>Ga0185299_10003429_pt1 | contig 21109 bp, 18 predicted proteins | sample PaiPotPPA55metaG_FD_128002 | JGI IMG/M metagenome (GOLD analysis project Ga0185299, IMG submission 128002) | Iron sulfur acid spring bacterial and archeal communities from Banff, Canada, to study Microbial Dark Matter (Phase II) - Paint Pots PPA... ... | reverse complement strand
CGATGCCGCTGAGCGAAATCACGGCGATGTCGGTAGTACCGCCGCCGATATCTACGACCATGTTGCCGGAGGGTTCGGTGATGGGAAGCCCTGCGCCAATCGCGGCCACCATGGCCTGCTCCACCAGATAGACTTCGCTGGCCTTGGCCCGATAGGCGGAGTCCATGACCGCGCGCTTTTCCACCTGTGTGATTTCCGACGGAACTCCAATCACGATGCGCGGATGCACCAGCATCTTGCGGTTGTGCGCTTTCTGGATGAAATAGTTGAGCATCTTTTCGGTAACTTTGAAGTCGGCGATCACGCCATCTTTCATGGGCTTGATGGCCACAATGTTGCCGGGAGTCCGGCCCAGCATTTCTTTGGCTTCTTTGCCCACCGCCTCGACCTCATTGGTGTTCTTGTTCAAGGCCACGATGGAGGGTTCATTGACCACGATGCCTTTGCCGCGGGCATACACCAGCGTGTTGGCTGTTCCCAGATCAATGGCTAGGTCGCTTGAGAAAATGCTGAAAAGCGACCGCAGATTGTGCATGCGCGATGCGCCGTTGTGAAAACCGTTTTTCGATGACATACCTGACCGCGTCTCTCTTGTGTTGAGTCTGTGTTCCCGGCCACACTCCAGCCTTAAATCAGCTGGAACAGCTTGTGTCGCTTACAAATTCGATTGTTCTGGGTCCTTGTATCCTTATTATTGGACATTTGCGACCCGGCTGCAAATAACCTTAGTGACTGCTACGTCTGCAGGCGATCTCACTGGATCACCACTTTCTGCTGCTGCGTGTTGACGCCACCCTTGGCGTTTTGCGCCGTGATGGTGATGGTCGTTTCCCCGTTGGGCAACGGCGGCGTGAAGTAGCGGAAACTGCCGTCGGTGTTCACCACCGCCACTTCATGTCCATTAACCATGACCCGAGCGCCGACCTCGGTCTTCCCAAACAGCTCAATCACGTGTCCGTGCTGCACAAAGGGTTCAATCGCCAGGGCAATCGCCCCGTTATCCGACTCTTTGGCGATGACCGTAAAGCGGTTCTTTTCGCTCTCAATGGATTCCTTCTCCTGAGCGTCGAACGAACGCACCATCCAATAATACGGACCCTCTGAGAGGCCAGAAACCATGACCACCGATGAAGTCACATTCCGGTCCACCGCTAGCGAAGAAAAGTACGGGTTGCGGGAAATCTGCAGCCGGTAGCCTTTCGCATTGGCCATTGCGGTCCAGGAAAACTCGATTGGCTTGGAATCATTGGAGACAAAAATCGGCATCATATTCGCCGGCGAAATGGGCGTGGGTGGCCCAATTTCTTTCACTTTTTCCAGGTGCGCCGAAGTGGGTTTGAAGCTGGCTTTCTCCCAGTCTGAAAGCTGGATCGTTTCGCCGTGGCGCTCGACTGTGCCGGTGCCCTTGGTGATCAACATCTCATCCTGCTTCGACTGGGGATCTTTGCTGATCCGGGCCGCGCTGTCCGGCGCCAGCGAGGCGGTGGCGCCGTCCATAATCACTTCCGACTTCGATCCCTGCACATAGGTACCGGTCGCCAGGTCCACAGTGCCGGTATTCACACTGACGGCGACTTCGGTCTGCTGGTGCTCATTGGCCGAATTCTCCTCAATCACAATGAGCGAGTCCTGCTTCACCGTGTAGTTGGTGCCGTCGTTGAACGCGATCTTGGCCATGCCCTCGGAACCGGTCTGGATGACATCGCCTTTCTCCAGAGGGACGCTGTAGTCGGCGCGAACCCAGCTATTGCTGCTGGCCTTCTTGACGCGGACGGTACCGTCGAGCGCGGTGATGTGGGCCTGCTGCGAAGTCGATGCCCCTGCCTTGCCCGAGTTCGCCGGCGCGGCCACTCGCTCCAGCAAATTGGTGAAAAGGCTGTCGGCGGCTTTCACCGTGTTGGCAGTGAATTCTGGAAAAGCCAGGCGGGTGCCAAACCCGATCGCGGCCAGAGCAGCCCCGATCATCAGCATCACGCTGCGGTAGGTAACCGTCTTCCAGGCGATTTGTATTCCGGGTTTGCGGTCCGATCGCACCAATAAAATCCCTCTTGCAGACGGAGAGAATCCCAATGATTACGCAAAGATTATTGCAGGGTCGAGCGCGGCAAGAGGTGGTAATCGTAGTACTTGAGATTACTGAGGTCACTGGTCGAACGGCTGCCGTGAGTCGTCGGCAAACCAGTGCCCACAGACGCCCGTGTTGGTCTGTCGCTACCATTCGGCGCTAAGTCCTTCCCCGCCGCCGAGTCTTTGCCGACGGCCGGCGACCAGCGACCGGTAACTGGCCGTCTCGGGCAGTGTGTGCTGTTTGAGTTCTTAAGTCCCTAGTACGGGAGGAGGAGAAAAAGGGCTAGTCGGCCATCTACGCCGCTTTGGATTCATCTATGGCAGCCACAACGAGAGCGAAATCCGCAACTTTGCCCCTTGCGGCAGTTAAATGCTGATGTATGGCAGACCTCAATTCGATCAAGGTTGGCTCGAAGGCATCTTTCTGATTCATGGCAGCGAGCCTTGAGCATAGCTCAATAATCCTTTGTTCGGACGCGGAGACGGGAGGCACGAACGTATGATGCCGAAAAGAGCCTTAGAAGGCCATACATCGTTTACTGTGACCTGCACCGTCCCACCGTTCCCACCGCCCCCTATCCCTTGCTGCACCCTCCGCCGCGGCGGTAGCATGAGAAGTTCCCTCCGGAGGCCACAATGGCGACTGATACCCTCTCCAGCCCCGTCCTCGAAGGCAGTTCAACCCACCCTACCGTGTACAAGAACTTCATTGATGGCGAATGGGTGCAAGCCTCAACCGGCGAAACCTTTGAAAACCTTAGTCCTGCCGACACTCGGGATGTCGTCGGAATTTTCCAGCGATCGGCCAAGGCCGACGTGGATGCCGCCGTGGATGCCGCCAAACGCGCCTTCGTCAAATGGCGCATGGTTCCGGCGCCGCGCCGGGCGGAAATCATCTATCGCGCAGCCGAAATGCTCGCCGAACGCAAAGAAGAGTACGCCCGCGACATGACCCGGGAGATGGGCAAAGTCCTCAAAGAAACGCGCGGCGACGTGCAGGAGGCCGTGGACACCGCCTACTACATGGCTGGCGAAGGACGCCGCCTATTCGGACCAACCACCCCGTCCGAGCTGCCCAACAAGTTCGCCATGGCTATCCGGCAGCCGCTCGGGGTGTGCGGAATGATTACGCCGTGGAATTTCCCCATGGCAATTCCCTCGTGGAAGCTGCTCCCGGCGTTGGTTTGTGGCGACACTTGCGTAATTAAACCGGCGCAGGACACCCCCCTTTCTACGCTCAACCTGGTCCGGGTGCTGAGCGACGCCGGCATCCCAAAAGGCGTGATTAATATCGTCACCGGATACGGCGCCGAAGCCGGCGCGCCGCTGCTCGAGCATCCCGAGGTGCGGGCGATCTCGTTTACCGGCTCGAGCGCAGTGGGACGAACCATCGGCACCACCGCTGCCAAGAGTTTCAAGCACTGCTCTCTGGAGTTGGGCGGCAAGAATCCGATGATCGTGCTCGACGACGCCAACCTCGATCTCGCCCTCGAAGGCGCACTTTGGGGAGCCTTCGGCACCACCGGCCAGCGCTGCACTGCCACCAGTCGCATCATCGTGCAGAAGGGCGTGTATGGCGACTTCGTCGGCAGTCTGGTCGAGCGCGCCAGCAAGCTGCGGGTCGGCAACGGCCTCGACGAAACTACCGACATGGGCCCGGCGGTCAACGAGCGCCAGCTCCAGGGCGATCTGGATTATGTCGAGATTGGCAAGTCCGAGGGCGCACATCTGCGCTGCGGCGGCAATCGCTTGCACCAGGGCGACTATCAACATGGATTTTTCATGGAGCCGACCGTCTTTGCCGACGTTGATCCCAAGATGCGCATCGCGCAGGAAGAAATTTTCGGCCCGGTTGTCTCGGTGATTCCCTGCGAGGACATGGAAGACGCCATCGCCATCGCCAACAACATTGAATACGGGCTGTCGTCAGCAATCTATACGCGCGACGTGAACAAAGCATTCACCGCCATGCGCGATCTGTATGCCGGAATTACGTACATAAACGCGCCGACGATCGGGGCGGAAGTTCACCTACCCTTCGGCGGAGTAAAGGCCACAGGCAACGGACATCGCGAAGGCGGGATTGGCGCGATTGACTTCTACTCTGAGTGGAAGGCTGTTTACGTGGATTACTCAGATAAGCTGCAGCGGGCTCAGATTGATCGGCCGGAATAAGACCGTCGTCGGTCGTTGGTCGTTGGTCGTTGGTTAAGAGCAAAGTCAAAGACCTTAACTGCAGAGTACGCCGAGATCGCCGAGAAATATCTAGCAAATGATCTACTCTCGTCGTCTGTTCGCCGTTTCCACGTGCCTCTTGAATGCTTTCGTCTGCGATCTCGGCGGTTAAAGATTTCGTTTTTGATGGCGTGTGCGCCGGTTAGAATTACACATGCCTGTAACCCAAACCCCAGCCATCCCCCCCGCGCAGCGCCTGGACAACCTGCGCTACGCCATCCGAGATCTGGTTGGCCTGGCCAACGAGGTCAAGAAGCAGGGGCACAAGATTCTTTTCCTGAACGTCGGCGATCCCAACATTTTCGACTTCGCCACGCCCGCGCATGTGATCGAAGCCGCCTACCGCGCCATGCGCGACAACAAGAATGGCTACGCGCCTTCCGACGGAGTTCCCGAGGCGCTCGAAGCCATTCGCGCGGAAGCAGCGCAATCGGGGATCAATAGCGTGCAGGATGTTTTTGTGACCAACGGTTGCGGCGAAGCGGTGGATGTTTGCTTGACCGCGTTGCTCAATCCGGGGGAGAACGTGCTCACTCCCAGCCCGGACTATCCGCTGTACACGGCGGTCCTGTGCAAGACAGGTGCGGAGATGAATTCGTATTTTCTGAACGAAGACGATGGCTGGCAACCTGACCTCGAGGACATGCGGCGGAAGATCAATCCCCGCACCCGGGCCATCATTCTGATCAATCCAAATAATCCCACGGGCGCGTTGTGCGTGCCAAAGATGCTGGAACAGATTGCCGAGCTTGCCCGGCAGCACAACCTGCTGATCATCGCCGACGAGATTTACAACAAGCTGATTCTCGATGGCGGAGAGCACATCTCCATCGCCGCCGTCGCTCCCGACGTTCCCGTGGTCACGCTGGGAGGGTTGTCGAAAAACTATCTGGCTCCGGGATGGCGCATTGGCTGGGGCATTGTGAGCGGCGAGGCCAGCACCGTGAAGCCCTACATCGAAGGCATTCATAAGCTGCTGCGGGCGCGGCTTTCAGCGAATCATCCTGAACAGTATGCGATCAAAGTGGCGCTCGAAGGGCCGCAGGACCACCTCATCGAAGTCCGCAGAAAACTCAGCGCGCGCCGAGACATCACGGTGGAAGCCTGCAACTCGATTCCGCGCATGAGCTGCGTCGCTCCGCGCGGCGCGTTTTACGCTTTCCCGAAAATCGACATTCCCGAAGGGGACGACGTGTGGGTGAAGGAACTCTTGTTGGAAAAGCACATCCTGGTCGTACACGGTTCTGGCTTTGGCCAGAAACCCGGGACGAAACATTTCCGCATCGTATTTCTGCCGCAGGAAGAAGTCCTCAGAAAAGCCTACGCGGAGATTGGCGAGTTCATGAAGGCCCGCTACTGATCGCAAGCTTTTCTTGTGTGGGGACAGCCGTCCTCGGCTGCCCTGTCGAGCCAAGCTCGACGCAGGCCTCCGCAATAATTTCAGAACCACCTAAAGCTCGGGCCTGCGGCCCGGGGACAGCCGGGAACGGCTGTCCCCACACGAGCTGCTAGCGGCAGGCTTTTGAGTCTTTCGCCTGAATCTGCTTAAATCGCCGTGAGTGATCGACATCCATTGCCACATCCTGCCTGAGGTGGACGACGGCCCCAAGTCCTGGGAGACGGCCGAGAGCATGTGCCGGATGGCGGCGCGGGATGGCATTGAGCACATGGTCGCGACGCCGCATGCCAACGACCGCTATTTTTACGATCGCGAGTATCTCTCTGGCCTGCTGCAAAATCTTCGGCAGCGCATTGGAGACACTCCAACGCTAAGCCTGGGATGCGACTTCCATCTTTCCCTCGAAAACATGCAGACCGCGTTGGTCACGCCGGAAAGGTATCGCATCGGCGGCAGCCGGTATCTGCTGGTCGAGTTCAGTAACTTCAGCATTCCGGTGCAACTTGACGAATGGCTCGGCCAGATGGTCGAGCTGGGCACCCGGCCCATCATTACTCACCCGGAGCGTAACCCGATCCTGCAGCAAAGCGGGGCGCGCGTGCTGCAGCTGGTGGAACGAGGATGCGCGGTGCAGGTCACAGCTTCCGCCCTTACAGGATCGTGGGGAGCGAAAGCGCGGGAAATGGCCCACTGGTTTCTGAAGGAAAAGGCCGTCCACTTCCTGGCCACCGACGCTCACGATACAGTGCGGCGGCCTCCGGTACTTTCCGCAGCGCGAAAGATTGTGGCAAAACATTTCGGCGAGGAAGTGGCAGATGCGCTGGTTGAAGGGAATCCCAAAGCAGTGGTGAATGACCAGCCATTGCCTTGTTTTAAGGAGTAACACTTCCCGGAACGGCGTTGGCAGGGGGAAATTTCGACGCCCAACCGAGATCCGCAACCCTATTGGTTGGGTGAACTATCTGAAACCGACGCAGCTGGTGCGGTAGCCGGTCCTGACCGTTGCACGTGCACTGACGTCCGCGCTGCAACCGGAGTCAGTGAGCGGGACCTAACGGCGAACTGCGGCTCTGAAACCATGGCGCTCTCCGGATTCAGCAAGTGCACATGATCCGGGCCCAGCCCCAAACGAATGAGCGCGCGCGAGTCTGGAATGCTCTTGCTCTGCCAGCCCTGGTCAGCCTGATAACGGCGCATGGCCACCTGCGTAGAGTCGTCCCATCTCCCGGAGGGCTCGCCGTTCATGTAGTGCTCACGAACCAGCGCAGCCTGAATCTGGCGGGCGCGTTCACCGTCAATGGCCTGCTGCCCGCGCGGCTTGCGCGTCTTCTTGCTCGCGTGATGTGAAACTTTGTGGGTTTTCGCCGCAGGATGCGAGGCCGGTTTCTGCGAAGCCTGGGCGGACAAAGACGTCGACAGCAGCAGTAGGACTGCCGGGGCGGTCAGCTTTTTCGTCCGCGTAAAATCCATTTCGCGTCTCCTCTGCCGCTATGCTTTACGCAAGTAACGCGCAAACCCTCGTGGAGCGGCCTTCTCTGGCGCCGTTCATCATCTCGCAGAACGGGTTTCGGCGCCAGTGCCGTTGGTACACCGGTAACAGTTACGGAAGTGTGCCGGCGAGGAAAATGGTGCCGTCGTTGCGCCCCCCGCCTCGCTGGCGAACCAGGAATACTACATCCTGCCCGCTTTTCAGTCCAGATTGGATGCGGTCGAAATCGTCCTCGTTGTTCACCGGCTGCTTGTTGATCTCGAGAACTACGTCGCCACGGGTCAGCCCTACGTCGTCAGCAAACGATCCGTTTTTCACGTCTTGCACAATGACGCCTTTGCCGGAGGGGACATTCAGGCGGTCGGCAATTTCCGGGGTGAGAGCTCGCACCGTGGCTCCGAGCTTGCTTTGTTTGGGAGCGGATTCTTCGCTGCTTTCTTCGTCTTCGCCGAGGCGGGAAGCGAAGAGCTTGGCACGGTCTGCGACGGTAACCGAGGTCTCCTCTTTCTTGCCGTTGCGGAAGTAGCCGAGTGCGATTTTTTCGCCCGGTTTGCGGCGGGCGATGTCAGACACTAATTCGTCGCCGGTTTTGACTTGCTTGCCGTCCACCGAAAAAATAGTATCGCCGACTTTCAGGCCTGCGCGTTCTGCCGGACTTCCGGCCACCACGCTGGAAACCGTGATTCCGGACTGCACCCCGTACACGCGAGCAATCGCCGGGTTCTCCTGCGCGTTGAATTCGATTCCAATCGAACCGCGCTGCACCCGGTGTTCAGGCCCGGTGAGCTGGTTGTAAACCTGTACCACCGTGTTTGAGGGCAAAGCGAAACCGACTCCCGCGTAAGCGTTGGTGTCAGTAAGGATCGCCGTGTTAATGCCGATCACTTCGCCGTCCATGTTGACAAGTGGGCCGCCGGAATTGCCAGGATTGATGGCGGCATCGGTCTGGATGAAGGACTGAAACTGCCGGTTGGGAACAATGTTGCGTCCCTTGGCTGAAACAATTCCAGCGGTAACGGTGGCCTGCAGCCCAAAAGGACTGCCCACAGCCAGTACCCAGTCGCCAACCTGCATGCTCTCAGAATTCCCCAATTTGGCGGTTGGCAAAGGATGATCTACGTCAATTTTGATTACCGCCAGATCGGTTTCCTGATCGCTGCCGATCACTTTGGCGTCGTGCTGGACCCCTGGCGGATCATCCTGCAACCGCACCTGAACGCGATCGGCTTTTTCGACCACATGGCGGTTGGTGACGATGAAACCCTTGGGGTCAACCAGGACCCCGGAACCCAGCGACCGTTCGCGCACCGGCCCGCTGTCTCCCTGGCCGCCGAAAAACTTGTCGAAAAAGTCGCCGAACTGATTGTCCTGATCGTCCCCGGGACTCTGTCCCCGGCGACGGGCCACCGGTTTGATCGTAGATTCGGTATTGATGTTGACGACAGCAGGCTCCAGCGATTTGGCAATCTGCGAGAACTGGTTCGAAAGCTGACGCGGCGCGGGAACGGTTAATGGCGTGGCTTCAGCCGATCTCTTTTCCTGCCCACGAACTCCGACCGAAACCACGGTCCCAATCAAAATGCCGACTGCTAGAGTCATCAAAACAACCAGAGAAAATGCCAGACGATTGGCTCTGAAACGTCCCCATAGGCCGTTGCCGCTGACTTCCATGTTGACTTGCCTCCGCTTTTTCCAAACTTCTGATTATACCGCTGTTATGAGTGACAAGGCCGGGTTAGTCCAGCCTACAACAGGTTAGACGCACGACCCTGAAAAAGTGTTGTCGTTGCCCCTCAACCGGCCCGAGTAAAGAAGTGTAGGGTAACGAGTTGATGGTTATTGGTCCGTTAGCAGGGCGAACATAAATCCGCCCGAGTTGCCGTCGAGGGCGACCACGGTTTGGTTCTGTGCAGCGGTCAGGCTGATGGGGCCAGTGCTTAGGAACGCTTGCGTGGTATTAGGCGCGGTCATCAAGACTTCGTAATTCCCCCCCGCAGTCACTTGATATCCAGTGTCGGCGTCAAAAGCCAAGCCAGCCTTGACTGGCTGGACTCCCACAATGCTGTTCCCCGCTGGAACAATGTAAACGTCCGCCGCACCCATGGTTGCTGAAGCGTTGACTACCCGCACGTGCCCGTCGCCAGCCACGCTAGTGGTTCCGCCGTCAGTTAGCGTGACCGGATGAATACTGGCGGCGGGTCCGGTGAGCAGCAGGGTCAGGTTGGCGCTTGAGGCAAAGGAAATCGTCTGATCGAAAATTGGCGATCCGCCACTAACCGGCACCACCTGAACATGGCGTGAGCCTGACTGGACCGAGATATAAGCGGTGGCATTCCCGTAAGCCAGATTCGCGACCACCGACTTGCCATCCACCAGAACGTTGACCTTGGGAGCGTCGGGCGAAGCCAGAAGAATACGCAGTTGGGCAGTGCTGCTGCCGCTGCCGCCACAGTCAACCAGAAAGAACGCCAAACCCGACAACAATCCCAACCAAAACCATGCCCAACGCCTCAAGTGCCCTCCGCGGATCTATTCTGGTTTACCAGAAACTCACGATTATACGAGATTGGATGCAGGCAGAGAGATTATCTCGATATCGCGCGGCAAGCCTCAATCCGCGAGCGGAGCATATAAAGTATTGCCTTGTTGCACCGGTTCACCGCTGGCCAAGCAAGTGGTTGCCTTGCCCTTGGCGGCAGCGCGAATGGTGCCGCTCTCATCTGAGCAAAATGCTCGCTGGCCGGAGTCTGGCAGTTCCGGCTCTGCAACGATCTTGTAGTGAGATACGTCGCATCCCGAAATAGCGAAGATGTAACCGCTCTTCTTTCCGCTGGCTAGCTGAGGATCAAAGAAGGTAGGCCCGCTGGTCGGCTGTTTGCCTCCACTTCCCAGCGCCGTGAGGGTACAAGCGAAGCGGCCATGTCCAGAGTTGTAGGTTTTTTGAGCGGATGTCACCTGTTGTACTGCCCAGATCGTCATCTGCTCATTCTGGCTGCGCTGCCGTTCCTCGATGTTCTTCAGGAAGTCCGGGTCGGTGAGTGGCAGGCGCGCGGTTACGCTGATTTCATGTAAGCGCCACACGTCCGATTCCATCTTCATGGTGAAAGTGGAGCGCGGGATGAACGGCAAAGTTGTATCTTCGTTCCCGTTCCGTGTCATATGCAGCGCGAGTTCGATCTGGTCTTCGTCACCGATAAGATCATCCCGCTCCACGGTGATTTCCACCTTCTGCCCTGCTGCTCCTGCCAAGTCACCGATCCCGGCGGATTGCTCATCGAGGGATAACAGAGTTGGGCCAACGTCGAAGCTCTCGAACTTAGCTCCGCCTGCTTTGGCTTGGCTGGCCAGGCTGGAAAGGTCGCCGAGGAAGCTCTGGCCGTTGCCAGAGTCCATTCTCTTGAAAGTCTTCCGCGTCACATCGGGAAGATGCTTCTCCAAATGGTTCGCTGCGGTGCCAAAGAACATTTCGATCAACGCCTGGCGTGCGGTCTGCGGAGGCGGCGGGTTCAGTGCGCTGGGACTCTGGGCGCTCAGCAAAGATGTAAGAAGGAAGATAACGGTAACAGCCGACAGGCGGCGCATTCATGCCTCCCCAAGACTCAGTTAGCGCAAGCTTAACAGAGCCGCTGTGACAGATAAGCTGTGACAGATAAGACGTCCGCGCAACTCCAAAAGTTCCCCAGCCCGGCCCAGCATAGCCCATCCCCATGCAATCAATGTGCAGAAATGTGCAGCTTCGGTCGAAGCCGCACGCGAGCTCCCGCGACTGAGTAAGCTTGCAGCAAATCTTTTCTGGGCAATGACTTATAGATCGGACGAGTTCCGTACCGCCGGCCCAGCGGGTTTGGCCGGGCAAGTGCAGTTTCACTCCTACGAAAAGAGGCCGTACAAAGTATGATCTCGACCCTCTTCTTGCATCGTTCTCGACCCTTCGAACCATGCCGCCTGCTTAGCGGGAGCGGCATCTTGTCCTGAGTTTCCTGCCAATGCCTCTTTTGAACTGTGGCCCCAGCAATGGGGCCACTTTTTTGCCGGATACAGCGTGCCATGAAGTTCTATTTCAGACCCTGAGTCTCATCCACCGTGAAGAGCTGATCCACTCCGGGCAGAGTGATCTGCTGCTTGGCTCCGCTCGGCCACTGGATTTCAACCTTGTCCACCTTGGTTGCGGAGCCCAGACCGAAATGCACCCTCGGATCGGAGTTAGACCCGTAGCTCCCGCCGCTGAATACGTCGGCGCGCTGCCGCACTGCCCCGGTGGTAACGAAGACTTTCGCGCCTATTGCGTCCCGCGGGCTTTTCGGCCCCCCAATCAACTTCAGTGTCACCCAGTGGTTCCCGTTCTTAACCACATTCCGCAACAGAGTTGGCGTTGAATCGAGGTTATTGATCACAACGTCGATGTGCCCATCGTTGAACAAATCTCCGAACGCCGCCCCCCGGGCCGGAATCACATCGGCCAAGCCGCTTCCCACCGCCGGCGGTACCTCCTGGAATTTCACTCCATCGAGGTTACGGAACAGTTGCGGCCGCTCTGCCCATGTGGTTCCCCAATTTTGCTTGTCCACCACGGGAAACACATGCCCGTTGGCCACAAAAAGATCGAGCAGCCCATCATTGTCGAAGTCCAGGAAGCCAGTGCCCCATTTTAGAAACGGGATAGTCGGATCGGCGAGCCCTGCTCGCACAGTGATATCGGAAAAAACTCCGTTGCCATCATTGCGGAACAGGACGCTGTAATCATCAGAAAAATTGGAGACATAAAAGTCCACCTTGCCGTCGCGGTTGTAATCGCCAACCGCAATCCCCATGGACGCCATCAAGCGTCCGTCTTCGGTCACAGCAAATCCGGAGAGATAGCTGGCATCCTCAAAGGTGCCGTTGTGCCGATTTCGGTACAGGTAATTCGGACGAGAGTCGTTGGCCACCAGCAAATCCACCCAGCCGTCATCGTCAACATCAACGAATGTGGAAGCGAAACCGTAGTAGCCTTTGGGATCGGAGACACCCGCCTTGACGCTCACATCGGTAAACGTGCCATTGCCGTTGTTGTGAAAGAGATGGTCGTGCTCTCCCACCAAGCCTAGAGGGCCGCACGCCACTTGGGTTCCCTGAAAATCGCAGCTCTGAGGATGGTCCACGTCGAACTTGCCATAGCCGGGAACAAATAGATCGAGGCGGCCGTCATGATCGTAGTCTCCCCAACTGGGGCCAGTGGACCAGTCGCCCAGCGCCACGCCGGCTTTCACCGCCACGTCGGTGAACGTGCCGTCGTGATTGTTGTGGTAAAGACGGTTCTTGCCGTAATTGGCAACATAAATGTCCGGCCAGCCGTCATTGTCGTAGTCGCCGACGGCAACGCCGAATCCCCAGCGCTCATTCGCGACGCCTGCCTTTTCGGTAACATCGGTGAAGGTGCCGTCGTGATTGTTGTGTAGCAGCATGGCCCGCGGCGCACGCTCCTTGCCCTTGTACGCGTCGAGCGTGGACCCATTCAGCAGATAAATATCCAGCCAGCCGTCGTTGTCATAATCGAGCAGTGCGACGCCGGAGCCGTCCACTTCCAAAATGTTCAGATTGGGCGGATTTCCCGATTGATGGTGGAATTGATCCAGGCCCGACTGATGGGTGACGTCCTCAAACACCACCGGCGCGCCATTCACAAAGCCTCCCGCGGTGATGGGGCGATGCTGGGCGTCGAAAACCGCCGGATGCGTGGGCCGAACCAGCACCCGCATGTAGCCGGATTCTTGAGTAGTCGGTGGCGGCGGCTGCTGTGCCGACAAAATCCCTGAAAGCCCAATCGAGACTGCGGCAAGTGCCAGACGCCACCGAATGGTGGGACGCAAGAGATTCCTGTTGCTGCCGGAACTTAGCATTCGAGTTTCAGTTTTTCCACCGCGCAACTTGCGGCTTTCGGGCAAGGCAAGCCTGTGCTCATGATGTTACCTTAGAAAGGAAAATTAGAAATCCCGGTTGAGGTGGCCATGCGCGCTCGATTCCCTCTGTTCCTTTTCCTGTTCTTGATTCCAGCTTTGTCCCAGGGACAAAAAGCGAAACCCTGGAACTCCTTGCCCAAGGAAGCTGAGGCCGCGACTCGTGCCTTCCCGCCGCCGCTCCGAAACGAACTGGCTCAGATTCGCGATGCCGCGCTGCAGGATGACTACGCTTACCGGCAACTCGAACATCTGACTGACAGCATCGGTCCGCGGCCACAAGGTTCGCTCCAAGCAGATGCCGCCGTTCATTACGTCGCTGACGAATTGCGCAAGCTTGGACTGGAGGTACATCTCGAACCCGTCCCCGTCCGCCGCTTCCTGCGTGGGAACGATGCCGCGGAGCTGGTCGAGTATCCCGGGCAAGTGCCGGGTACCACGCAGAAAATCTACATCACCGCTTTATACGGCAATGCGCCGACCCCCGAGGGTGGGATCACGGGAGAGGTCGTCGTAGTCCATGATTTCGACGAATTCAAAGTTTTGGGGAAAGAAAAGATCGCCGGCAAAATTGTCTTATGGGATGTCCACTACGACAGCCGCAAAGCGGCCGCCGGGCGCGCTGGCTCAGCCTACGGCGAGGCAGTTCGATATCGCGGAGTGGGCGCTCTCGCCGCCGCTGAGTTGGGGGCGGTAGCTTCTATGGTACGTTCGGCAGGAGATGGAGAAGTGCGCTTGCCGCACACCGGTTGGAGCGCAGACGCCCACATCCCTGCCGGCGCGGTCTCCGCCGAAGATGCCGACTTGATTGCGCGCCTGGCTTCCCACGGCACCGTCCGCATTCATTTGTCGCTCCCCACTCATGTGGGGCCGGAGGTGCAGAGTTACAACGTGATTGCCGACCTGAAAGGCTCCGAGCATCCGGAGCAGGTGGTGATCGTTTCCGGACACCTGGATTCCTGGGACCTGGGCACGGGCGCAATCGACGATGGTGCGGGCGTGGTGGTTGCGATGGAAACCGCGGAACTGATTCAACGCTTGCGCCTGCATCCCAGGCGGACGATTCGCGTCATTGCCTGGATGAACGAAGAGATGGGCGCCACCGGAAGAGATGTTTACGCCAAAGACCATGCTTCCGAACTAGGGGACCATGTGGCGGCGATGGAGAGCGATCTGGGAGCGGAGCATCCGCTGGGCTTCCACGCCAAAATCAGCGAGGCCGCGCAGCAAGAATTGTCGCCGATCCAGGATGTACTCACGATGTTTGGTGCCAACCTGCTCGAACGAGTGCCGGACTCGCCGGAAACGGACATTGAGCCGCTTGCAGACAAAGGTGTACCCGTGCTCGGCATTTGGCAAAACGGCCTTAGCTATTTCAAGTACCACCACACCCCAGCCGACACGCTGGACAAAGTTGTTCCCGAGGAATTGCGCGAAAACGCAGCGTGCATGGCGGTAATGGGGTACGCCTTGGCGAACATGACGGAACCGCTGCTGAAATAACTCAGGCTTTGCCTCGGCACGACAAACGAGTCCACTCGCAACCCGACAGCATCAAACTAGTCCAGCACGGTGAGTGCTGGGAGCGCAGGCGGAATGAACGAGTCCCCTTCAGGGACGACACTGACACAGAACCTGAAGCCCAAACACCAGTTGACGCATCTTAATTTAGGCGCATATGATTCCCGTTTAACTTTTACGCCCGACGATTCCACGAACGTCCGGCAGTCTGGAATAGGTAGATGGACAAAAAGAAGTTGGAGTATTTCAGGAAGCGGCTGGAAACGCGGCAGCAGGATCTGCGGCGCATGGTCACTCGTACGCAACAGGACGGCCGCAATGCCGACGAGGACACAGCCCAGGACATCGCCGATAAGGCCGCCAGTTCTTACAACAAGGAATTCCTTTTTCACCAGAGCAACGCCGACCGCCAACTCCTGCTCATGGTTGAGACTGCCTTGGCCCGGCTCCGCGAAGGGAGCTTTGGGGAGTGCATCTCGTGCGGCAAAGAGATCAATCCCAAGCGCTTGGAAGCCGTGCCTTGGACCCGCCACTGCATAGAGTGCCAAGAGAAGTTAGAGAAGGGGATCCTGGAAGAGGCGTCCAAGTAGCTTTCACCTTCTCATCGAGACTTGCGCGAAGCAGGCCCAACAGCTAAAGGTTATGGCTGCCTTCCGCTTCTGATAAACTGAATCTTCCGAATCCTCTCCAAGTAGAAGGGACGTTCGTGCGCGCAGAAACCCGTCATCAACTTAAACAGGACAGATTCAGCCGGACCACGATTCAAGTGGCGGAGCAGACCGTGCATTGGACCGTCGAGCACAAGAACAAGATGATCGCTGGCGCGATCGCGCTGGTGGTGGTGGTTGCTGCGGCTCTAGGAAGCTGGTATTACCTCGACCAGCAGGACGACAAGGCCAGCCTGGATTTCGGCAAGGCGGTCCGGATGCTCGACACGCCGGTGCGTCCAGCCGGGATGCCCGCGCAACCCGAGAATCCCAGCTTCGCGTCCGCCCAAGAGCGCGCTACAGAGGCGCACAAACAATTTCAAGCGATTGTCGACAAGTATCCGCATACCCGGTCGGCGGATTTTTCGCGATATTTCCTGGGAGTGACTGCGGCCAGCCTGGGAGACAACGCTGCCGCTGAGCGCCAACTGAAAGCCGTGGCCGAGAGTCACAATTCCGACCTCTCGGCATTGGCAAAAATGGCCTTGGCTTCGGTTTACCGTAACTCTAACCGCACCAAAGACGCGGTTGACCTCTACAAGCAACTCATGGACAAACCTTCGGAGACGGTAGGAAAGTTGGCAGCAGAAATCCAACTGGCGGAAACTTACCAGGCGGCGGGCATGAATGCAGACGCCAAAAAGCAGTACGAACAAATCCAGAAGGATGATCCGAAAAGCCCTGCCGCACAGTTAGCAGGGGAAAAACTGCAGGAATCAAAGTAGCCGCGAGCGAACTCTTTGAGCACAGAGATCGCAGAGGACGCCGAGAAATGCTTGAATCTCGGTTCCTCACTTTGTCGTTCAAAATGATTGTAGCCGCGAGCGTGTAGCAAAGTTTTTTCTCTGCCATCTCTGCCTACTCTGCGTTAAATGTTTTTGCCCTCCCATTTTCCTTTTCCCTGATTTGTTCTAGGATGTTCTCCGGCTTCCCCAAAACCATGCCAACCTTTTCTCTTAAAGTAAACGGCATCGCAAAAAGCGTTGACGTTCAGCCCGACACTCCATTGCTGTGGGTCCTGCGCGACACTCTGCAGTTGACCGGAACCAAATTCGGCTGCGGTGCAGGACTGTGCGGCGCATGCAGCGTACATGTGGATGGCGCATTGACCCGCTCTTGCACTCTTCCGGTTTCTCAGGCTGCCGGCAAGAACATCAAGACCATCGAAGGCCTCGGCGCAAACGGTCTTCATGCGCTGCAAAAGGCGTGGATTGCCGAAGACGTTCCTCAGTGCGGTTACTGCCAGAGCGGGCAGATCATGGCCGCTGCATCACTGCTAGCGAAGACGCCGCATCCTTCCGACGCTGAGATCAATGAATACATGTCGGCGAACATTTGCCGCTGCGGCACCTATGAGCGGATCAAGCGAGCGATTCACCGTGCCGCCAACGCGGGAGGCGCACAATGAGCGCCCTTTCCCGTCGGGCTTTTCTAGGCACCTCGGCTGCGGCCGGAGCCGGGTTGATGATTGGCTTCTATCTGCCAGCTCAAGCGCTTGCTGAAGCTGAAGCCGCGTTCTCCCCCAATGCGTACCTCACGATTGCGCCCGACGGCAAAATCACCATTGTGGTGGCGCGCTCAGAAATGGGTCAGGGCGTGCGCACTTCGCTGCCCATGATCCTTGCCGAAGAACTCGAGGCCGACTGGAAGCAGATCACGATTGAGCAGGCCGGAGCAAGCACACTGTTCGGCGATCAAACAACCGGCGGAAGCGCCAGCGTCCGCACCACGTGGGATCCCATGCGCAAAGCGGGAGCACAAGCGCGCGAAATGCTGATCAGCGCAGCGGCGCAAGCGTGGGCGGTGAAACCCGAAACTTGCAAGGCGGCCAACAGCTTCGTCGTGCATTCGACTTCCGGCCGCAAGCTCAGTTATGGCGCTCTCGCTGCGAAGGCAGGAAAACTTCCGGTTCCCGATACTCCTCAGCTCAAGACGAGCGGATTCAAAATTGTGGGCAAGCCTCTAACGCGGCTGGATACGCCGTCAAAAGTAAATGGTTCAGCGATCTATGGACTTGATTTTCGCGTTCCAGGAATGAAGTACGCAGTGCTGGCGCGCTGCCCGATCGTTGGAGGAAAAGTCAGCGCGGTGGACGACTCCGCCGCGAAAAGTTCTCCCGGTGTAAGCTTCGTCGGGAAGATCGGCGCCTCCGCGGTTGCCGTAGTTGCCGACAGCACATGGAACGCAATTAAAGCCCGTCGCGCGCTGAAAGTCACTTGGGACGAAGGAGCAAACAAAGATCTGAATTCCGCCGTCATTTTCGATGCTCTTCGCAACGCCGACGAGAGCAAGGCGGTGAAGTTTTTCACTGCGGGCGGTGTCTCAAAGGCCACCGGCCAGAAGATTGAAGCTAGCTACCAACTCCCGTTCATGGCCCACGCTCCCATGGAGCCGGGCAACTGCGTGGCTCATTTCCGCGGAACTGAGTGTGAAATCTGGGCGCCCACGCAAGTGCCGCAGGATTGCAGAGACACAGTCGCTCCACTCGTCGGCCTGAAGCCCGAACAGGTCAAAGTAAACATCACTCTGCTGGGTGGAGGATTCGGCCGCCGCCTGGAACATGACTACGCGGTCGAGGCCGCACTGGTTTCAAAGGCGATCAATGCGCCGGTACAAGTTGTCTGGACGCGCGAAGACGATATGCGCAACTCGATGTACCGTCCTGTTAGCCTGCATAAGCTCAGCGCTTCGCTCGATGCAAGCGGCTGGCCAGTGGAACTGACTCACCGCATCATTGGCCCTTCCATCAATGGACAAAAAGGCTCGCCGCCGGTCAATGGAGTGGATGGCGACTTTCCCGACGAAGCGTCCTTCGTCTATCCGATCCCGAATGTTTCCTTGGAATCGGTCACCACTGAAACCCCAGTGCCTTTGGGATGGATGCGTTCGGTCTACGCATTACAAATGGGATTTGCTAGTGAGAGCTTTATTGACGAACTGGCCGCGGCCGCAAAAAAGGATCCGCTCCAATACCGCTTGCACCTGCTTGCCAAGGACCAAGACATCAAGTACTTCGACACAACCTGGCGAACCTCGCGCATGCGCGGAGTCCTGCAGCTGGCCGCGGAAAAGGCTGACTGGAGCAAACCGCTCCCCGCCGGACGTTATCGCGGGATTGCGTGCTTCGGGTGTTTCAGTTCCTACGCCGCCGACGTTGTCGAAATTTCCATGGAAAAAGACGGTCCGCGCGTGCATCGGGTAGTAGCGGCGATTGATTGCGGCCGAGTGGTCAATCCGAACATACTCGAACAGCAGATTCAGGGCGGAGTCATCTTTGCTCTGACCAATGCGCTGCGGGCCCAGATCACGATCGATAAGGGCCGCGTGGTGCAGGGGAATTTCGACGACTATCAGCCCATCCGCATGAACGAGGCGCCCAAGGTCGAAGCGCATTTCGTGCCTAGCGCCGAACCACCGAGCGGAGCCGGAGAACCTTGCGTGCCGCCGCTCGCACCAGCGCTGTGCAATGCGATGTATGCGGCGACGAAGAAGCGGGTCAGGGCGCTGCCAATTTTGAGTTAGAAGCAGTGGTCAGGGACCAGGGGTCGGTGGTGGTCAGTCGTAAGAATCATTAGCAAGAACCGGCTATCCCTGGTCGCCATGTGCGATTTGTTTTGTGTGGGAACGTTCACGATGGTCTTACTGCCCACTGCCCACCGACCGCTGGCCACTGCTTTTCGGAACCTTATGCGCAAATCCAGTCTGCTTCTCGCAGTCCTAATCTGCATGTCGATCAGTTCCTCCTCTCAAGCCGACACCTCTTTGGCGAAGCGTCGTGCGGCTCACCTTCGCCACGGCATCAATCTCAGCGAGTGGTTCGCCCAGGTTTACGATCCCAAGGGATATACCAAGGAACACCTCGTAGGCTGGGTCACTGCCGATGACATCGCGCTGATCAAGTCCATGGGCTTCGATCATGTGCGGCTGAGCGTCAATCCCGAGCCCATGATGCGCCACAATATGGCAGACCATCTCCCGCCGGAGTACCTGGGCTATCTCGACGCAGCAGTAAAGATGATTCTCGACCACGGCCTCGCTGTCATCATCGATATGCATCCGGACAGCGATTTCAAGCAGCGCTTGGTGCAGCATGATGAATCCGTGGAGCAGTTTTCCGACTACTGGCGGGCCATTGCACGGCACTATTCCAGCTACGACCCTGACATGATCTTCTTCGAAGTGCTGAATGAGCCGGAATTCCGCGACCGCTATCGCTGGGCAGGAGTGCAGGCAAAACTTGCAAACTCGATCCGCGAAGGCGCGCCGCAGCACACCATCATTGCCGCGGGCGCGAACTGGTCCGACGTTGAGGACCTGGTAGCAATGACCCCGCTCCCCGATGACAACGTAATCTACAACTTCCATTTCTACGATCCCCACACCTTCACGCACCAAGGCGCGACCTGGGGTGCGAATTACTGGCATTTCGAGAGCAAGCTGGCATATCCGGCGACCTTCGACGATGCGCAGAAAGTCGCTGCTTCGGAGCCCGATCCGCTGAACCGGCTGACCGTGCTGCGCTACGGCCTCGACCACTGGGATGCGAACCGCATGAATATCGAGATCGGCCAGGCTGCGGAATGGGCAAAGCACTGGAACCTGCCGCTTACCTGCAACGAGTTCGGCGTCTTCCGCAGAGTCTCAGAGCCGCAAGACCGCGCACGCTGGCTGCACGACGTGCGCACCACCCTCGAACGCTACAACATCGGCTGGAACATGTGGGATTACGGCGCCCGCGACAACGGCGGCGGCTTTGGCGTGGTCAACGGCCCGAAGGAAGGGCCGAATGCCCCGGACGATGTCACGCTGCAAGTGTTGGGATTGAAGCGCTAGGTTTGACGTGGAGGGACGGGGCGTCCTCGCCCGTCCGGCACCAGCCTTGCATAGTTTCGCTGGTTCGACCATTTGCCATATTTAACCGTAAGTGACATATATATTATATATTGTCATACTTGCTATAATATGACAATGAAAGTCGAAGCCCGAACCCGCTTGAACGAAAACGGCCGTCTGGTCATCCCGGCTTCATTTCGTAAAGCTCTGGAAATCAATCCAGGAGACGAACTCATCCTGCGCCTCGAAGACGACGAATTGCGGCTCACGACACTGAAACACCGCATCGCACGGGCGCAGCGGAACGCCAGAAAATACATACCTCGCGGGGTTTCATTGGCCGACGAATTGATCGCCGAGCGACGTGAGGCGGCCAAGCGTGAATAAGGCGGTGCTGGATTCGTCGGCGATCCTCGCGGTCGTGAACGCGGAACCGGGACACAAAAAGCTGACTCACGAACTGCTCGCCGGGGCGGTGGCAAGTACCGTGAATCTCGCCGAAGTACAGGCCAAACTGGTGAGTCGAGGTTGGCCCTCAGAGGTGGCTTGGCAGGACGCCAACAGTCCCATCGACGAAGCCATTACCTTTGAACCGGAACACGCCCGAGTGGCGGGCGATCTAATTTCGAGGACCAAACACCTCGGCCTTTCCTTGGGAGATCGCGCGTGTCTGGCCTTGGCAATGGCGCTCGATGCCCCGGTATATACGACAGATAAGTCGTGGAAGAATTTGAAGCTAAACGTCCCAATTCACATCATCCGATAACCACAACTACTCCACCGCCGTAATCTGCCCTCGCCGTCCGCGCATCGCCCGCTTCCGCTCCAGCAGAGTCTCCAGAGCCTGCCGCGTGTCCGGCGAAAGATGATACGACTCGTTGTCTGCCGGATATTTTCGTGCGAGCACATCGGCTCGATAAGC
>Ga0185299_10003428_pt1 | contig 21130 bp, 25 predicted proteins | sample PaiPotPPA55metaG_FD_128002 | JGI IMG/M metagenome (GOLD analysis project Ga0185299, IMG submission 128002) | Iron sulfur acid spring bacterial and archeal communities from Banff, Canada, to study Microbial Dark Matter (Phase II) - Paint Pots PPA... ... | reverse complement strand
TATGCTAGTGGCAAAGAAGAAGGCTAAGGCCAAGAAAAAAGCCAAGAAGAAGAAATAACGCACGAATAATATCGAGCGTTAGCAAAAAAAGCGAGAGCGAAGTTGTCCTTCGCTCTTTTTTATTTCACCACGACGCTTATTCCGAGATCACGACGACGCTATGACCGCGGTGTTCGTCGAGGAACGCGAGCCCTTCATTCATCCACGTCTCAAGACCCGAGGACGAGTGCTCCGCAACCTCTCGCACGACGTGCTCGCGGTCGCGCAGCCAGCGCACGTGGAGCAGACCCTGGCTAATCCACAGGACCTCGCCGCAATCTTCGCAGGCAAGCCCGCAACGCATGGCTTTTCCTCTAGGCTGGAGAGGCTGCCGCAACCTCTTGTGGGAGCGTGGTTTGACCGACATAGGCCGGCGTGACGACGATCTCCTCAGGCGGCACGAGCTCGATGACAAGCAACGCCAGATCGTCCGCGATGCGGCCCCCCGAAGCGCGAGTAACGGCTGCAACAATATAGTCCGCAAGGCGCTGCGGCTGACTTGGCGCCTCGCGGATAATGCGCATGGCGCCGGCGTCATCGATCATGATGCCGGCTGTGTCGCGCGCCTCAGTGAAACCATCTGTTGCGAGCACGAGGATGTCGTGCGGGCTTAACTTCTCGTCGATTGCATCGAAATCGTCTTCAGTGCGCAACCCGATGAGCGGACCCGTAACTGGAAGCTGGTGCACAGCATCGCCGCGCCGGACGTAGACTGGCGAATGCCCAGCGCTTGCATAACGAAGTGTCAACCCCTCGGAGTCGATCACGCCCGCAAACAGGCTGACGAAGGACGTCTCGTCGCGTACCGACTTAATGAACGACGCGTTAAACTTACGCAGCAGCGTGCTTGGATCGTGGAACTCTTCTACCAGCGCGCGCATCGAGAATTTCACAAACGCGGTATCAACGGCAGCTTCGAGACCCTTGCCGCTCACGTCGGCCACGACAAGCAAACAGCGATGGTCGTCAATGCGATGAACGTCAAAGAGGTCGCCGCCGACCGCCACGTGTCGAGCTGCCGACACATATGCGGTACCGACACGCAAATAAGAACAGACATCCCATCCGCTAAGAAAGGCGCGTTGCAGCGTATCTCCAACAATACGCTCGCGCTCAAGTGCCGCCTGCGTGCGCGTGCGCACGACGTCGGCGATGATCGCTGACGTTCCGAAGAGCAGCATGAGAGCCGCGGTGAGAGTGGCGGCCCGCAACAGGAGGGTTCCGACTGCATCCCGAGCCGCAGCGGCTTGGTCGTCCAAGATGAGCGTGAGCCGATCGGCGTCGCGGCGCATTTGCTCTGAGAGGAGTCTCCCATTTTTGATGCGCTGTACCGCGCCTGGAGCGCTCGGGTGGAGTACGAGGGGTTGAGCAACCACTCGTTCCCAATTTGTGTGGCTGCGGCGCAAATCGAGTGCGAGGGGGTCGCTGTCTCGCAAATTTGCTGTTTCTAACGTTCGTTGAAGTTCGTCAACGTGTCGCGTGAAATCAGGACCTGCTCGATAGTAGGGCTCAAGGAAGAGCCGCTGACCCGAGGCGAGGAATCCGCGAAGCGCTGATTCTTGATCGACTTGATCGCGCATGCAGATCTGCAACTGCTCCTGAGCTTGAGAAATTGAATTTTGCCGCGCATACGCGGCGTTGACGCGTCCGTACGTGACGATGGAACCCAGGACCGAAACAAACAAAGCAATGCCGAGAACGGCCGCGGCGGTGAACGCCGTTCCGCTCAGACTCCTTGTTTTGGAGGGTGCGGGAGAGGTTCGCTCTGCCACACCGCGTCCGAAAAGTTTTCGCATGTGCTCAGTAAATAAAGATTGATCCGGTATTTAAGGGGCCGGAAAGGTTCGAACAGGCAACTTCGTCGGCGAGACGATGCTCGCCCTCCAGAAGCTAGGATGAAGCTTTTGACGTCCCGGTCTAGCCGCGCCCGACCTTATGCTTTGGGTCGGCGAATGCGTCTGCGATCACACGCTCAAGTTCGCCGCTCTCGAGCATCGGCCCCAGGGTATCGGTGTCGCCGTAAAACTTACCGTTGATGAAGACTTTCGGCAGCGTCGGCCAGTTGGTCATCTCGGTGAGAGCTTGACGCTTTGCATCGTTTCCCAAAACGTCGAGCACCTCGAACGGGAAGCCGATCTGGTTGAAGAAGTCGATGGTTTCCAGAGTGAAGCCGCAACGCGGCGCTTGCTTTGTGCCTTTGCCGTAGACGAGGATTTTGTGCTCGGCGATTTCGTCCTGAATATTCTGCTTGAGGTCTTGCGTCATTTTTCTGCTTCCGTCTTAAGCTCGACGGCGTGTAACCGTCCGTCCTTGAGCGCCTCTGATAGAGCGGCATAGATCATTCGATGCTGATCGAGCAGAGGCTTCCCGGAAAATGCCGATGAAGTCACAGTTACGTTGTAATGATCGCTCGTGCCGGTACGGTCGTACGTCTGTACCCGTGCGTCGGGTAGCGCGGTTCTGATTAGGCGCTCGATGTCTTCGTGAGTTATCATGATACGGCTTTTTGTTTCGGTGTCACGGATCGTTTCCCATGTCCCGCAAGGGCATGTGCTCGCCTCTGCGTGGCGCTTGCCGATAAAATAGATATAGATGGACTGGAGCAACATTAACACGCTCTCCGAGAAAATCGGGGACGTCCTAGATCAACACCGCGCGCTGGCGTTTGCGATTATGGCGTTTGGCGGAGTTCTCTCAAGCCTCAGCCCTTCGAGCGTTCCTCGCATGGTTGCGATTGTCAACTATGCGGGTAAAGAAGCAAAATCGTTCTGGGGCGCAGTCGGGCTCTCGCTCGCATTTGTCCTGGGCATTTGTTCGGTGTACGCGTGCGTCGGCGCTCTCGCGGGCTCGTTCGGGGCCTTGCTGGCGATGACGGGCTTCCTTTATTACTTCACCGCTGGTTTGTGTCTCTTCATGGGTCTTTCAATGATCCGCCTTATTGAGATCCGGTGGAAAATACCAGGCCTCACCGTCATTGGTCATGGCGTCATCGGCGCTTACCTGCTTGGATTTGGTTTTGCGTTCCTCATAGCTCCCGATGCCACGCCCTTCATGATCGGGGCACTTGCGGTAACAACGTTCCAAGGAAAGCTGTTGCTTGGCTCGATGCTGATGTTGGCATTCGGCGTTGGGCACGGCCTGCCGGTACTCTTCGTCGGTTCGCTTGCGCCGTGGTACATGCACCACGCAGCGGTGAAGAAATGGCATCTCGCCGCGGAGATGGCGGCGGGCTATATCCTCGTCTTCTTGGCACTCTTCTTTACGGTGATCGCATGAACGCGCACGACGCGATCCCGGTACCGGCTCCAGGACCGATCGCCCCCGACGAGCGCCCGTATGTCATACGGACGTATGACCGCTGGATCATCCTTGTTATCGTGCTGGTCGCCGGATGGTTTATCTTCCGGCCGATCATCGCGTACTCAGTGTACTACCGCGGTGTCAGTTACGAGCGCCTGTTGCGCTTGCACTCGGCCGAGCACTACTATGCCAAGTCAACGCGCGTCTACGCGAAGATCCCGCAAGGATGGCAGGCGTGGGGAGAACTCTATCTGATGCGCGCACCATCTGAGAAAACCGCGCAGCAGACCGCGGTCGACATCTTCACAAAAGGCATGAGCTACAACCCAAAGTCTGCGCCGGTCGCATTTGATCTTGGACGGGCGTACTTCATTGGGAAAGACTATGTTAAGGCGCGAGAAGCATTCGAGCGCAGCACCGAGTTGGCGCCCGACGACATGTTCAGCTGGGATTTCGCTGCCTGGTCGAGTCTAAAAAGCGGCAACATGCCGCTCGCACGTAAATATTGGCACGAGGTCCTGCGAATCGATCCCGGAAATGCTACCGCCGCGCGCCAACTCGCACTTCTCGGCAGCTAAGGCCGGTCGCAGCCGCCCCGCTCGACGACCGTTTCGCACGTGCTGGCCGGCCAGATCTCAACCGACCCTGCCTGAGCGAAGGGCTGCATATAGCGGCTGAGACTGTTTTCGTCGGTTGCCTCTGCTATCACGTAGAGCGTGTGTGCACCCTCGACGACTGCGTCGCCGCGTATCGTGACGCCAAAAGTCTTGGCATTGGACGGCGACAGATGCTCGAGCAACATGGATCCCATCCTCGGGTCACGGGCTGGACACGTTTCAGCGCTGTGCTTGTGTTGGATGACAAAGAGGCTCATCGAAGGCTCCTCGTGGTCAAGTCCGCTTCGCCCTTGAGTCCTTTAACGCCTATGCTGAATTCATACCGCGATTTAGCGGCCGGGAACGCTGACACGATCGATGCGGAAATCATAGCAGCCCCAAGCCGGATTGCGCACGTGAATGAAGCTCACGCGCTCGTTCGAAAATAGCCGCTCGATCGTTGCTTCAGGATTTCCCGCGTCCGACAATTCGGCAGTCTGAATCGTCGCCTCTGCGTTGTAGCCTCTCATGGTCAGAATTCGCTTTCTGAAATCTTCCGGGAAGCTGTTGCGATGGGCGTACGCCTCGCATGGAGCGGCATGCACAAAGACCGGGCCAACCTCTGCATATGGTCCAACGCTGGTAAAAGGCTGGTACGCGAAAACGATGAGGTCTTCACCGGGCTTCGTTATGCGCAAGCAGTGACGGCATGGCGCCGAATCTACCGCACGCGCAACGAGCTGATTGCCGAAATCGTCAATAAGCGTTGTGCGAATGCGGGCGGCTACGTCCGTCGGAATGGCCGAAATCGAGAAGCGAACGCGTGTTGCTGTAATCATGCACTGATTGTAGTCTTATGGCGTGCTCGGAGCACTCCGATTCACGCGGTCAAAGTGATCAACGAGGACTTTGCTCATAGCCTCGCCTAGGCTAGTGCCATGGACTCATCTCCCGGTATGCTCTTTGATCTGGATGGCACGCTCATCGATAGCGTGTACATGCACGTGCTCTCGTGGCATCGAGCGCTTGCGCGCGAGGGCGAGATCCTCTCGGTCTGGCGCATTCATCGCCGCATCGGCATGAGCGGCGGTTTGCTCCTAAACGCGCTAGCTCGTGAAATCGGCCGGGAGTTTTCGAGTGAGGAGATCGAGCGCATCCAAACCAACCATGAGGCGGAATACGCTAAAGTAATTGATGAGGTCCGCCCGCTCCCCGGCGCCAACGAGCTGCTTGCCCGCCTTCATTCGGTTGGCGCCCCGTTTGCCATTGCAACGAGCGGTCGCGCTGCCAAAGCCATGTCAGGTATACGCAAACTAAACGTGCCGCAAGGTGTTCCGATAATTACGCGTGACGATGTTAAGCGCGCAAAGCCAGACCCCGATCTGTTTCTCGCGGCGGCTGAGCGTTTGCATCTTGCGCCGGAAAACTGCCTCGTTGTGGGCGACAGCGTCTGGGATATCCTCGCATCACGGAGGGCGCGGGCGCTCGGCATTGGCCTGCTTTCCGGGGGTTATGGGCGCGAAGAGCTCGACCAAGCCGGTGCGTTTCGAGTTTACAACGACCCTGCGGACTTGCTTGACCACCTCGATGAAGTCGGCATACGCGACAAGTAATCACGGTACTGATGGCCACAATCGAAGAGTCGATCGCACTGGTCACTGGCGGCAACCGCGGACTCGGAAAGGAAGTTTGCCGGCAATTACTTGGTCATGGATTTCACGTCGTCCTCGGGAGCCGCGACCTAAAAAAAGGACTCGCGGTAGCCAAAGAAATCCGGTCCGACGAGAACCGTTGGGCCGTCATGAATTGGATGTCTCTAACGATGAGAGCCTGCGTCGCGCGAACGCGGACCCGCTATGCACGAATCAGTTTCAGGAATTTTCGGAGGAATGTTCGTCGCTGACACTGCCCACCGAACCGCCGCCTCTTCTCATAGGGTCGGGATAGTGCTCGTCAACCCATTTCTTGGTTGATTCGTAAAGATAACCGAAGTTCTCCCATGATAGAGGGAACCGCTCTCGCTGACTCGCCACCATGGGCCCCAGATTCTCCCACAGCCTGATGATGCCCGGGCTCATGATGTCGATGAGAACTGTGCCGTCCAGCAAGCCATTCTTAGCATAGGTGCCGATTTCTTCAAACGACTTGAGCACGGTCAGACACTTCTGAACATCTGGATCGCGACTTCGGAAGCCGAGGATGGCCTCCCGTCGAAACTCCTCGTCTTGCCACCGTGAGGGCATTTCCGCGTATACGAATTCCTCCGCAGCCACGTACGCGAGATCACGGTAACGTGAGAAAATGGTCATCGTCGCTTCCAACAGCGTCGTACGCCTCAAATGTTGCAGCTGATCGTTGGCGTTACGCAGTTGGCGCACACCAAGCACGACGGTGATGAGAATGATCAACGCCGTTAGAACCGTTCCGACAGCAGTGAGTGCTTCCCACATGACGGAACCCCCAGAGAAACGAGCCGGTACGATACCCGGGCGTAGCATGGGTTACCGTTCTCCCCGACTGGTTCCCTCGCAATTGAACAGATGACTGCGTGTGGCAGCGCGCCGCCAAATAGGTTCGTCTTCGTGTGGAGATGAGGGGACTCGAACCCCTGACCTCTTACATGCGAATTTAGAACGGGCCTTCTCAGCGTTACCGCTAGAACGCCGTGAAATGGCTCTAAGTTAAGTACGACGAGGGACTGCGAGCATTTGCACGTTTCGCAGTCCTTCGCCATTCTTCGCAAGTTTGCGCCGGATAGGTCGTCAGATAGACCGTCAAACGAAAGAATGACCCAGAAGTAGTCCTCAAGATAGTTCCTTTTCGAGTACAACCAGTATCGCTCGGTTCGCCTGGGTTTGTGGATATTGCAACACCGTAACTACTCTCCAGCCTTCTGTCTCCGTCATACGTTGAAAAACGCTGTAAGCCTCATCATTTGCCACGGCGTTCTCCATCAGAGTGGGGATGCGACCTTGAGCTGATAGAATTAGGAAGCGATACTGATAGTTCATGTTTGGTGTAACTCCCACAATGCGAGCGATCAGGGCAGTGAGTCTTGCAGCCACCCGCTGCGGTGTGTCTGCCATCTGCAATTCAGCGAGAATTGCCTGCAGCGGGCCGACCCACTCGTCAGGAAGTTGAAAATTTGGCGGCCACTGGTGTTTGTTTCGAGCCAGGAAAAGATCCTCGACCTTACTCCGAAGCGTCTCAAGGTCAAAACCGAGCTCTTCTATCAGAATTATATCGATAAGGTTGCGGTAACGTGCGTTTTCATCTGGATCAGTCACTGCATGAATGAGCTCCGCCATCTGGTGTTCGCGCGATAGACAGGCAACCATATCTGTCGCATCAAAACCCATAGGCGACAGATCAAAGGCTTCAACATTTTCCGTGATTGCATTGACAGCGGACCCTAGATCTATAAGTAGCGTGCACCAATTTCCTCGCTGATAACGCACTTGCAACGCAACGCGATGGACGTGTTCTCTAGCCTCAACATCCTTGATTTGAAAAGTGAAGCCACACCACTCTGTTTCTAGCACTTGGCGAAGCAGCTCCACAACATCTTCGCCCTCGAGAACTAACACCAAATCGATGTCTTGGCTGGCTCTGGCTCGGCCTTTAAGACGCAGTTCCATGGCGAAGCCACCCTTCACCGCGTAGCCAAGCAACTTTTTAGCGGCAACGGCGTTGTTTAATACCTGAAAGAAAACCGTCGCTGCAACCCAACGACGCATACGACTATTGGCAACGCCTAGTTTTTTCGCATCCGCGTCAACAAGTTTACTCAGACGACCGATGCTAGTTCTCAACGGTCACTTGTCTCGGTTGTTTCGCGCGTCGATATAAGATAGTCTAGTGTGGCTCTATCGAGCGAATACAGAGACCGAAGTTTCTCCAATTCTTTTGCTCCAATTAGCTTACGTTTGGAGGCGTTCTCGATCGCTACCGCCACTGCATCACGGGTGGTCCCCTCTAGGATTAAATCGGTTAGCGTTCTGTATAGTGCTGTAACTGGTAGCCCATCCGCATATTCGATCTCGGGATCGTATAGAGGCGCAAAATGCAGCCGAACCGCAGGAGGTGATGGTCGCCTTAGTCGACGCATACTAAGAGGTAGCATGAGGTCGATTTTGTCAGGGTTTACATCGGAAATATCGTGCAGTTGCAGGGCTGTACGATGAGAAAACGCCGCCTGGACTGGGCCTCGCTTCGCCTGCGCCCACAAGAGCGTCCGCCACAGATCAGAGTGCTCGGAGGCTGGCCATCTTGCAAAACGGTAGACGCCCCAATGTTCTCGCACCAGGTGTCCGGCGGCGGCCAATTTGGCTAGATGCGTATGGGAGACGCCTCGCTTTGTTGCTTGACTAGCAGAGAAGAAGCCGGCTTGATTCTCTGCGAGGTCCGCCAGACTATCTAGGCGTTGTCTAGAAGTTATTTGCATTCGCATTGGCAAAATTATACCAGAATGGTAATAAATTGGCAAACGGGACACATATAAATACCGTGTCCCGCATTCGCCTAGAGTTGGAGAGCCCTCCGCAGCTTCGCCACAGACTTTCTCATGCAAATCATCTCATTTGGGTAAGTTTGGCCACGCCTCCACTGCAAGATCTGCCAGGTGTCTTTGGCGCTTCGCTATAGCTTCAGCATCCCAGATTTCAGCGTCCGCGCATTCCCTAGTTAGCGAGAAGGGGGATGCCGCAAAGGTAGGTTTCTTTAAATCAAAGGATGCGTCGCCGAGTTCGGAGTTAATCGTCCCTTCAAGCAACGCGAGGTTACCCAGACGATTGTGCAGCGTCTTTGCTATTTCCGTTGGTATGTGCGCCCAATTCTTTGTTGTGTCGTCAGGGAGAATGTGCTCCAATGTTACGGTGGCGTCGTCCTTTGGAACGTAGAGTGAAGCCTCGCCATCGGCAAATCGTTGCAGGGTGCGAAGGTAAAAACGTGCCAGACGAGCCTGCTTAACGTTCGTCTCTGATACTGCCGAGTGGAGCCGTTTGTCATCTGGAATAATCTTTTCCAAGTCGGCGACTAGGCTAGTAACATCTGCTATCTCACCTCTTGCTACCTTCATGGCACTTTGTCCGAGTGGACGCTCAATTACACCAGGAGTCCCGCCGGCAAGGTTCCATCTGACTGACCAATTGATGCAAGCGCGAATCAACTTAACAAGTTCTTTCTGATTGAATTTTCGTATCGCCGAGAGCAGCAGAGGACGTATTTGTTTGATGCCGAGAAACGCCAAGGTATCTATGTCGCGCCTAACGCTTTCGTCGTACTTTGCCCATTTCTCATGAGACGATGTGAGCAGCGCGGCGTAATCGGCGGATCTTGACTCTAGCTCGACACTCAAACTGATTGCTGTTGTCTTGTTCTTAATTCGCTTCTTTATCTCGTCATAAAGATTTTTTTCTCTAACATGACCATTATCTGCAATCCAAAGATAACGTATAAAATCGACGACCGCCCCCTCCGACTCGCCAAGAGTTTCGATAACGGCCGTCATGGCATTCCATTTTTGGTATGCTTCGTTCAATCGATCCTGAGCTTGAGAAAGCAAATGATTCTTCAAAAGATCAGCTGCTGAGAGTTTAAGGCCCCTGTCATTCATTGTTTCGAAAATGAAGTAGGCGGTGCTTTCGTCGGAGACCTCGACCCAAATAACTCGAACGCTATCGTTTAGGTAAGAGCGCCACTTGTGGAGACGTTTCCCTCTTTCTGGTTCGCCGAGCGTCTTTACTAGATCGCTAACAAACTGTGCCGCGAAGTCAGCGGCCTCGGAAATCTTTATGTGCGACTGTTCAAAAAATTCGTGTCTTTAAATTTAGAAAGTTATTATCAAGAAATTTCGAATAGATCACAGCCGACTATTTCTGGCGTTCCGATGACCCGAACGACAAAAAAACAGCCGAGTTAATCGAAAACGATATGCTTATAACAAGTACGGTTCAGATATAGAAAGCGAGCCGCAGCTTCAACATCAGTTAGAGTCTTTGGGTCGGTTGCACGAATCTCATAGTAATGTTCGACGTTGACAAATTTGGCGGCTTTGTTTTTTGGGCTACAGGCATTGAGCTCGGATGGTTTTGAATCTGGGAGCCTTCAGGCGCGGGGCACGTGTTGTATGGCGCGAGGATCGCAAGGCCGGCAATTCCTACAAAGCATTTGATCAGCCTCAGAAAATGGGGCTCCCCCTCGGCTTGTGGCGTAGGGCCGCATCGCAAATACCGCCAGTGAATTTCTAACGAACCTAGTAACGGAGCTCTCACTGCTCGTCCAGCGACTAAGGCTTTATCCAATAACCCACTGGTCGCTCCGCACCTTGACACTATCTTCTATATGGGGGACTCTAATATCCATCCCCTCCCCCTCCCCCGTTCTTGGGTGGAGCGGTTGTTGTTTCTCATCTTTCGGAGGGATCGGTAGATTCATACAGAGTCTATTATGAACCGTCGGCGGCAGTGCTGCGCTGCCAAGACGTTTGGGCAACTATCCCCGGCTTTCGAGCCGCTATCCCGCCGCTGACTCATTTGCGGCAGATTTCTCATCGAAGGGGTGGGGCTCGTGGCCGCCGACCGGTCTAACAGGAGCGGAGGAGTCGGTGCTTATCGTCCATATTCATCTACCAAAGAATATAGCGAAAGTCTTCGCTGAGGCCACTGCTTCAAGCAAGACCCCCCTGTGAAAGTCAGTGGGGTGTGGCCGGGTTACTTTGCAACGTAAAGTAACAGTTATCTGGATCTAATGCCGTAAACCAACCCCCCAATACATCGAACAATTTCCGTTTTACCCCGTGGCGGCGGTACTCTCATATGCGATTTTTTTGATTAAATTTCGTAACTCTGCCTTTTCGAGGGATACTAGCCTGCAGTTCAACCCTATACAGATCATAGATGGGTCCAACGGCGACAACGGAGATCATGGCTCACCACCCACCGGGCCTATTATCGGACACGGGGACGAATGGACAACCTTAGTCCCCAACGAGGCACAATTACACAACCGACCTTGTTCCGTCGTCACTGAATCCACTCAGAAACAAATAGTTTGAAAGAGAGCGCAACATCCCAATTGACTACAAGAAGAGTCAAGTCCGTCGATAGAGCCTTGCTTATACGGCAGTATCTCGATTCGCATGGCGAGCGTGTCAGCATTCGCAAAATAAGCCTTGATACCGGGATTCCCAAATCCAGGGTGCATCATCTACTTCAGAAATTGCATGCACGGGGCTTCGTGCAACAAGACCCAGTTAATGGCCGCTATTTCAGTTCCGCGTATTATACGCAACGTCGCGGCATCTTGGCAGCGATCCTTGGCTCACTGCGCACCATCTTTTGTTCGAAAACCTCGGGCTACGAGATCTCAACGATCGACCGAGAATTACTTATTGCAGATTATGTGATGGTCAGGTGTACGGCTGAAGGTTGTCGATCGAAACGACGAGTGTTAGCTCGAAATGCCGATAAGGTGCGATTCTGCGACACCCACCTGAAGGCCCATCGTCGCGAGCTGAACCGAAGACGCCAGCAAATGCATCGAGCCAAGAGTGCCAATAGGTTGAAGTGCCAAGAGGAATCGGCGCATCTGCTAAGATCTTGCAGCAATTATTATACTTGGCTGAGGACCGGCAATCGGAGCGACCCATGTTAACTCGAGATGCCGACCAGGCGCAACTCTACGTCCTTGACAGGGCGCGTAGTGGCGAGCTTCTGGCGGTAAAGGATGTGGCGGAACTACTAGGAATCGGTATCACCAAGATCTATGATCTTATGCGTCGGCGCGAACTGGCTTTTGTAAAAATCGGCCGATCAACCCGAATCGAACTAGCGGCGATTCAGGACCTCATTGACCGCGAACGCAGAGGCGCGAAGCCACGCATCCCCGCTAGGAGACACTGATGAAAGAAGGACAGAAACGACGAGATAAAGGTACGGGTTCTATATACAAGCGCAAAGACGGTCGATGGGAAGCTCGCCTATGCAGAGTAGAGCAAGACCCGATCTACGTCTACGGCAAGAGCAAGCACGACGTCCAGAACAAACTATTCGCTGAGCAACGCGAGCCTCGAGCCCGAGATTCTGAGGGTTTGACTATAGGCGAGTGGCTGGACCGTTGGCTTGAAATAGTCAAAGAAACGAGGCGAACGTCAACGTACAATCTCTATAAGCTAACGGCCGAGAATCACATTAAGCCGCATATCGAAACCCTCAAACTTGGACGCCTCTCAAAAGCACAGGTCTACGACATGTTCGATGCCTTGAAGAAGGATGGTGTGCGCGACAGAACATTGCAGGAAGTCTACAAGGTCCTGCACCGAGCGTTGCAGGTTGCGTTCAAGCGTGACAAAGTAGCTCGGAATGTCGTGGCACTCGTAGACAGACCGACAGCCACCAAGAAGGACCGGACCATTCTTCGGACCGAGGACGAGGTTCGGCGATTTCGGGATGCTACAAAGGGCAGTCGATACGAGGCTTTGTACCTCACGGCTCTCGACACAGGATGCCGCAGCGGCGAATTGAGGGCGCTCGCGTGGGACTGTGTTGACCTCAGCAAGGGCCTCATCCACATCAGTGCTACGCTTACGGAAAACGAGGACGGGAAATTGATTGCGACGAGGCCCAAGACTGACTCAAGTATCCGTACAGTCAAACTACTCAAGAGCAACATTACGCTGCTGCACAACCATCAAAAGCAGCAGATGGGATCCGAGCGTGGCTTATCAGCCTGGGTCTTCCCTGGCCCGGACGGCGAGGCATTGCGCAAGGATGGATTCCTACGGACCGACTTCAGTGGCGTAGTCAAGGCTGCCAAGGTGCCTGGGCTATCGTTCCATGGTCTGCGCCACACGCATGCCACCATGCTTGCTGCATTGGGTGTGCCCGTGCGCTCGATCATGGATCGCCTGGGTCACAGTACCAGCAAGATGACGCTTGAGGTCTATACTCATGCCACGACAGCTATGCAGGACGAGGCGGTAGCTGCTCTCGATGCTGCCTATGAAACGGACGAACGAAACTTAGGTCGTCAGATAGACCGTCAACCGCAAATATCGGACATGCTAGAGAGCCGTGAAAAAACCCGCAAAGCGTTAACGGATGCGGGTTAGTACAGTGTGGAGATGAGGGGATTCGAACCCCTGACCTCTTACATGCGAAGCAAGCGCTCTACCAACTGAGCTACATCCCCAAAAAGGTCAGAAGGCTTGTTACTGCAGCCGAGTAGCGGTTTCCCGTAGCGCCGGATGCGCGCGTGTGCGAGTTACTGCGGCGGCGGGGGTTCACCAATGACGATGTGCGCGACTTTGATAAAGCGCGCATCTGTTTTGTCGCCCTGCACAACAAGCTGCACGAAGCCTGGCGGCTTTACATCTCTCAGATCGACGAGATACGCCAGCATCACGAGCTGCCCGTTAAACTGTTTTGAAAATTCCGGGAAACTTAGGATTGCACTTTGCCCTTTGAACCCTTGAAAGTATACGTATTTACGCATCAGCGTTTGGGGGTCGTCCGGAAAAGTCGGTCGAGCGAGTGCAAGGACGTCTGTGAGCGGCACGCCTGTGTACGTGTGGAAGCGTAGCGCAAGCGACACCGGCCTCATGTGCTGCAACTGGCTCAGTGTCACGTTCACTGGCGTCATCACTTGACCCGTGACGGGGACATATGCAACGCCGACCGGAGGCAACGTGGGCGAGTTCGGTGCGACTACCTGCGGAGCGGGCGTCACGATAGGCGGGATCGTTGGCTGACTCGTGGGCGGCGCGCTTGTTGGTGTACCGGGCATAGCCGGCAGCGTGGTTACGGAAACCGTGGGAGTCGGCGCCTGTGCGCCTGCGGCACGTGCCATCACTCCGTGGTTGACACCTGAACTCGTCCAACCTGCGATCACCAGCGTTATTGCTGCTATCGATACAAACGCAAGAATCGGCTTCATCATCAACACGCCTTGCCTCCCAAGTGAGTTCACCGCGGTCAGCCGTTCGACCGCGGCGGCGAGAAGCCTCGCGCTCGCAACCAGCGCAGCGCGACGAATTTCGAGCGCTCAGCGCAATCGGTATGGGTCGCATCAACAATCTCGAAGGTCTTTGGCTCTCCAGCCGCGTCGAACAGCGTGCGAACGGCCGACGGTGCGACGATAGAATCTTTGCTTCCCGCAATAACGAGCAGTGGCCGCGGCGTAATATCGACTATGCGCTGAGTATACGTGTCCATCATTTGCGTAATTTCTTCCGGCGACGGTCCATCAACGTAACATGCGCGATTTCGAAGGCCTGTGAGGATGGACTGGCCACCGAGCGCCTTACTTCGCCCGAAGGCAGTACACATGGCGATGACGCCATCGACTGCTGATGATTCGGCGGCTGCCCCGATCGAAGCCGCGGCTCCCATGCTGTGACCACAAACCACAATCTTGTGGACGCCCGCAACCTCGCGCGCACGGGCAACGGCATCGAGCACATTTGTGCGCAAGTCTTCGGGCGCGCGAAGCGGCAGCGAGCTTGCGCCGAGCTTATGACCTTGAAAATCAAGCGCCAGAGAACTGACGCTTTCTGTTGCAAGGTAAAACGCAAGTCCATCCACATTGTGCTTGCTCGATGAGTAGCCGTGGGCCATGACGACACACGTTTCCGAGGGCCCACCGCTGTAGAGCAAGCCTCGGACAACGCCCCCGGCACTTTCGAATTCCACTCGATCGATCCGCACGCGCGAGAGATCCCGGACACGGATCATTAGATGATCACGTGCAAAGGCAAGGTCACGTGGTGGATGAGATGCCACCTCCGGTAGGCGATGCTGATTTTGGTACCGGGACTGCCGTCTAGCAGCTGGCGTGCGAAATCGAGAGTCGCCGGCGCGAGGCCATTAATCGTAACGATCTCGTCCCCCTCACGTATGCGTGCCGCATCGGCGGGAGTTCCCGGCACGACACTCAGCACCACGATCGTGCCGTTTCGCATTTCGAGTGTAATGCCGCTCAGGTTATAAAGGCGAGCGGCAGTGGCGCCCTGCGAGGCGACAATCGTGACGCTCCCTGCCAGTTCGTCAATCGAAAGGCTTAGTCGGGTAAGCGTCATCGCTCCAATCACGCCCGCGAGCTCTGACGTAGGCTGGGTCAGTCGGGTTGACGGCAACGCTAGCAGCGGCTGATTGAACGCCAATGATCCCAACGTCAATGAGCGCGCTCGCACGAGCACTCCGCTGTAGTCACCTCCCGGTATCCTCGAGTCCCGAAACGGGATTGAGTGCTGCCCATGCGGGGGATGGCTTGCACGGCCCGCAACGCTGTCGAGCTGCACCTCGTAGCTCGCGCCTGTGCTCAGCGCAAACCACATAGGCGGTTGACCGTCGACTGAGCCTGCGACCGCGGGCCGTCCATCAATCATGCGCAAGGTCATCGAAACCGCGCCGGCCGGCTGTGCTGCAATACTGCCATGGCTTTCCCGGAACACCGTCAACGACCGATTGGGAAAGTCTAAAGAAATGGGATACCGCTGCATTAGGTCGCGCCCGATAATTGCGTCGGCGCCTGCACCCAAATATGTCTCTGTGTATGCTCGTACGCGAGCCCTCGCTGCACGCAAACGGGGAAATCGTAGGTCGCCAATTTGCAACGAGATGGCTTCAGAGGTGTCGCGGTCGCCGGCGGCACCGGCGTCGATCAGGGTTTCGACCGCCGCGGTGTCGACGACAGCGGTTGCCGGGTGACCGTCGATCACGACTTGGATAAATGGCCGCTCGCCATGCAACACGATCGGTACGGTAACGGTGTCATCATTGCCGAGCCAGATACTGTCGGGTGGAGGAGGCGCCGATGTGTTGGGCGCCGGCGAAAAGGGTGCCGTCGTACGCCTGACAGCAGGGGCGTCGCGCGGCGGTACTATGGGTGAGGGAGACGGAAGGACTACAGGTAAAAGGGTCGCGCTTGTGCTCGCAGCGGGGCTTGAGATTTGACTTGGCACTGGTTGCGTGGCGTATGAGAACTCTGAGTTAGCATTCGCTCCCCCAGCCATTGCGGCAGCGACGAACACTCCAGCAACAATTCCCTTTATGCCGTGTTCAAGAACTCCAGTACCAGTGCGCAAAATGCCTCAGACTGTTCGATGTGGGGAAAGTGTCCGCAACGCGCCAGCACTTCGATGCGCGGGGCGGGCAATACCCGCCGGGCAATCTGCGCATCCTTGGAACGCAGCACAGGGTCGTTCTTACCCCAAATGACGAGCGCGGGTGGCGCGAGACGTGCAAGGCCTTCGTGCAAGGGTTCGAGACGTCTGGAATAGTGGAATATTTCCGAAAGCGTTCGACGTGCCGCCCTCAAGCGCGGCACGCTGCCAAGGCGCGCGACAATTTCGTCGACGGATGCGTCGTCGAGCTGCCTGGCATCGAAAAAGCTCGCCGCATATCCGGCCCGGATAAGCGCGCGCGTGCGGGGGAAAGACAACCACAGCGCGATGATGGTGAGCAGCGCTTCATCAAGCGGCGGTACCGGTGACTTCGTGAAGCCCAGCGGATCTGCAAGGACGAGCCGACGGAATGCTTGTGGATGCTCGAGGGCCGCGAGTACAAGCGACAAGCCCCCGAGTGAATTGCCTACTGCATCTGCTCCATCGAGCTCGAGCGCCGAAACGAAGGCACTGACGAAGCGCCCAAAAAAAGCGGGATCATAACGAGCGTCTGGTGCCGCGCTCTCGCCATGCCCCGGCAAATCTGGAGCAAACACGCGGTAGCGCTCTTGCAGTCTGGGGATGGATCGCAACCACGCCGTTGACGAATGTCCAAGACCATGGATCAAAAGTAAGGGATCCCCCGTGCCTGATTCAAGGTAGGATATTTCATCGCCGCCGATGGTGACGATCTTGCGAACGGGTGACCGTTTGGACATGCTCGCTATTACGTGGACAAACAGGCAGCGCCCTCGCTTGCTAGGTCGCCCAGTGACACGACACGAAACGTGGGCATCTCAATATGAAGTATAGGGTCCTGGGCTCAACAGGTGAGCGGGTCTCCATGGTTGGAGTCGGCGGTTTTCATTTGAGCAAGCCGGCAGATGCGCAGCTTGCCATTCGCATCGTACGTACGGCGCTTGAGAATGGCGTCAACTTCCTGGATAATAGTTGGGACTATGCCGAAGGCGAGAGCGAGCGCCGGATGGGGATGGCCCTGCGCGACGGTTATCGCGATAGGGCTTTCCTGATGACAAAAATCGATGGTCGTACGGCGCAGAGCGCTACGCAACAGTTGGAGCAATCACTCGAGCGTCTGCAGAGCGATCACGTTGATCTCATGCAAATCCATGAAGTCATTCGCATGAGCGACGTCGATCGCGTCTTCGCTCAGGGTGGCGCGCTGGAATCGTTATTGAAGGCGCGCGAACAAGGCAAGCTTCGCTATATCGGCTTTACTGGGCACAAAAGCCCCGAGATCCACAAGCACATGCTCGACGTTGCGGACCAGCACAACTTTCGCTTCGACACGCTGCAGATGCCACTCAACGTGATGGATGCCCACTACCACAGTTTCGAGAAGATCGTGCTGCCGCTTGCACAGCAGAAGCAGATGGGAATCCTGGGCATGAAACCGATGGGCGATCCATTTATTTTAGAGAGTAAAACTGTCAGCGCGCGAGAGTGCCTGCACTATGCGATGAGTTTGCCCGTGAGCGTCACGATCACGGGAATTGACTCAATGGAAATCTTGCAGCAAGCCCTCGACGTCGTCGAAAACTTCACACCGCTTACCCCAGCCGAGCGCGCTTCACTTCTCGCAAAGACAGCCGACGCCGCACGGGATGGCCAATCCGAGCTCTACAAATCGAGCCAGCATTTCGATAGCACGAGCGTTCATCCGGAGTGGCTAGGCTAAGAGAGCCCCCTTTCGGAGAACGCTCGCTTTTCGTTAGGCGCCAGTTACATCCACGACGGTTTCTTACCGGACGGATTGCAAATGAGCATGTGCTCTTTGTGCGGCACGTACCAGGCGTGGATGTCGTAGTGCGGGATCATGTAGCCTGGGTGACCTCTGCGTTCATACCAAATGTCGACGTGGTCGATCTTGTGTCCAGGAAGCGGCTGCAATAAATTGTCCCAACTCGTGCCTTGTTCGAACGCTGTTTTCGAAATCATGACCTCACTAAAGAGCAACTTACCGTTGTACCATCCGTAAAGGGGCCCAAACGGGAAGTCCTTGAGCTTCGCGTAGTGGTAGCCCATCGTGGGAATACAACCAGACACCGGCTCCGACCCCGCCGGGATGCCCGCTGGATGCTTCGGGCCTAATGTCATCATTTGTGCTGCCATAGCAGGCGTCATGCCCGGTGGAAGTTTTGGTGGCGGACTCGTGGCAGCACGCGCCGACGCCGACACCACCGCCGCTAATAAAACTGCCACAAAAGAAAATGCAACACCCTTCCTTACCACGCCAACCTCCTTCAAAACGCTAAGTTAGCACGTTCACAATAATGTCACGTGCACATGACCGATGCTTGATAGCGAGTTGCGAGTCCTGCTTACTGGCTAGGCGCAGGATTTGGCTGATTCGTTGGAGGCGGCTCCGCTATCGATTCGATCGTAATGTCGCCGCTTGTCGTCGTCGCGGTGATCTCTGGCCCACCGCCATTGATCGCCATGGACAGCGCATGCTGCGAGGCAAGTCTCACAACCGCGGACCCGCTGCTCGCCCCGCCGGAAAACAAGTTCTCAACGGTACCCGTATCGCTTTGCGCATCCAGTTGGGCCGCAGCGGCAGCACGGAAGCCCAGACGAATCGATCCGCCCTTCGAGCGAAAGCGATACAGACCGTTGCCACAACGAGCAAACCGCCAGTAGATCGGTCCGTTGTCGCTTTGGATATCGACGCTATCGGCAACACTGCCAAAGACCGTCACGGCCCCACTCACGGTCTGCACGCGCACGCTCCCTCCAACGTTTCCGAGCGTGACGTTGCCGGCGGTTGTGCGAATAAGGCCCGAGCCGACCACGTTGAGCATGCGCACCTCGCCACCTGTGGCAGAAACAACATAAGGGCCGCGCAGCTTGCGCAGCACAACGTTACCGGATTCGGCATTGATGAAAATTGCGCCGACTCGCTTTGGCACCGCAATCGACATGTCGCCGCCCGGATTTTCGACGTTGACGCCTTCGCTGCCAAACCTCGCGACCGGCACGCTGTACTGGCGCGCGGGCAACCGGTACACGCGCCACCCCCGTCCGAAGCGCTGGCGCACAAACCGCTCTGGAAGAATAATGCGGGTGCTGCCCATTTGGGCGGGGTTGAAACGTGAAACGTGCACCGTTTGAGCTGCGGGTCCGGGGACGACGTGTACTCTTAAGTCGTTGCCCGATGTGATGTTGATCGTGCCGCCGGTTGAGTGAATGGTGAGCACGGGTGGCGTTGACGTATCGACGTCCTCTGCCAGAGCGGCGTGGGGTTGCAAACCCGAAAATGGCATCGAGAGTAAAGCGGCGAGGAGTACGGCAGTGAATACTTTTCTTAACATGACCAGCTGGCAGCCGAGGTGGGTGCCCCAAGCGCTTCTCTCATACTACTCAAACCATCGGTGCAAGCGCATGAGCCGCCTCTAAGGCGTAGATGAGGGCTGCATGAGAAAGGATGTGGTCAATTCGCCGGCGGGGACGCCGTGAAGGGCCCCTCCACCGGCAACTCGACGGTGAACGTCGTGCCCACGCCTAGTTCGCTCACTACCGAGAGCGACCCGCCATGGACGCGGACGATACTGTTGACGACAGCTAAACCCAATCCGGTTCCTTCAATATGGCGAGACCGCGCAGGGTCGGCGCGATAAAAACGCTCGAAGATATGTGGGAGCGCCTCACGCGGAATACCGCGTCCTGAGTCATGGACGGTCAGATCGACGCAGCTGTCGCGTTGAGAGAGCGCCAGACGTATTGCTCCAGCGTCAGTAAACTTGATGGCGTTTTCAGTGAGGTTGGTTACGAGCTGGCGCAAGAGACCAGGCTCGCCGCGAACGTTTGCTTCCCGCTCAGGATCGACAGCCAACTCGAGCGCGAGGCCTTTTGCACGCGCATTGAGTTGCAGTGCGGTACCAACCTCGCAGACGAGGCGGTTCAGATCTACTGTTTCGAACGTCAGCGCTTCGGGATTATCCGTCTTTGCAAGCGTCAGCATAGCGTTGATGACACGAGCCATTGTTGCGCTTTCGGCCTCGATTGTCGAGAGCGCTTCACCCATGACCCTTGGATCGCGGCCCGCCCAGCGCGCGAGCATTTGCGCGTTTGCGTTGATAACCGTGAGCGGCGTTTTAAGTTCGTGCGATGCGTCTGCGATGAAGCGCCGTTCGCGAGCGAATGCTGCCTCGAGTCGGGCAAGCATCTCGTCAAATGTCTGCGCGAGCGCGCCAAGCTCGTCCGGCCGCCCCGTCCAGTTCAAACGCTTCGCAAGATCCTCACCGCTGATCTCATTTGCCGCTCGCGTAATTTCACCAATAGGCCCGAGTGCGGCGCGAGCGAGTGATACGCTCGCCACGATAATAAAGGCGAGTGCGACGATCAAACCGAGGAGAAGGAAGTTGCGAAAACCCGTGAGGATAGCGTCCATGCCGTTGAGCGACTCCGCGATTTCCACCGTGGCCTCAACGTTTTTTCCGTTGCGCACGGGTAAGGAATTGACGAGCAGCCTGCCAGCGGGGGTGCTGGCAAGGCCCCAGGTTCCGTCTCCAAACGCCGTCCTGGGTTTCCACGACTGATCGAGACGCATCGGAAGGTCGCTCGTGCCGAGGTTCGTGCTCTTGCCGATGGGGCGGCCGTATTGATTGAATGCTTCAATGAAGAGCCCGCTGCCGGAAAAGCCATCTATGAACGTTTGGTCAGCGAGTGCGGTGCGAGCGGAGACTGTGCCGAAGGGATTGGCGGAGAGCGTTTGCAGTTCGCGTTCGACTTGGTCGGCGACCGTGTTGATGCGATCCGCTCCGGCCGTGAAGAGGACGCTACGCGCTCCCGCGTAGATGACGACCACAAAAGCACACAAGAGCAGCGCCAGCACTCCCGCGTAAGCAAAGGTGATGCGCGATCGGAGACTTGCGAAAAACGGGATGCGTTGTTTAGATGCGGAGTGAATAGCCGACTCCCCGAACTGTCTGGATCAGCTTTTCTTCGCTCCCGACGTCCACCTTGTTGCGCAAGTAGCGGATATATACGTCGATGAGGTTCGATTCGCCCAGAA
>Ga0185299_10003427_pt1 | contig 21131 bp, 19 predicted proteins | sample PaiPotPPA55metaG_FD_128002 | JGI IMG/M metagenome (GOLD analysis project Ga0185299, IMG submission 128002) | Iron sulfur acid spring bacterial and archeal communities from Banff, Canada, to study Microbial Dark Matter (Phase II) - Paint Pots PPA... ... | reverse complement strand
GGCCAAGTTCGCTGCGCACGAGGCTGGCAGCGGCCGCGAACAACACCACGACAACGCCGAGAACGAACTGATAGCGCGAAACCGGCGTCGCGATGGACCAGCCAAAGATCGACAGCCGCGGTGCACTCAGGACACCGGACGTATCGTCATTGGAGAACCAGCTCACTTTGGTGAGAAGCCATTCGACGAAAAATTGCGCGGCCAGCGTCGAAGCAATCAGGTAAAAACCCTTGATGCGAAGGCTTGGCAAACCGAATACCGTGGCAATTGCCGCAGTCGACAAGCCTCCCAACGCAAGATCCACCAGCAGCGACAAACCCGGCAAGCGGACGGCGAAGTTATAGGTGGCGTACGCGCCGATCGCCATGAAAGCCGCGGAGCCCAGCGAGAGTTGACCGGCATAACCCGTCAACAAATTCAAGCCCAACCCGGCCAGCGACAAGATCAAAAATGGCGTCAGCACTGCGCTCAGCCAGTATTCGCTGGCTACGCCCGGCACGGCCGCGAGGACCGCCAGGCTCGCGATCAAAACGAGTCCTGACGCGCTCGGCGTTGAAACGTTCAGCCCTGGGCGGCGCATGACAAGGTTCGACATAAGCAGCCTCATACCCGTTCGACGGCGGGTTCGCCGAACAAGCCCGCAGGGCGCGCGAGCAGGAACAGGAGCGCGAGAACATACGGAAACCAGTTCTCGATCCCACCGCCTATCGCCGAGCCGATGTACACCTCGGCCAGCTTTTCCGACGCGCCGACCAGCAGGCCGCCGGCTATCGCCCCGCCGATCGACGAGAAGCCACCGATGATCAGCACCGGGAGCGCCTTCAGCACCACCAGCGACAGCGAGAACTGCACGCCAAGCCGTGCGCCCCATAGCAGGCCGGCGACGAGACTGACGAAACCCGCCAGCGACCAGACGACGGCCCAGATTCGCGGCAGCCGGATACCAACCGCGAGCGCTGCAAGCGGATCGTCCGCCACCGCGCGCAGCGACAATCCGAGCCGTGTCCGGCTGGTCATCAACGACAGCGCGATGACCAGCACACCCGCAGTGGCCGCCGCGAACAGATCAAACTGGCTGATCATCACGCCACCCAGCTGAAGCGGTTTGTCGTCGATACCCAGATCCAGACCATGCACTTGCGCGCCCCAGAACAACTGCGCAGCGCCTTCGAGAATGAAGCTCAAGCCGAGCGTCGCCATGAACAGCACGATCGGCATCCGGTTCACGAGCGGCCGAAGCACGACGCGTTCTATCGCCATGGCGATCAGCACCAATACTGCAAGCGTTGCCGCGAACGCAAGCCAGGGAGCAACATGGCGTTCGACCAGACTCACGAAGGTGAGCGCGCCGAACAACACCAGTGAACCCTGGGCGAAATTGAACACGCCCGATGCCTTGTAGATCAACACGAAGCCGATCGCGACGAGCGAGTACATCACGCCGGCCAACAAACCGCCGACCAGCACTTCGAGAAAGAAACTCATAGATGCAGCCTTTGGGAGAATCAATGAAATCGATAAGATCGACGAGATCGACAAGCGCGCCGAGGTCAGTGACGCGTGCCGAGATAAGCCGCCAGCACGCCGGGATCGACACGCACCTCAGCGGGACTACCGTCTGCAATCTTCTTGCCGTAATCGAGCACGACAATGTGATCGGAGAGATCCATCACCACGCCGATGTCATGCTCAATCAGCACGACGGTCACGCCGAATTGTTCATTGGCGTCGACGATGAAACCCGCCATCGCGCGTTTCTCGTCGGCAGTCATGCCGGCCATCGGTTCATCGAGCAACAGCAACCGCGGCTCGGCCGCCAACGCGCGAGCCAGTTCCACGCGCTTCTGAACGCCATACGACAGCGTGCCCACGATGCTGTCACGCACACGCGGCAAATCGAGTGCTTCGATCACAACTTCGGCGTAACGGCGCTGAGTTGCCTCGTCGCGTCGGGCCCGGCCGACTCGAAAGGTTTGCTCAAGCCACGTGCTGCCGCGATGCAGGTTGCGTCCGGTCAGTACGTTGTCCAGCACGCTCATGCGCCGGAACAGTGCGATGTTCTGAAACGTGCGCGCAATACCGCGATGCGCCGCGTCATGCGGATTCATGCGACGGCTCCCGGTGCCATCGAAGGTCACCGTGCCCTGCTGCGGCCGGTAGACGCCATTGATGACATTGAGAAGCGAACTCTTGCCGGCGCCGTTCGGGCCGATCAATGCGCAGATCTCGCCTTGACGGACGTCGAAGCTGATGTCGGCAATGGCCTTGACGCCACCGAACGATAACGAAATCCGGTCCAGCGACAGCAGCGGTTCAGTGGATAAGGGTAAGGGCCGTTCTAGTGACGTCACGCGGGTTGTCCTTGTACATCGGCAGTGTCTTGCGGAGCCAGACCGCGCTTCGGCAAACGGTGCCACTGACCGTCATCCGGCCACGCGTGGACATCGATTCGTAGTGCGTTGAAGAGACGCGCCGCGTTGTCATCCAGAGCCGCGCCGACTACGAGGGCAGCATGAGTCCGCCTGAAGCCGATCACCTCGCGCAACGGCCGCGCGACACCCCACCACGCAACGAAGCGCAGCAGCCTGGAAGAACGCTCATCGCTCAGGCGATCCAGCAGGCGCCGCCGGATGGAACCCTCGCCGGGCAATCTTGCATCGACGAGCCGTGCGACCCGTCCATAGGTCTCGCGTGTTCCCGCGACGAGCGTGGGCGCGAGTTCACGCCGGTCGTTGTCACGTGTATCCAGCGATTCGGGAAAATTCAGGCGAAAACCGGTCAGTAGCCACGGCGCAACCAGATAGCGCGCCTGTGCCGCCGTCGCAAATGCGCGGGCGGCGAACGCATCGTCACCTGGGTGAAGATGCTCCTTTGAAGCGACTTGCCGTGCCTCGCGAATCAGCGTTGCATGCGTGACGCGCTGCTCCTCGAGGCCATATTCAGCGCCACCGCGATAGAAGATATACGCGTCATGGTCGGGTCGTGCGGCGGCTTGAACACGTTTATCCGACAACAAAAACGTCCTGTATTCAAGCACGTCCGCATGCGGATGCGGCCGTAGTCCGCGCGGGTTCGCATCGATGATCCATTGCGACAACGCGAGCAGGCGATCGACCTGCCGATCGTCGTCGGCGAAGGTGAAAAGCGGCGCAAGATGCCGCACGATTTCGGCAAGCGTTCGATCCGATACCGAAGGTTCGACCGGCACGGCAATCCCGCCGCGCCATTGGGCAGCCAGAGACAATAACAGCGCCTCCTCGCGGGGCTGGCTGACGAGCAGCAGCGCGTCGCCGGGACCGAAATCATGCGCCGCCAAACCAGCGGCCAGCGCCTCGACTTTCGCGGCGAGCACTTGCCAGCTCAACTGCTCCCAATGCCCCAGCCGCTTATGCCGCAACGCTGGCGCCTGAGGACGGGACTGCGCTTGCCCGGCAAGCCACCCGGGCAGAGTGTCAGCGAGCACGATCTCTTTGCCCCGCGTCGGCGCCACCATCTCAAGCGGCCGTGGCTTCAAGTTGCGCAGCCTCTTCGAGCTCACGCACAAGCGGCAAGACACGCTGCCCGAAATATTCGACCTCTTCAATAAAGTGCAGGAAACCGGCCAGCACCAGATCCACGCCCACTGCTTTCAATTCCACGATCCGCTCTGCAATTTGCCGTGGCGTACCGATCAGATTCGTGCGGAAGCCGTCGTTGTATTGCACCAGATCTTCGAACGTGGATTTTGCCCAATTACCCTCGCCTTCAGGCGATGCGCTGCCCGCCTGCTTCGCGGCGTCGCCGAATGCATGGACCGCTTCCACATGCGCGTGCTTGATGATGTCGGCGAGTACCGCCGTGGCTTCTTCTTCGGTGTCGCGGGCAATCACGAACGCATTCACGCCAATGCGCACCTTGTGGTTGTTGACGGCCGCCTTGGCCTGGATATCGTCGATCTGCAGCTTCAGGTTCTCAGGGGTATTGCCGTTGGTGAAGTACCAGTCGGAGACGCTCGCGGCATTGTCGCGGGCTGCACGCGAGCTGCCACCCTGAAAGATTTCAGGGTGCGGTTTTTGCACCGGCTTCGGACTCAGCGTGTAGTTGTTGAATCGATAAAAATCGCCCCGGAACGTAAAGTTATCCTGAGTCCAGATGCCCTTGAGCGCTTCGATAAATTCGTGCGACCGGCGATAACGTTCGTCGTGTTCAAGCCACGGTTCGCCAATCGCGGTGAATTCGCCTTTGAACCATCCACTTACCACGTTGATTCCAATCCGCCCCTTGGAGATATGATCGATCGTGGCAATCTGCTTGGCGACAACCGCCGGACTCCACGGTCCCGGCAAGATGGCGGCGAGCACTTTCAGCTTGGTGGTCGCGTGCAGCAGAGCCTGACTGAATGACACCGACTCGTGTTGATTGTCCGCGCCATAGCCCGCCGTAAAGCGGATCTGACTGAGCGCGTATTCGAATCCCGCTTTCTCTGCGGTCTGTGCAAGCTTCTGGTTATATTCAACGCTCCAGTCAGTGCGCTGTTCGATGGTGCTGACCACCAGGCCACCGCTGACGTTCGGAACCCAATAGGCAAACTTAAGCGCTTCCTGCTTCTCGCTCATGACAATCTCCTGATTAATTAGTATGCCGATTCACTGGCGACCTGCGTCGTCGTTGCGAGTTCGACTCATAGCTTCTGAATCTATTTCAGTCAGCCGCATCCACCAATCAATTTATTCAGCTATCGATATGTCCGGCCACCGGCATAGATAAGCGGCAGCGACGGAACCTGACGCTGAAACGGTGGGTTCGACGCAATGCTGTTCAGTCGCGGCCGTCATCTGCCATAGCTCGATAAACAAACCGCAAAACGATCTAACGGAAACGCAATCGATGAACTAGATTTGGGGGCCTGCGCACTCGCGTCAGCGGTGGTCAAGTCGCGCCACCGTCGCCTTCAACAAACAACACCCAAGGATTTTCGACATGACACAACTGCCGCCTGTCGCGTTATCGGTTGGAGCGGATTACGAGAGTGTCGCCAGCCGCTTCAGGCCCATCTTCGAGCGCATCGCCGCCGGTGCTGTCGAGCGCGACCAGCTGCGCACCCTTCCCTACGATCAGATCACGGAGCTGAAACAGGCGGGTTTTGGCGCACTGCGCGTGCCGGTATCGCATGGCGGTGCGGGTGTCTCCGTCAAGCAGTTATTCCGCTTGCTAATTGAACTCGGCGTCGCTGATTCCAACCTTCCCCAAGCTTTGCGCGGCCACTTCGCGTTTGTCGAGGATGTGGTCAATGCGCCCGCGAGCCCCGAGCAGGACCAGTGGTTTGCACGCTTCGTACGCGGCGATCTGTTCGGCAATGCGTGGACAGAAGTCGGCAATGTTGCGCTGGGCAGCGTCATCACCAAGGTGGCTAAGCAAGGCGACCGCTTTGTCTTGAACGGCGAAAAGTACTACAGCACGGGCAGCATTTTCGCGGACTGGATCGACGTCTATGCGCAACGCGCCGAAGACGGCAGCGATGTGATTATCGCGGTGGCCACGCAGCAACCGGGTGTGACGCTAAGCGACGATTGGGACGGTTTTGGTCAACGCACCACGGGAAGCGGCACCACGGTGTTCAAAGACGCAGTGGTCGAGCGGGGTCATATCGTGGATTTCTCCCGGCGCTTTAAATATCAGACCGCGTTCTATCAACTGTTCCATCTCGCGACGCTAGCCGGTATCGCCCGGGCGGCTGAGCTTGATGCTGCAGCCGAGGTGCGAGCGCGCAAACGGATCTATAGCCATGGCAATGCGCCGCATGTCGGCCAGGACGTTCAGATTCAACAAGTGGTAGGTGAGATCGCGGCTTGGGCCTATGCCGCGGAAGCCGTCGCCTTACGGGCGACGGAACCGGCACAGCGAGCGTATGAAGCGCGTTTTGCCAATGACGTCGACGCTGAAAAGCGCTTTAATATCGAGGCTGAAATTGAATCCGCCAAAGGACAGATCGTTGCAACAGAACTTGCCTTGCGCGCCTCGACCCATCTGTTCGATGCACTCGGTGCATCGGCTATTGGAGGAGGAAAAGCGCTCGATCGCCATTGGCGCAATGCGCGTGCGGTCTCCTCGCATAATCCGATTGTGTACAAGGCCAAACTCGTTGGCGACTGGTCGATCAACCAGAGGGAGCCCATCTACGTCTGGCAGATCGGCGCAGGACCGGGCCCGGCTTAAGCTCTTGCGCCGGGGCCCGCGGACAGTCGATAAACGCTCAGACGCCTGGGCACTGCGCTGGTTTCAAGCACATTGAGCCATTCATCGGTGGACAGCACCGCGGCGAACGAAACATCGGCTTAACCCCCTTTCGTCTCAAGATGAGCCTTGAGCGCATCGATGAACACCCGCACCTTCGGCACCGGATAACGTGCCGATGGAAAGATTGCGTGAATGCCCGCGGGCGGCGATGACCACGCCGGCAGCAACCGCACCAGCCGTCCCGCCGCGACATCCTCTCCGATCGAAAAATCAGTCAGATAGGCTACGCCGGCGCCTGCCAATGTTGCAGCGCGACACGTAGGCGCGGTGTCTGCGAGAAATCCCGAACTGAACCGGACAGTCCGCTTCCCGCCGCGCGTGCTTTCGAGCGGCGCCACCAGCGGCTTTTGCAACGCAGACATGCCGACGAACGGCAGCTTGACAAGCGCATCGAGCGTAGTCGGCTTACCCCACTGGGCGACAAACCCGGGACTCGCAACGAGCCATTTGACGAAACCGCCAATCCTGACCGCGCGATGACTCGAATCCGCCAGCCGCCCAAGCCGGATCGCTACATCGACTGCTTCTGCGACCAGATCCACCTGACGGTCAGCTGACACGAGTTCAATCTTGAGCTCCGGATGCCGTTGCTGCACCGCGACCAGCATGGGCACCACCACGCTTGCCCCATAGTCGATCGGCGTGGCAACACGCAGCGTTCCCCGCAACGCGCCCGACTCCTGCGTCAACGCCGAGATCGCTTCTTCAGTCGCGTTCAGGATCTGCCGGCTTGATTCGTAAAACGCCCTGCCGGCCTCGGTCACGCTGACCCGGCGCGTGGTGCGCACGAGCAGGCTCGCGCCGACCTCGGCTTCGAGACGCTGCATGTGCGTACTGACCATTGTCTTCGCGATCCCGAGACGATCGGCAGCGGCCGTCAGCGAACCGGCCTCGACCACGGCCGCGAAAACCACGAGCCGGTTAAGGTTGACAGCGCTCAGGCTAGTCATTGGATTGTCCACTTTAAGAGGATTATCTAACCATCATTATCCGTCTTCCTGGGGCAAGTGAAACGTTCTATGCTTGCTCCACTCGTCCACCGGTTCATATTCTTCCCAGAGTTCATCATGCCTGCTGCCGCGCCCGCCAAGCTTCTCCAACCGATCCGTCTGCATACCACCCTGCTGTCCGGACACGGGCATCGTGTGAAACTTTTCCTGACGCTGCTCGACCTGCCTTTTACGACGATCGAACTCGACATGAAAGCCGGCGACAACCGCAAGCCGGCGCACTTGGCGCTCAATCCGTTTGGCGAGGTGCCGGTCATCGAAGACGGCGATATTGTCGTGACCGATTCAAACGCGATCCTGGTCTACCTAGCCCGCAAATACGGTGACGCTTCATGGCTCCCGGAGGACCCTGTCGGCGCGGCGGCGGTGCAACGCTGGCTGTCGCTGGCGGCTGGCAAGATTGCGTATGGTCCTTGCGCCGCGCGTCTGGTCACGGTGTTCGGCGCACCGCGGGACTACGCAACTGCAAAGCGGATCGCGGAAGATCTCTTTCCGATTATCGATCCCGAGTTTCGCGACAAGCCGTTCGCGGTCGGGCAGACACCGACCATCGCCGACATCGCCGCGTATACGTACATTGCTCACGCGCCCGAAGGCGGTATCTCGCTCGAACCGTACCCGCATTTGCGCGCGTGGCTGAAACGCGTCGAGGCACTGCCGCGTTTCCTGCCGATGCCCGTGACCAAGGCGGGTCTGCTTGCCGACGCAAAGTAGCGCGTCAAACAGACAGCACACGTTCATATTCGAGATCGAGAACATCATGTCCGCTGCCGTTGCCGCGCCTCCGGGCTGGCGTGCTGTGGAATCGCCATTTCATGCCGGTGAACTGGCCGCGCAGGAACGTGCTGGGGTGCGCGAGCGGATGAACGTTGACGCGCGCCGCGGGATTCGCGACTACATGCCTGAACAGCACCGCCTGTTCTTTGCGGAACAGCCGTTCGTGGTGCTCGGTGGAGTGGATGAAAAGGGGCAACCGTGGGCGACGCTGCGCGTTGGTGCGCCGGGTTTTATTTCGACGCCCGATGAACGCACGCTGCGTATCGGCGGCCGGGGCCTGGCAGGCGATCCGCTTGCTAGTACGTGGCAAGTCGGATCGGTCTTGGGTGGGCTCGGTATTCAGCCCGCTACCCGTCGGCGCAACCGCGTCAACGGAATCATCACGGCTATCGACGATCAAGCGATTACCGTTGCCGTGAGCCAGAGTTTTGGCAACTGCGCCAAGTACATCCAGAGTCGTACGCCTATCGAATTTAATGTTGAAGAAAGTCAGGAATCGCCGGTCGTTTCAAGCCGCCTGAATGACGATGACCGCGCGCTGCTTGCACGGGCCGATACCTTTTTCGTCGCGAGCGCGAACACATCTGGCGATGCGGGCATGGGGCGTGGCGCTGACGTATCGCACCGCGGCGGCAAGCCGGGGTTTATTCGTATCGACGATGACCGCACGCTGACCACGCCGGATTTCAGCGGCAATTTGTTTTTCAATACCATCGGCAACCTGATGCACGATCCGCGTGCGGGTTGGTTGGTCATCGACTTCGACAGCGGCGACCTGCTGTATCTCGCTGTCGATGCCGAGATCATCTGGGAGGGCCAGGAGCTCGAATCGTTCGATGGCGCCGAGCGGCTGATCCGCTGGCACGTGCGCGAGGTTCGACGCACCCGGCGCGCGTTGCCCTTGCGTTGGTCCGGCGTGCAATACGCCCCGCAATTGGTGAAGACCGGTTGCTGGAAAACGCCGGAAGCAACACCTTTAGCGGCGAGCACGTGGCGCACGCTAAAGGTCTCCGGCGTTCGCGACGAGGCTCCGGGCGTGCGATCGTTCTATCTGCAAGCCGCTGACGCATCGACACTTCCGGCATTCGAACCCGGCCAGTTTCTGCCAATCCGGCTGCGCGTTCCAGGGCTTGCAGCACCATTGATCAGAACCTATACCCTCTCCGATGCGCCCAATGGTCGACATTATCGGATCACGGTAAAACGTGAGGGCGCGGCGTCAACGTGGCTGCATGAGAACGTTGAGGCGGGAACGGAGATCGAGGCCAAGCTGCCGGGCGGGGCGTTCGTGCTCGACCGCACGAGCGGCCGTGCGATTGTCTTGGTGTCTGCGGGCATAGGCATTACGCCAATGGTCGCGATGCTGAACAGCTTGCTCGCCGACAAGAGCGAACTCACGCAGCCCGAGCGCATTCATTTTATCCACGGCGCGCGCCGGTCCAACGACCATCCGTTCGCCGATCCACTCAGGAATGCTGAGCAAACCCACTCTCGTCTCTCGGTACATCTGCGAGACAGCCAAGCCGATCCAGGTCACCACGCTCATCCGCGTTCGTCCGTCGGGCGTGTTGATATTGCGTATCTCAAGAGCGTGCTGCCGTTTGGTGACTACGATTTTTATCTGTGTGGTCCAGGGTCGTTCATGCAGGATATGTACAGCGGCTTGCGTTCGCTCAACATTGCCGACGACCGGATTCGTTTTGAGGCGTTCGGGCCGGCCAGTGTCAAGCGCACAGAAAGCGCTTCAAGTGCGGTAGCGACGCCTGTATCTTCCCGTGACCCTGAGCGATCATCGAAGGTAGTCTTCATGCGTACGCATCGCGACGCACAGTGGTCGCCGGAAGATGGAAGCCTGCTGGATTTTGCCGAAGCGAACGGCGTGGCGGTTGCGTCGAATTGCCGGTCCGGAGTGTGCGGCACGTGCGCAACGCGTGTCCTTTCCGGAGAGGTAATGTATCCAGTGCCGTGTGAGGCCGAGGTCCCGCCGGGACATGCGTTGATTTGCAGCGCGATCCCGGCGAAGCTTGGACTGGGTGAAGAGTCGGCGGTTGTACTGGACGTTTGAGTTTCGCCTGCGCTTGGGGCTACAGGAACAACGCCAACAGATCCCCATCTCTCTTCAGCGGATCGTCAGAAAAAGATGAAGTCGTCGTTGCTGTCGGGTAGCGAGCTCAATATGCGCTGGAGCTGATAACCACCAACGAGTCCCGCAACGCCGATAATGACCGCAAACCACGCATGCTTGGGGCCGCGTGCACGCGCTACGGACACCTTCGGCGCATCGTGCGAAGGTCGAGAATGCATCGCTTGCTTCCGTGTTAAGCGGCGCATTTAGCCAGCCACCGCTGCGCCGTCCGGCAGCATCGAAGCCAGGACCTCAAGGAGTTCCGTCGTACCGAAACGCCGCTTGCCTATTCCCTCTTGCGCGTCGATGCGGCCCGCGTTATGCGCATCGCAGAGTTCGGTAATGAGATCGGCATGGTTCGCGCTCAGGCCGGCGCGCAGCAGCGTGGATGTCCATTCGCTACGCGGCACTTCGCGTGCGCTTATTTCGCGCCTGCTGGCATCGCTTAGCGCACGTGCGACTTCGAGCGCGCTAACCCGTCGCGGCCCTTCAATGCTCACCACACGCGGCACACTGTCATGCGACTCGTCCAGCAGCAGTTCGGCCGCAAGTTGGCCCACGTCCTGCGCGGCTACCGTAGGAAAGCGCTTGTTCAGCGGATGATGCAGGCTCGGCAACACACCCGTTGCCAACGCGACCGGGATCACACGTGCCCAGTTCTGCATATGTTCCGCTGCGCGCAACAACGTCAGGTTTTGCACTACGGGCTGCAACTGTGATTCAAGGGCGTGAAAGAGCAATGTGATGCCCGTGCCGTGGTCCAGTTCCGCGCCATAATCGGACAACGCGAGCACACGAGGCGGCGGATTAGCGCGCAGCGCGATGGCCGCAACGTCGATCATGTGCCGCATCGTGCTCTCGGGTTGTGCGTCGCCATTTGGCACTGGACACAGGATCTGCACCGCCTGCGCGCCATCGATAGCCTTCGCCACCGACGCGGGATTCGTCAAATCGGCAAGCACGACTTCGCAACCGATCCTTGCAAGGCGCTCGCCCTGTGCGTCGTTCCGTACCACGGCTCTTACCGCATGACCCGCGTTGCGAAGTGTTGCAGCAGTAACGCGCCCTACTTTGCCTGATGCTCCGAATATTACGAACACATTCGACTCCTTGTTGGTCTGGATATCGTCATCGTAGGGATGTGTGCCGTTCCGGGCGCGCAGACAAGGATCATCATGCGCAGATACGGATGATTGTTTTGTGGCACTGCGGCGAGACTTACGGTGCAAGGACGTCACTCGCCCACGGCGTCAAGCAAATTGGCGCCAAACACAGCACAATGCACGCTGTTGTCGACCTCCATGAGGAACTGCCATGAACGCCGTGACCCCATTGCCCATGTCGCCCGCCGGCTCCCGCGTTAACTTGCGCTCCAGCAAGGGCCGCGGCTGGAACGGTTTCGGCGCGGCGCTGCTCGGCATTTCGGCTGGCGCGCATCGGCTTACACCCTCGTCGCATCATGTCGTCGGCGTGCATGTCGGGCCACCGGTGAAAGCGCGCTGCGTCTGCGACCAGCGTCGCGACACACGCATCCAGGCGCACGGCGATGCCGACGTGATACCCGCGGGACTTGAAGGCCAATGGGTCGACGATTCGGACTGCACGATCCTGAGCGTCTGGATCAGCGAGCCATTCACGCGCAAAACCCTGGAGCAACTCGATCTGAGGGTCGGGGACGCGCAGATCCGTCCGCAACTCCAGATGCGAGATCCGCGTTTCCAGCATCTGGCGTGGGCGCTGCAAGCAGAACTCGAAGCTGGCGACACGTCCGATCCGCTCTACGCAGAAAGCCTTTGCACCGCGATGGTGGTCCGGCTGATCGACGGCGCCGAACGCGTCGACGCGCTCGAAGGCCGTCGGCGCAAGCTGGCGCCGCGAACGGCGGCGAACGTGATCGACTTCATTGAAAGCAGCCTGGAACAGCGCCTGACGCTTGACGAGCTAGCCGCGCTGGCCCACCTTAGCGTGCCGCATTTCAAGGTGCTGTTTCGCGAGACGCTCGGCATGCCGGTGCATCGATACGTCGTACAGCGACGCGTCGAGCGCGCGAAGGCGTTGTTGTTGCAGGGTAAGTTGAGTACCAGCCAGGTGGCGCTGGAAACGGGCTTTGCGCATCAAAGCCACATGGCGCACTGGATGAACCGGCTGCTCGGCGTCACGCCGCGCGAAATTGTGAAGGCGAGCGGCCACGCGATTCAACTCGCCAATACGGCGGATACGGCGGATACGGCGGATACGGCGGATACGGCGAATATAGCCAATACAACAACCCACAAGAAGCTGCTTTCACGTTGAGTCGATGACAGATATTTCAGGAACTCCGCATCCCTCTGCGTCCGTACGATCGACCGATTATGGTTTGTGGGCGCTGACCTGCAGCTACGTTCTAAGCCAGTTTTTCCGTAGCTACGTAGCGGTAATTTCCACGCAGCTTATCGGCGACTTCCATTTCACTCCGCAGATGTTCGGCTGGTTCTCCGGCGCGTTTTTTCTCGTCTTTGCCGCGGCGCAAATCCCGGTCGGATTCATGTTCGACCGGTATGGCGTGCGTTATCCCACGGCGCTGCTGATGAGCGTGGGCACGTTGAGCGCCGGGCTTGTGTCGGTCACTACCGATCCGCATCTTGCCATCATTGCCCAGGCGGGAATCGGACTGGGCTGCGCGCCGGTTTTCATGGGACTGCTCAACCACGTTCTGCGCCACGGCGCAGGTCCACGCGATGTGCGGGCTATCACGACCGCCAGCGCTATTGGTATGTCCGGCGGGCTGCTCGCAGCGTTCCCGCTAAGCTGGGCGACAGCGCGCTTCGGCTGGCGGCCGGTCATGGCGTTGTCCGCCGTTTTTATGCTGCTCGCGACAATCGGCATTGTTTGCTTCGTGCGCCGGCGGGACGAAAATCCTTTGCTCGAGGCAGCGCATTCGCAACCATCGCTTAGGACGGCGGCGCCGCCGAACCGCGCGAACGGATTGTGGACGTTGATGCCGGTTTGCCTGGCTATGTCGGTGGGTGGAACGTTTCGCACTTCCTGGGGTGGACCGTATCTGGCGGACGTGTTTGGTTTCGACGTGATAGCGCGTGGCAACGCGATGACCGTTACCAGTATCGCCGGGATAGGCGCGTCTTTTTGCATCCCGTTTCTTGTGCGACGCTGGGCTCCCAAGACGTTATCGTTGTGCTGGCAGGCCGTGGGCGTTTTTGCGGCGCTCTTGCTCGCGATAATGCCGCAACGAAGCCCGGCAATAAGTATTGCAGCGATTTGCTTACTGCTTTCAGTGGGCTCCATTCATCCGCTGGTCATGTCGCAAGCGCGGGCGATTATTGCGCCGGCCAAGCTGGGGCTTGGATTGGGATTGCTTAACAGCCTCGTGTTTTTGGGCGTGGCGCTGGCAAGCAGCATTTTCGGCTGGATAGCCGAGGGAGCCCGCTATGCCGGCGTATCGAATGCGGATCTTTACTCAAGGCTGTTTGTTGTGACGGCGGTACCGCTTGTGGCCGGTGCGCTCGCTTACTGTTTTAGCCCGGAGAGTGCGCGCAGGTGATGCAGGCATACCGGCCGCCGGTCTGCCTGCAAACCCCGCGTATCCTCCGACCATTCCCCGGCCTCTCCCCAATCCACTGGCAACAACGGTCAACCCAGCCAGCAGCACCAGCGTAGTGCCATATTCGTTTGGCTAAATCCCCTCGGGATTGAGGCAGCGCAATGCTCATGCCTTTGCCGGCATTTCGCTGACCGGCACCGCTGTCGTAGGCGAGTAGCGAGCGGTCTTACGCCGCAAGCCGATAACTCATCATTGCAGGCCCTGAGATAGCAGGCGGAAACACACACCAGCTACCGTCATCGTGGCGAAAGAAAAAGATTGCGCGCGAGCCGGTCGGCGCCGAGGCCTCGACGCGCACGTAGCGTCTCTTGTCCAGACTCATGCGGCCGAATTGAACCACGTGGATCCGCATCGCCGGGGTGGGTGCCAGCCATTTTTCAACGAGGTAATGCAGGGACTTCTCGGCGATGTTCATCTCCGTCTCCTTCATACCGATACTGCTGGCCGGTGACCGTACAACACGACGGCGCTTAGCCACAGAACGGAATATTGCGCGGGCCATGTACCCGGGAAAAGAGCCGGGTGCAAGCCCGTGTTCGACCTGCCGGGAGCATCGGCTCACCCGCCGCCGTAAAGCTCGTTCAGGCGTTCCAGCGTGCCATCCTGCTGGGCGCGTATCAGTTCCTCGTAAACCTCAGCGCGGGTCTTGCCGACGGGCGCAGCGTTGCTCTTCATGGGTGCCGCCGGCTGCGCGGGTGCCGAATTCGCTTGCGACACCACGGCGCTGTTATCGCCCGGCGTCCCCTTGGCCGCGTCGTACTCCCCGGCATATGCCTGTGCCGCGACGGCCATCAGCGCGCCAGTGACAACTAACGTGAGGTATTTCATGGAAACCTCCAATTCATTCGTTTAGGAATACCGATCACATTCACTGTGTGAGATGCATCGGATCGTCGCGTCGGAGATATTGCAAGGATCTCAAGGTCCTGGATAAATCAGTCAGACGTGCACTCATATAACCACGGCCGAGTGCGTTTTATTCCCGATCGTCGCGTTGATCCGAACGCGGCTTTTTTCTCATGGATGCCCGGAGAACGGGAATAAAACCGCACGACCGCAGGTCTTACTGTCAGGTTCAATGAACGCAGGCCGGCCATGGGAACATGGCCCTGGGCGATTCACCCTCAGTCAAGTCATTCAGAAAGCAGGTTGGAATATCAGTTTGCATACGGCCATCTCCGCCGCTTCCGGTCCCGCAACCAGCATCTTGATGCAGCGGTACGCGTGAATATTTTTGCCCGATCCGTGCACGTTTGGCTGGAGTCGTTGTTTAATTAAACCCGTCCACGTTCGACATCAAGAGGTATGGAGATGCAGCCGATTTTGCGTCATTTGCAGATTGGATCAGGTGTGGTGCTGCTGACCTATCTCTTCCTCCATCTGGTCAATCACGCGCTCGGAATCTGGTCGCTGGATCTCGCGGGACACGGCCTCACGCTTGCCATAAAGCTATGGCACAGCACGCCCGGCACGATCTTGCTCTATGGTTCGGCTGCGCTTCATTTTTCGCTGGCGCTGCGCACGATCTACGGGCGTCGCCGCTGGGTGCTGCCCGCTACCGAATGGATCCGCATCTGGGCGGGACTTAGTCTGCCTCTCCTGCTCATCCGCCATGCGGTTGCAACCCGTCTCGCTGCCTCGCTCTACGGCTTCGAACCAAACTATGAAAAGATCGTGATCTCGCTGATCTCAAGCGGCACTCAGGGCTTGCAACTTGCGCTGCTCGCGCCGGGTTGGGTGCACGGTTGCCTCGGGCTCTGGATACGTTTTCGCCACTACGATCCCATGCGCCGCGCAAAACCCGCGCTGATCGCTGTGCTCATTGGCTTGCCACTGCTGTCGGCGGCCGGCTTTGTTCACATGACCCGGGCCGTCGAGACGGCCAGTGCCGTCCTCCCGGCACCCGATCCGAAGCTGCTCGCACATCGGGTCGCGCTGGATGCGTGGCGTCGCGATCTCCTGACGATCTATCTGTCCCTGGTCATTGGCGCTCTGGTCGCGGGCCAGTTGCGCAATCGAGTCGAGCGTCGAAGTCTCCATAAGACATCGTTCGATACCTGACGCCGCTGATCCACCGCGGTTTCCGGTTGCGAGTCAAACACAGGCACAATCTGGATGATTAGCTATCTTAAGTATTCCTGTAATTGAATTTCAAAGACTTAACTCAGGTCGAACGACCCCAACAAAAGATACGGCGTGGCGCCAAATCGTTTTCCTCAAAGCCGCTAACCGATCCGCACAGTTCGCGCGCGCTTAAAATCACCTGTCAATACTTAGCCAGTACTTAGCGCGCACTTTCATATTCATTTTAAGAGAATTCCATATCTTTTAATAAATCCAACCGGGTTAATTTCGACTACACACCTGATGGCCCCCACGCAATACAGACCCACCATTGGGTATGGTTACTATAAGTTCATTTAACTATCATAAAAATTACATAACCCTCACATTTACTTCGAGTCACGTAATATTTACAAATTGATTTCAATTACATCGGTGCCATTCCCATCGAGAGAAATTGGAACAACCACGCACTACCTGGGTCACGCGTCCTTCGCGTGACCCGATTGATGTATCCGGCCGAAACACGTCCTGTGTAATCAAACTGATACCTGCTCCTTTGAGGAGGGCGTAGCGTCACAAAAATTAAGCAGATATTTTAATAAGCATAACTATCAATTTGAGACGACGATGAAAAAGATACGTAATTCACTCATGGCGGCCACGCCAATCATTTTCCTTGCCGCCGGCAGCGGAGGTTTATCGGAGAACGCGCTCGCGCAGGCACTTCCCGCGGATGATCAGGCGAGACAAATCCAATTGTTGCGGCAACAAATGGATGCGCTGACAAAAAAACTGGACGAGCTTTCCGCCAGGCAGGCGCGATCCAGTGCCGAGGCACCTCGCCCGGCAACCGTTTCAACTATTCCAAACACGGCTTCTGTATCGGCCGGCGCCACGGCCACACCAACGAGCACTCAGACGGCATCGGCAGATGACGGATCCAGCTCGTGGGGCGCCAGCATGCCGCCGCGCCTGCGGTCTTTGCTGGCCGCGCTCGGCAACATGGAATTCTATGGAAACCTGGACCTCTCCGTGGACTACCTCACGAAGGGACTCAAAAGCGAATACACGACGCCAAGCGGTGAACGAGTTTTCCCCGCGGGTCACCTGAGCTGGCAACCCGACGTCTCCTCAAACCTTTCTTACGTCGGCGTACGCGGCAAGCAGCCGTTTGGATCGGATAAGAGTCTCGCGTTTGTCTATCAGTTGGAGACGCAACTGGATATCTCGGCGACGGCTGGCACTTCAAACTCGAATTCCGCGCAAGATTCAGGCGTCAAGGGCGCGCTCACGTCACGCAACAGCTTCATTGGTGTCGCGTCTACGTCGTGGGGCGCGTTAAAGATCGGCAAGACCGATGCACCATACAAAACCTCCACGGCACGCATGAACCCCTTCTCCGGCACGATCGGAGACTACTCCGCGATCATGGGCAACACGGGCGGCGACAATCGCGTCGAGTTCGGCACGCGGCTTGACCACGCAATCTGGTATGAGTCGCCGACGTTCCACGGCTGGAGTTTTAACGCATTGGTGTCGCCCGGCCAGAACCGCGGTTATGAAAATTCGGTTCAAGCTTCGGGGGAATCGAGTTGTACGGGAGGCAACGTCCCCGGAAGCGGCGGTAACGCGATCGCGTGTAATGACGGCAGTTACGGCTCGGCATATAGCGCGAACCTCGCTTATACCAATGGGCCCCTTTACTTCACCACCGCCTACGAACTGCACCAAGGTGTCAACCGTTCCAGCGATGTCACAGCGAGCCCTGCAGCATTGGCATCACCCGATGGCACCGACCCGAACGATATCGGTAACGAATGGGCGTTCAAAGTCGGCGCGCAATATACCCTGCCCACTAAAACAACCTTGAGCGCAATCTACGAAGTAATGCGCAGGAATGTTCCCGCCTATCTGCAGATTCAGAACGAGCGTAGCCGCAACGGTTTCTGGCTCGCGCTGACGCAGCAGTTCACGCCAAAGGACAGTGCCAGCATCGGGTGGGGTCATGCGAACTCGACGCCTGGCGATCCCGGTCAACACAATACGGCGCCGGCTGATCCCAGTGCCTTGGGTATCGCCAACCCCTCGAACGGTGCCAATATGTTCACGGCCATGTACAGGCATGCAGTGGACAAGCACACCACGGTTTATGCTGACTACGCCATCACGATCAACCAGGCCCTGGCTCACTACGATCTCGGCGCGGGGGGACGGTCTGTAACGGCGGACTGCCACGACGGCAGCTCGATCTCGCAGGGCGCACCCTTTTGCTATGCAGGCGGAAGAATCATGGGGGTGTCCGTCGGTTTGAATTATAAATTCTAGGCTGCCGGTCCCTTGCGCCAACGTCTTGAATGTCGTGGGTAGCCACATGACGCGGGCGGAGGGACTCTTGCAGTCACAACGGCGAGGCAATCATATTGACCAATAGAAAAACACGCGTTAGCATCTTTTTCATGTCCGCCTACACCGCCTCCCTCTCCCGCCTCATGCGCGCATGCTGTTACAGCTTGCCAAGGGGAGCTTGCGTCTAGCGCGTCGATCACATCGCGTCCAAGTCCTCCATGGCCACCCGTTGCAAGACCGGTGGCCTTTTTGTTTTCACGGTTGCCAACAACACGGAAATCCGATGTCCCTCGCCTTGTACGACACCTGGTCGCGCGCCATGCGCCCGTTCGCTCCAATACAGCCCGGACACGTCGGCCTGTACTGCTGCGGCCCCACGGTGTACGACCATGCGCATATCGGCAATCTGCGAACTTACGTGTTCGAAGACGTGCTTCGGCGCGTCCTGGCGTTGAACGGCTACACCGTGCGACACGTGGTCAATATCACCGACGTCGGTCATCTGGTCTCCGATGCCGATGAAGGCGAAGACAAGATGGAAAAAGGCAGCCGGCGAACGGGAGATTCGGCGTGGGCTATCGCCGAACGGTATACCGCGGCCTTCATGGCGGACTGGCACGCGCTCAACCTGCTGGAGCCTTCGGTCTGGTGCCGCGCGACCGACCATATTGCGGAGCAGATCGCCTTTATCGACACGCTGCAACGCAAGGGCTACGTCTACCAGACTGCCGACGGTCTCTACTTCGACACCAGCAAGCAGAACGACTACGGTTATCTGGCGCGACTCGATCATGCGGGGCTGCAAGCCGGAAAGCGCGTTGCGGTGGGTGAAAAACGGCACGCCACCGATTTCGCGCTCTGGAAATTCAGCCCATCGGACTCCACCCGGCAGATGGAATGGGACAGCCCGTGGGGCCGCGGTTTTCCGGGCTGGCATATCCACACCCGCGCTTCGTGGAAAACCTGCGCTCTGTAGGTGCGGACGTGGAGTGGACCAGCAGCGAATGACGTCAGCAGCTTATTGCTGCCATGCAAAAGAACCGGCTATGTCCCAGCCGTGCTGGCGATAAATAAAACCATCCGCCAGCACGGCTTCGATGCATCAATCAACAGCCATCAATAACCATCAATAGCCAAGCGCAAGACCCGAGTTGCGGCGCGGATCGTTCGCACCGTAGAAACGATTCTTGCCGACCGGCTTGCCGCCCAATGACGGCGCGCCGACCAGGATCGCTGCAACGTGATTGGCCGGCTGCGGTCCGGAGAACTTCTGGCCCCACCCTTCCAGGATCTTCTGCGTGTCGGGGCTCAGCGTGAAGCGTTCGATATTCGTCGTTTCCGGCAGCCATTGCTGATGGAATCGCGGTGCATCGACGGCCTCCTGAATGTTCATGCCGTAGTCGATCACGTTGAGCATGGTCAGCAGCGTGGCGGTAATGATGCGGCTGCCTCCCGGCGTGCCGACCACCATCACGGTCTTGCCGTCCTTCGTGACAATCGTCGGGCTCATGGAAGACAGCGGACGCCGTCCCGGTCCAATAGCATTCGCCTCGCCCTGCACCAGACCATACATATTGGGGACACCGACCTTCGACGTGAAGTCGTCCATCTCGTCGTTGAGCATCACACCGGTCTTGTTCGCCATCACGCCCGAGCCGAACCAGTCGTTCAGCGTGTAGGTCACCGAGACCGCGTTGCCCCATTTATCGACGATTGAATAATGGGTCGTGTTGGTGCCTTCATGCGGTGCAACACCAGGCTTGATCTCCTGCGACACCCCCGCCTTCTGCGGATCGATCGCTGCGCGAATCTTGGCCGCGTAGTTCTTGTCGAGCAGCCGGTCCAGCGGGTTCTTCACGAAGTCGGGGTCGCCCAGGTAGCTGTTGCGGTCGACATAAGCGTGGCGCATCGCCTCGATCTGATACTGCATGGCCTGGGCTGAACGGAAGCCGAGACTTTGCATCGGATACCCTTCGAGAATGTTCATGATCTCGCAGATAGCGACCCCGCCCGAGCTCGGCGGCGGCGCCGAGACCACGTGGTAGCCGCGATAATCACACTCGACGGGCGCGAGTTCGCGCGTCTTGTACTGGTCGAGATCGGCTTGCGTGATGATGCCCTTGCCGGCTTGCGTCGATGAGACGAGGGCGTGACCGACCCAGCCCTTGTAGAAGCCATCGGGGCCCTTGGTGCTGATTTCGCGCAGGGTCTTGGCGAGGTCCTTCTGCACGAGCCGCTGGCCAACCTGGTATGGCTCGCCGCGGTTCAGGAAGATCGAACCCGAGCCCGCCGGATCTTTCTTGAAGTCGTCCGTTGCGGTCCCGAGGATATCGACGTCGCCCTGGTCGAGAACGAAGCCTTCCTGAGCGTACCGGATCGCCGGTTCGATGAGGTGGGCACGTTTCATCGTGCCGTATTTCGTCAGCGCCATTTCCATGCCGGACACCGTGCCCGGCACGCCGACTGCCAGATAACCCTTGGTGCTGAGGCCCGGAATCACGTTGCCGTTCTTGTCGAGGTACATGTTCGCGGTCGCGGCAAGCGGCGCCTTCTCGCGGAAATCGAGGAAGGTCTTGCGGCCGTCGGCGAGCTGGATCGTCATGAATCCGCCACCGCCAATGTTGCCGGCCGCAGGATAGACCACCGCGAGTGCATAGCCGACAGCGACAGCCGCGTCGACTGCGTTGCCCCCGTCCTTGAGGACGTCGACACCCACGCGGGAGGCGAGATGCTGGGCGGTGACGACCATGCCGTTCTCGGCGGCGACCGGGGCTTGCGATGCGGCTTGTGCGCCCGCGTAGCAAAGGGCGAGCGCCGCCGCAAGAAGCGACTGGGCGAGACGATCGAATTTCATTGTTTGAATGTCCGTTGCGGAGGGAAAGAGAGGCGCTTGTGGCAGCGGTGACCTGGCAACCCGGGCAACCGGGCC
>Ga0185299_10003426_pt1 | contig 21133 bp, 16 predicted proteins | sample PaiPotPPA55metaG_FD_128002 | JGI IMG/M metagenome (GOLD analysis project Ga0185299, IMG submission 128002) | Iron sulfur acid spring bacterial and archeal communities from Banff, Canada, to study Microbial Dark Matter (Phase II) - Paint Pots PPA... ... | reverse complement strand
TCCAGTTTGCTCGCGGCGGCCTTGGCCGATTCCGCGAAGCGGTCTTCATCCTTAGGCTTTAGCGCACCCAACACCAGTTCGGCCAACAGGCTCAGGTTGCGAATATCGCTGTCGTTGAATCCGAAAGGCCAGGAGGAAAATGCCTCCAGCACTCCGATCACGCGCCGGCGTCCGCAGAGTGGGACCGCCACCATGGAACGCGCTCCCAGCTTGCGGCAGGCTTGCAGGTTCACGCGAGGATCGGTTTCAGTGTCGTCGCAGTTTACGACTCGCGCGGTGCGGAAGCAGGCTCCGGAGAAAGCCGAATCGCGTTCGATGCGAGCGCCAACGTCGGGCCGGATTGTGCCCGCGGCCGCTCGCAAAACAATCTCACTGTTTTCGGCCAGGGCAATGGCCAGACCATCCGCGCCAGTGATGGCTACGGCGCGTTCGGCGACCAGTTGCAACACTTCGTCGAGAACGAACTGCTCGTCTTGTTCAAACTCCGGTTGTTCAAACTCCGGCTTCTCAAACGCTGCGATTGGAGCGCCTGCATCGAAACTGTTATGTCGCGCGGCTAATGCTCTTCGACGGCGGACTTGGTCGTGCAGCGCGGAGAACGCCAGCAACGCCTGCAGCGCGTCATGCTGCGATGGTTTCGTGAGATGATGCGCAGCATAATCGGAATGTCCCGAGGAGTTCTGCTCTCGCGGCCAGGCAGGCACACCAGCTTCGGTAGACGAAGGGGTTACGTCCAAGTCCGGCTTGGTTGTGGTGGTTGCCATTAAGGTGGTTCACTTGTAAGTTACCGAGCTTTGCAGCGACTTTCAATTACCTAAATGTGCCCTTTTGGCCATGTACTTTGGTAAGCAGCTTTCCGACAATAAAGACGGGGCTTCCGTCGGCGCTCGCGCCTCCGTTCGCGGCGCCGCAGGCAGAGACGCAGCTAGCTACGTCTCAACGGGCAGATTTTCTTTGAACCACTATGGTTACTAAGAAGGTACTTCCGGCCGGCGATAAAATTGAAAGGCCAAGCCTCCGGCCGACCAGCGCTTTGGCGGAGCATGTATGGATACAGGATTATCTGGCGCACGGCAAGCTCGGGTTCATCCCAGGCACGAACTGCACACTCTGACTTACGTCACGCTCGACCAGGCCAATGGTGGCATCGTTCGCGATATCAGTCATGGGGGCGTTGGGGTGCAGATGGTGGCTGCTGCGCCTCCAGGCCAGCAATTGCGGGTGCGTTTTGAACTGAACCACCCACGTCTGCGCGTGGAAACGTTGGGCGAAGTGTCATGGTCCAGGCGTTCCGGCCAGTGCGGCATCCGTTTTCTCGACCTCTCGCCCAGCATGGGCCGCCAGATCAACGAATGGATTTTCGGCAACCTGCTTGAAGAAGCCTCCAAGCATTGTACGCAGGAAGGCTCCATTTTTGCGGCAACAGTTCTTGCCGGAACGATGTTGGCCGCAAGAACTGGGACGGTCGCGGTTCCGGATCCGGCCCATGAGGACGATGGGTTGAAGGACGATTGCCTGATGGTCTCTGCTGCGCCTGTCCCAGTCATCGAGATGCCGGTGCGCCCCGATCTTCCCTCGCTGCAGGCCGTCAGTGAGCACTTTCGAGTGTCGCGACTCGACTGGCTTTTTCAACCGCTTTCCGGACGCGGCCTCGTCTGGACCATTAATACATTGGTGATCGTCGCGGCTTTGCTGCTTTTCGCGCTGATCTTTCTTTCGATCACTGGTGAGCCGCCGCGCTGGCCGTTCACCACGGCAAGCGCAGCCGCGATTTTTGTGGCTGCATTGTATTGGGGATTCTTTCGGCTGTTCGGAGGATTAACTCCCGGCGCAAGACTGGCGCAGATGGCGGGGTTGGATTTGGAAGAGAAGGAAGATGCGTCAGATGCTCGCTTTCGCTGAAGACTTTCTTGCCGCGGAAGAGCAAATCTTAGCTCGCAAAATCTGACTCGCAAAGTTTAGTTCGCAAGATTCAGTTGAAAATTAGTTCGCAAAATATTGTTGCGCCAGCCAAAGCTGCAGGGTTCGATGCTGTTGGGGCGCGAGTTTCACGAAGCGGATGCCCAGATTGCCGCGCTTGTCCTGCCATGCGATTTCGGCTTTGGCCTTCATTCCTGCCCGGGCGCCGGGCAGTTCGAATGAAACTTGCACCGCCTTCGTGGTCTCGGGGAGATCGCTCATGCGAAGCTGCATTCCACCCTGACTTACGTTGATCAGGCAGGCATCCATGGATTTGTGTCCCTTGCAGGTCAACGAAACCGGCACTTCGAGGCCGCTGCGGTGATAGCGCAGGCGTCCGTCGAGAATCATGTTGCGGGCCGCGGAGAGGGTGCGCACGGCCTGTTCCACGGAAATCGGTTTCTCGAAGGCAAACAGGGCGCCGGTCTCGTCCAAATTCTGGTTCCAGTTATTTGCGCGGCTTCCCATAATGACCAGCGGAATTGTTTTCGGCTGTCCTTCCACGCTTTGCAGTTCGCGAAGGAATTGCGAGCTGCCATTCAGATCGCAATCTACGATGAGGGCATCCGTTTTTGACTTCAACAGGCGGGCGAGGGCTTGCTGCGGTTCTTTTTCTACGGCAACATCCATCTGCAAGCCTCCGAGGATGCACTCCAGAACACTGACTTCCTGCCAGTCGCGCGAAACCACCATCGAGGAAAGTGTCATGTCATTACTCTAGCGACCGGCGTAATCGGGCCGTAGATAACTAACGTAACGACGGGGGTCGGACGGCAGACGTCGGACCTCAGAGGTTTCGAGAGTAAGCCATCGGGCATTTCCGCCGGGACACTCCTGGGGCCGCGATGATGGGATGGTTGGGAAGTTGTGTTGAGTTCGGTACCGTCAATCAGCCAATAGCGATTGTCGGCCACTCGAGATCCACATCGGGTGGGGCCTCGATAGCTAAGTCGTTCTACGATAAAATTAAGAAATGGTAAGTGAGAGGCGATCGCCTCCGGGAGGGGCTCTTTCGGCCGACCAAGCACGGGGGTCCAGTGAAGTCTGAATCTTCCGTACTCCGCGACTTTACAGTGGACAGTAGAGTCTGGTTGCTCTCGGGCGTCGCGCTGATTATCGGTATTGGCGCTACCTTTCTTGCCGTGCTGCTTCTTCGATTGATCGCACTAGCGACCAACCTTTTTTACTATCAGCGGTTGAGTTCGGTGTCCGTCTCTCCGGCCGGCAGTTCGCTCGGGAGCTGGACAGTCCTTGTTCCCATTATTGGCGGACTTCTTGTAGGTATCATGGCCCGCTTTGGGTCGGACAAAATCAGAGGACACGGTATTCCCGAGGCGATCGAGGCGATCCTGCTGAATCGTGCGCGGGTCGATGCGAAGATCGCCATACTCAAGCCGATCTCAGCGGCAATTGCTATTGGCTCTGGTGGTCCGTTCGGGGCCGAAGGTCCCATCATTATGACTGGAGGAGCCTTTGGCTCTTTGATCGCCCAATGGATTCGTCTCACAGATGCGGAACGCACAACTCTACTAGTTGCCGGTGCCGCCGCGGGCATGTCGGCTACCTTCGCCACTCCGGTGGCTGCTCTCCTCCTCGCGGTAGAACTCCTGCTCTTCGAGTTGAGGCCGCGAAGTTTGGTTCCAGTAGCGATCGCGAGCTCGACGGCGGCTATTCTACGTGGATATCTCCTAGGTCCCGGGCCGCTTTTCCAGATGCCCGGTATCGGCGATGTGGATCGGATCCCATTTGCAATTGGCTCCCTGTTGTTGGGCGCTGTCGTCGGTCTGATTGCAGCAGGAATGAGCCGCATGATGTACGGCTTTGAGGATCTGTTCGAGAGCTTGCCCGTGCACTGGATGTGGTGGCCCGCACTTGGAGGCGTTGGCGTCGGCATTGGAGGTCTTTTCTTTCCGCGCGGCTTGGGCGTCGGATATAACAACATCGCAGAGCTCCTCCAAGGAAACGCGCCGATCGCCCTTATCCTGGGCATTCTCATTGCCAAGTCTCTGATGTGGGCATTCTCACTCGGGTCGGGAACTTCAGGTGGTGTTTTGGCACCGCTACTGATGATCGGTGGGGCGGTGGGCGCCCTGGCGGGGCACCTCGGTCAAGCTTCTTCTGAAATGCAGGCCTTCTGGGCTTTGATCGGGATGGGAGCAATGCTGGCAGGCTCGCTCGGTGTTCCGATAACAGCGATCCTTTTCAGTCTAGAGGTGACGCACTGCCTGCCTGCTCTAGTGCCCCTCACGTTAGGTTGCGTCACCTCTTATCTGGTAACAGCACTGCTCATGCCTCGCTCGATTCTCACCGAAAAATTGAGCCGACGCGGATACCACCTTACACGAGAGTATGGGATTGACCCGCTAGAAATTATCATCGTCAGGGATCTGATGTCCCCAATTCTCCCCTGCGACATCTCGTCGGAAAAGACTGGGCTACCGGACCTCTTTATCTACGCAGATGGCACATGCCGCAGCGCTGCGGAGATGATGGCCACGGAAGGTATTGACAGTCTGCCGGTAGTAGACCGCACGACCCAGCGAATCAATGGGACGATCACTCTCCAAAACCTGCTGAAAGGACGAAGCAAGGCGGTCGTGCGAGAGAGTGAACGGTTACGCCTTGTTACGCATTTGAAGGACACGCGCGCCGAGCATAACTGACCACCTATAACGCCAGAACGCCTTTGCCCGGTGGGGAGGTAAAAGCCCGAAGGCTGAGGCTAATGTCCGACAGGCCAGTCTTCTGATCCACTCCACCGTGCGCCACAGGCCTTCTTGAAAATCTACTTTGAGTTTGGAATCGAGGCCTGCTTCAGCGTTCGAGAAGTCGGCCAGTCGCGGGGAAAGTGTCACGTCATTACTCTAGCCTGCGGTAAGGTGGCCGTAGATAACTAACGTAACGGCGGACCTCGGACCTCAGACTTCGGACCTCAGGGGTTTCGAGCGCTAAGCCTGCGGGCGCTTCTGCCAGAATAGCTCTTGGGCCGCGACAGTGGACCTAGTTGGGACGTCGCGCAGAGTTCGATGCGGGCCAATGAGTGTAAAGATTCCATAACAATGTCGGCGATTTGTCGATAGCTACCGACTGTTGTGCAAAGCTTACCATCCTTGCGCAGACTGCTGTGCCTGCAAAAACCACACAATGGAACCTGTGCTGTACGACGCCGATGGCACCCTGACGTGTCGATCCTACAACTTGCGCGCCGACGCTAAGGGACACACAAGTGCACCAGTTAAAGTCCACCAGTCAAATCGAGTGAGCATCGCTTCTCGCCAAGGCTGTCTGACACCTAAGTCACACCATGTGATGTTATTCCTCTTAGTTTCCCTATGTTGTCGCGAAACCATGATGAGTTGTCAGCATCGACCTTCCCGTTTCGGAACACTGATCCCATTTGACCCTCTCGTGAGTTAAAAGCTGCACGCCGCGAAGCGAGTGAGCATTTCTGCACAGCACTGCCGAATGAAATCAGCGAGTCTAGAGTTTCTCGTCGATTTGATCTAGGTTCGATCTAGATCAAAGGGAACAATATGAGGGTTGCGATAAGCAGGTTACAAATACCTTAGTTACGGTACTTGCCAGTCTTGTCACAACGCCTTTGAATGGTGGGGACGCCTGTAAGTAGGAATAAACTCGCCATGAACTACACTAGGAGATTGATAAATGAACAAAATACTAGTTGTGATGTTACTTGTAACTATGGTCGCCTGCGGCGGAATCTCAACCTCAACCTCCACCCATCCCTCAAACCCTAACGGAAAAGGTCCTGCGCCGGTAGACCTTAAGACAGCGTCTTCCTTTGCTGTCCTAACCAAGTCGGGAGTAACGGATGTTCCATCATCCGTAATTACGGGAGATGTAGGGACAAGCCCGATCACAGGAGCAGCTATCAACCTGACCTGCGCGGAGATAACCGGTAAGAGTTACTCTGTCGACGCAGCAGGCCCACTACCGTGCCGGATAACTAACGCTACCTTACTGACGGCCGCCGTCAAAGACATGATGACTGCATACACCAACGCGGCAGGACGTACACTTCCAACAGCCACCAACCTGGGAGCTGGTGAGATCGGAGGGCTAACTATCGCTCCGGGTCTTTACAAATGGGGTACTGGTGTGAGCATATCAACGGACGTGACACTGTCCGGCGGTCCGAATGATGTCTGGATATTCCAGATAGCTCAAACCCTGAATCAGGCCAGCGCAACGAAGGTAGTCTTAAGCGGCGGCGCACAAGCTAAGAATATATTCTGGCAGTCTTTCGGAGATGTAACCATTCAGGCAAACGCTCAGTTCAATGGTGTTATTTTGTCTCAAACATCCATCAACCTGAAAACGGGAGCATCTGTGAACGGTCAGCTGTTAGCGCAGACCCAAGTCACTCTTCAACAAAATACGGTTACGCAGTAATTGGTATACCATAGGTGGGCGATTGATGAAATCGCCCACCCGCTTGTTGGATATTGTTCCGCTCTGGAGCATTCTCGTCGCGATGGATGCCTACTGCTATCGCGCAGGGCAATCGAAATGGTCGTGATTCAACGACTGGGTTGTGAGTGTAATGGCGAGTTTTCGCCAACTACGAATGTCGTAACTGTTCATTGGCCGTATTGTTTTCGGGACCGAGACCCGGTTTCCACGCTATCAACAGACCAAAAGCAACCGCTAAGACTGTATCGACCAGCCACAAAGGACCATGGAAGTAATACATGGCGAGCCCCCAGTTTCCGACTGAGGTCGCCCTTGCAAGGCGCATGATATGTCCGGCCTTCCATCGAGTAAAGGGTGTCGATTTCGACCCAACTCGCTCAGCTTCCTCTGGAAGGTAAATCCCACAACGGCAGACCAAGCTGCTCCCACAATTATCAGCAACTGCACGAGCCTGATTTCCCGGCCAGCAGGTTCAAGGCTTCCAAGCACACCAAGATGCAGGAGCAAAATGCACAGCACAATAAACAGCATGCAGCCGCCTTGGAAGAGACGAAGCTGGAGATCAGGTTTTGCCATTTTTTGAGTGTAGCGAAGTGGGCGAAGGCTCGCAGCGTAACTATTGTAACCAGGCCATTGCACTCATTAATTGTTTTTGAGCGTTATTGGGGATTTAACCCGAGATGTCCAGTGTTTAGTCGGTAGTAGAAAAGGAGGGATCCCTCGCAGCCGCCCTGCGCGTATTGCTTACCCACTTCGATCACAGAATGCCCAACCCGCCTGATTCCCGTTTATCGATTGATCAGTTTCTGCAGTCTTTCCGGATATCTTTCCCCTTGCACTGGGATCTTCGCCGCAGCGGAGTCGATTTGGCGGAGATCGTCGAGCGTAAGTTCGATGGCAGCGGCTCCGATGTTCTCTTCCAGACGATGCACTTTCGTTGTACCCGGGATCGGGACGATCCACGGTTTCTGCGCCAGCAGCCAAGCCAGGGCGATCTGAGCGGGCGTCGCCTTTTTTCGTTCTGCCACCTTGCTCAGCAGATCAACCACGGCCTGATTCGCTTTCCGGGCCTCTGCGGTAAAGCGTGGGACGACATTGCGGAAGTCGGTGCTGTCAAACTTTGTTTTCTCGGTAATCTTGCCGGTGAGAAACCCTTTTCCTAAGGGGCTGAATGGAACGAATCCGATCCCGAGCTGCTCGAGCGCCGGTAAAATTTCCTGCTCCGGCTCTCTCCACCAGAGTGAATATTCGCTCTGAAGTGCAGTGACCGGCTGAACTGCGTGGGCGCGGCGGATCGTCTTTACACCCGCTTCAGAAAGGCCGAAGTGTTTTACCTTGCCTTGGTGAATAAGTTCCTTCACGGCTCCGGCGACGTCTTCTATGGGCACGTTCGGATCGACACGATGTTGATAGAACAAATCGATGACATCGGTCCTGAGCCGTTTGAGCGAGCCTTCGGCAACCTCTTTGATGTGCTCCGGCCGACTGTTTAGCGCAGTCCACCCTGGGCCGCCGTTGGGATCAGGCGCGAATCCGAACTTGGTTGCGATCGCCACCTTCTCGCGGAACGGAGCAAGCGCTTCGCCGACCAGTTCTTCGTTGGTGTAAGGGCCGTAGACTTCCGCGGTATCGAAGAATGTAACGCCGCGTTCGACCGCCGCCCGGATCAACGCAATCATTTCCTGCTTGTCGGCAGGCGGGCCCAGGCCAAAGCTCATTCCCATGCAGCCGAGTCCGAGAGCCGAGACCTCTAAGTTGCTTTTTCCAAGTCTGCGCTTTTGCATGGTTCCTCCTCCGGACGCAAGGATTAGTTTCCCACAATTCCAGCGTAAGGAGCGAATTGGTCGTAGCGATCAGCGTAATATCTTTTACGCTTATCGCACGAGACCGGGGGGTGAGCATGCGGTCGCTGCCTAAGTCCCAACAATTCGCTGACGAGATTCTTGCTCTCACCTGACCTTCTGCAATCCGGCGCTCATGCTTGCGTTCCCCGATACCACTCCACCGTGCGCTGCAGGCCTTCTTCAAAATTTACTTTGGGTTTGTAACCCAGGCCAACTTCGGCTTTCGAGATGTCGGCGAGGGAGTGTTTGATGTCGCCGCCGCGCTCGGGTGCGTATTTCGGCTGTCCGCTATAGGACGATAGTCCCTGCAGCAGTTTGAAAGTTTCATTCAGGGTGACTCTGCGGCCGGTGGCGACGTTGAAGACCTGTCCTGCGGCACGCGCCGCGGGCGCGGTGCAGGCGAGCAGGTTCGCGTCTACTGCATTGTCGATGTAGGTGAAGTCGCGGCTCTGCTCGCCGTCGCCGAAGATGGTGGGCTGCTCGCCGCGCAACATCTGAGTGATGAATTTCGCCAGCACGCCGGAGTACGGAGAAGTCGGATCCTGCCGCGGGCCGAAGATGTTGAAGTAACGCAGGGCCACGGTCTCGAGTCCGTAACAGCGGTAAAAGGAAATCAGGTAGTGCTCGCTGGCCAGCTTGGCTACGGCGTAGGGAGAAATGGGGTCGGGCTTCATGGCTTCGTGCTTGGGCAGAGTTGGGGTGTCACCATAGGCGGAGGACGATGCCGCATAGACCACGCGTTTTACTTTCGCATCCCGCGCGGCCACCAGCAGGTTGACCGTGCCATCGATGTTGGCCCGGTTGCTGCCCAGCGGATCGAGCACGGATTTCGGTACGGAAGGAATCGCCGCCTGATGCAGCACGAAGTCCACTCCGGCGCAAGCTTTGTGCATTGCTCCGAGATCGAGGAGGTCGGCTTCGCGGAAATCGATGCGATCTAATATTTCGGCGATGTTTTCGCGCTTGCCGGTGGAGAAATTGTCGATGCCCCGCACCCGCTCGCCGCGCGCGAGCAATGCCCGCGCCAGCGACGATCCGATGAAACCGCCAATACCCGTGATGAAATATTGCGCCATCTTTTAATCATAGCGAATGAACGACCTTCTCTCGTAAGAGAATTAGTTCCGGCGCAGGATTAAAAAAGGGAATGCGCGAGAGGCAGGACATTCACAGGAGGTTCGCTGACGTGGGCGTAGGGCTAGGCTTTCACCGTCGAGTGCGAGTTCTGGCTCTTGCGGAGGATCCTGAAAAAGTCGTCGCGCAGCAACGCCTGTCGATTTTCGAAGAATTGAGCCAGGGCCCGTAAGGCGGAGGTAGGATCCGTGATTTGAGCCACCAGGCCTAACGTCCCGCTGGAGGCAAGCGAAGAAGACATCCCATGTGGCGTACCCACCTTTCGCCGCGAGATTTGGCTCAGCAAGTCTCGCAATCGCGCCACGTTGGCCTCTGACATTTCCTGGAAGGCAATGCCCATGCCCAGGAATGGATAGTTTACCCGCACCAGGCCCTTGGTCTCTACGTGAACGCCGTTCGCGTCCAGTTTCATGTGCAGAATGGTGCCAACCGAATAAGTGGCCTGCACCTCCATATAACACCCGTGGAGGCTCACGTCGCGGAAGGTAGCCCAAGTGCGCACGTCGCGGCCTTGTTCGCGCAGTTCTGCGTTCCCCTCGCACTTGTAGCGATGGCTGCGGCGTTTTTCTGCGCCTGGGAAGCGTGCGCTGGGATTGCCTTCGGCGCCGCTAAAATCGGGACGCTCTTCGTGGCGACGTTCCGCCGCCGCCGCCGCGGGACCGTCTGATTGTTTCAGCGCCGTCAAATGAGAGATGCTTTCAATTCGTTCCTCTGCCATGGTGCTTCCGATCCGGTTCCCAAGTTATCGAACTTCTCCTGCGCAATTCGTCTGGGCAGGCGAAGCGGCGGAAACTCTGTTGTCTCTATCGGGAGGAACAGGCGGAAACATTAGAGCCGGGCACGCGAATGTCGCTTTGATAAATTCTTAATGTAGAGTCGGGTCGGGAGAAGGTTCGGCCATCGTCGTGGGCTGCGCCGCCTGTCGAATTTCCTTCCACAGTTCCTCGCGTCCCGCGCCGGTCTTGGCCGAGAAGGGAAGCAGACGAGCCTCGGGATATTCCTCGGTCAAGGTTCGCAGAGTATTGTGCAGTTGATTGTTCGAGAGCCGGTCGCTCTTGGTGGCCACCAGTAGGAACTCGCGATCCGAGGCAGCGAGGAAGTCCAGCAGTTGCCGATCACTCTGTTGCGGCGGAACATTGGCATCCACCAGAACGATGCACAATCCGAGCGTGGGGCGGTCGTTGAGATAAGGTTCGATGAACTTCGGCCACTCCTGCGAAATCTCGCGTGAAATCTTGGCGTAGCCGTAGCCGGGGAGGTCGGCGAAAATCAGCTCGGGGCGCGGCTTTCCGGGCCAGCGGATTTCGAAAAAATTAATGCTGCGGGTGCGTCCGGGAGTGGAGCTGGTGCGCGCCAGCTTGGTGCCCACCAGAGAATTGATGACGCTCGATTTGCCGACGTTGGAGCGGCCGAGGAATGCGATCTCCGGCAGGCTGGGAACGGGGAATTGCGCGGCATCGGTGGCCGCCGCCAGGAAGCGCGAGAGAACCCTCATGCTCAAGTTTGCAACGAGGGAAGGGAAGTTGGCAAGTTGGGACTAATTCCGCAGAGATTTGTTTAAGGAAAGCGATTCGTATCAGGCTATGCCTTCAGGCATAGCGTAAATGCTCGCTCCTTGATCGCGCCTTCAGGCGCTGCTGCGCTCGCATGGGCGTCCTGTCACGGCCCGCAGCGGCTAAAGCCGGGTTCTTTCTGAGCGCTGGTGTGGCACGCCTGAAGGCGTGCCCTGATACGAATCTTTCTCGCGAATCTTTTTGTCAAGCAGCCCCCAACAACAATTAGCCCTTCGGTTCTCGGCGGAACTGTTTGCTTAGCGTGAGCGCCTGATGTTGGTAGGACGATCCTATGTTCGTGCCGTAGATTTTTTCCGGGCGCGAAAGCAGGTGCATGTAGTTCAGGCGGCCGACGAGTTGGCCGTGCTCCATCAGGAACGGTACTTCGTGGGCGCGGACTTCGAGCACCGCGCGCGTGCCTTTGATTTCGCTGGAGCCGTAGCCGAAGCCGGGATCGAAGAATCCCGCGTAGTGAATGCGAAATTCGCCGTCGGCGGGATCGAAGGGAACCATTTCGGCGGCGAAGTCGGGAGGAACACGCACGCGTTCGCGGGACGCGAGAATATAAAAGTCGCCGGGCTCCAGAATTAGATTCTTATTGGCATGCTGATGACGAACTTCCCAGAACTCCTCGGTCGGGTAATGGCCGATCTTTTCCAGGTCGATGACCGGAGCATAGCGCTTCGCCTTGTAGGCGATGATCTCGCCCGGCTCCGCGGCTTCGAGATTGACGGTGATGCGCAGGCCGCGCTGCAGTTGCGCCTTGCCGGGGTTGCTTTCGTCCATGTAGACCAGCGGTTCCTCATGATCCAAATCTTTGATCATGCGATCGCCCGATCGCGGACTGCCTTGCACAAAGCGCAGCTGACTCAGCCTCATCCCTGCGCGAATGGCCACGGTGAAGGTACGAGAAACAACTTCGGCGTAGAGCTTGCCTTTGTATCCCTGGGGAACGCTGTCGAATTCGGTGCCGTAGTCGGTGATGAGGCGCGTGAAAATATCGAGGCGGCCGGTCGTGCTCTTGGGGTTGGCCTTTCCGGAAATATTTTCCGGCAGGTTCAGTTCCTCCACGAGAGGGATGATGTAGACGCAGTCTTTTTCGAAAACCGGCGCAGCAGTCAGATCGACTCGCGCCATGCGGAGATCTTTGATCTTCGATTCGACCGTGCTGTTCGGGCCCGGCAGAAAGCTTGCTCGCACACGGTGCGCCATGTCGCCCAGGCGCAGGTCCAGACTCGCCGGCTGTATGTGTTCGGGTTCGATAGCGCGGCTCGCGCTAATGTGTCCTCGGGCGATTAAGTTGCTGATTTCTTGCGAGGGGAGGATTCCGGTCGTCCGCGGCTGTCCCGGTTCGATGGAGGGTTCGGGCCCGTCTTCAAAAGAAATCTGGCTTTGGTTCGATGTGGACATCTTTTAGTCCCGTGCCTGAATTCAGAATGGTGTGGCTGGGTGACTCTAGCAGTTTATTCGAAAACGGCAAGGAAGGTTGCTCTGTGCGATTTAAGGGCTAAAGGGTATGCGTGAGAACGTTCAGGCGTCCTTCCGGGACGCGTTCTGATTTCCCACTTTCCCGGCGCTGGAAGCGCCGGCTATTATCAGGACGCCACGCGAGGGCGGAAGTCTACTGATGGGCAGTGGGACTGTCGCCGGTGCTGGAGGTCAGCGGAGCGATCGGTTGCTCGATTTCTGCGTCCAAGTTGGGCAGTGGAGACTCCAGAGCGATTTGCAGGACTTGGTCCATGGTGTCGACGAAGTGAAGCTTCATGGCATTGCGCAGATTTTCCGGGACTTCGGCCACGTCTTTTTCGTTGTCCTTGGGCAGAATCACTTCAAACAATCCGGCGCGATGCGCGGCCAGGAGCTTCTCTTTCAGGCCGCCGATGGGCAGAACCTTGCCGCGCAGCGTGATCTCGCCGGTCATGGCCAGGTCGCGGCGTACGGGGATTTTGCTCAGAGCGCTGGAAATCGCCGTCGCGATGGTGATGCCCGCCGACGGACCGTCTTTCGGAATCGCGCCTTCGGGAACGTGCACGTGCAGATCGAGATTGCGGTAGAAATCGCGGCTCAGGCCGAGGCGTTGCGCGCGCGATCGCACGTACGACATGGCGGCCTGTGCGGATTCCTGCATGACGTCGCCGAGTTTGCCGGTCAGCGTCAGCTTGCCTTTGCCATCGACGACACTGGCTTCCGTGCTGAGGATCGAGCCGCCGACTTCGGTCCAGGCCAGGCCGGTGACCAGTCCGACTTCGGATTTTTCATGCGCCAAGGTGTCGCGGAACTTGATAACGCCGAGGAAGTCGTTGACATTCTCGCCGGTGACGGCGACGGTATAGTTCGCGCCTTCCTTGACCACCTTGCGGGCAACTTTGCGGCAGACGTTGCCGATTTCGCGCTCCAGGTTGCGGACACCGGCTTCGCGAGTGTAAGAGCGGATGAGATTCGTGATGGCCTCGTCCGTGAATTTGATGTTCTTTTCGGACAGGCCCGCAGCCAGCATCTGCTTCTTAACCAGGAACTGTTTCGCGATCTCGACCTTTTCCTGCTCGGTGTAGCCGTGCAGGCGGAGCACTTCCATGCGATCCTGCAGAGCCGCGGGGATGGTGTGCATCACGTTCGCGGTGGCGACGAAGAATACTTGCGAAAGATCGTATTCCACGTCGAGGTAGTGATCGACGAACATGAAATTCTGTTCGGGATCGAGCACTTCGAGCAGAGCCGCGGAAGGATCGCCGCGAAAGTCCATCGACATCTTGTCGACTTCGTCCAGCATGAAGACCGGGTTCTTGGTGCCGGCCTTCTTCATCATCTGAATGATCTGGCCGGGCAGAGCGCCGATGTACGTGCGGCGGTGGCCGCGAATTTCGGCTTCGTCTCTTACGCCACCCAGGGACATGCGGACGAACTTGCGGCCGGTGGCCTTGGCGATCGACATGCCCAGCGAAGTTTTGCCCACGCCCGGAGGTCCGACGAAGCAGAGGATGGAGCCCTTGGGATTTTTTACCAATTGCCGCACGGCGAGGAATTCGAGGATGCGTTCCTTGATCTTCTCCAGTCCGTAGTGATCTTCGTTCAGAACTTTTTCCGCGCGGGAAATGTTTCGGATTTCTTTAGAGCGCTTCTTCCACGGCACGGCCAAGAGCCAGTCGAGATAGTTGCGTGAAACCGTGGACTCGGCCGACATGGGCGGCATGGCTTCGAGTTTTTTCAACTCCTGGAGGGCCTTGTCTTTTACGTCCTTCGGCATGCCCGCGGATTCGATTTTCTTCTTCAGTTCGTCGAACTCGCTTTTTTCGCCGCGGCCCAATTCCTTCTGGATGGCCTTGATCTTTTCGTTGAGGTAGTACTCTTTTTGGGCCTTCTCCATCTGGCGCTTCACGCGCGACTGAATGGTGCGATCTACGTTCAACTTTTCGATTTCGATGTCGAGCACGTCGGCGATGCGGGTCAGGCGTTCGGCGGGGTCGAAAATTTCCAGCAGTTCCTGTTTTTCTTCAATCGAGAGTTGCAGGTTGGCGGAGATCACATCGGTTAGCTTGGCCGGATCTTCCATGCGGACGGCCGAAATCATGGTCTCGTAGTTAAGAGCCTGGCAGAGCTTGACATACTGCTCGAAAAGCGTTGTTACCCTCTGCATGCCGGCTTCGAGGGCCTGATTGCCTTCGGTCGCGTAACGTGCGACGCGCACGGTGGCCTGCATGAAGCCGTCGGTGTCGACGACTTGTAGAATCTTGCCGCGCTCCACACCCTCGACCAGAACTTTAATGTTTCCGTCGGGTAGCTTCAGACTCTGCACGATGTTGACGATCGTGCCTACCTGGTAGATCTCGTTGGCCTTGGGTTCGTCGATAGAGGCATCGTGCTGGGTGGCGAGGAAGATTTTCTTGTCGGCTGCCAGCGCCTCTTCCAGGGCACGGACGCTGGACTCGCGGCCGACGACGAAGGGCGTCATCATGAAGGGAAAGATGACCACGTCCCGAATGGGCATCATGGGCAGCTTCTTGGATTCGAACTTTTCCTTGGATGTGGTCACTGAGTCTCCCTAGGATGACTGCCTTTTGATTCTACCGCGTTTCGGCTCGGGTCGTTGGTCTTTGGTCTTTGGTCGTTGGCAAAGGCGCTTTGTCCCTGGCAGCGATGAACGACGATGCCTACACTCGTTTGGTCGTCGGCGTCAGCTCTTTGGTTGTTGGCAAATGCACTCCGATCTTGGCCAACGACCAGCGACGAACGACCAACGACGTGCCTACCCCGCCTTCTCCATCACTGTAGCGAACGAGGCGCTGCGCTTTTCCACCATTTCCCGCGTGACTTCGAACTCTTTTACTTTCTTCTGGCTGGGGAGGTTAAACATCAAGTCGAGCATGAGTTCTTCGAGAATCATGCGCAAGCCGCGCGCTCCAACCTTGCGCGCCATGGCCTGGCGGGCAATCGCCCGCAGAGCTTCCTCGTTGAACTTCAGGCGTACGTTTTCGAACTCAAACAGTCGCTGGTATTGCTTAACGATGGCGTTCTTCGGCCGGGTCAGGATTTCGATCAGAGCGAACTCATCGAGATCTTCCAGCATGCCCACCACTGGCAGCCGACCCACAAATTCTGGAATCAGCCCAAACTTGATCAGGTCTTCCGGCTGGATTTCGGTCAATAATTCCTGCGTACGCTTTTTCGAAGTGGCTGCCTCATCGTTTTCCGCACCTTCGCCGCCACGGAAGCCGAGAGATTTCTTGCCGATTCTGCGGGAAATGATCTTGTCGAGGCCGACGAAGGCTCCGCCACAGATGAAGAGAATATTCGTGGTATCGACTGGAGTGAATTCCTGGTGGGGATGCTTGCGCCCGCCCTGGGGTGGAACGTTGGCGATGGTGCCCTCCAAAATCTTCAACAGCGCCTGTTGCACACCTTCGCCGGAAACGTCGCGAGTGATGGAGGGATTTTCGTCCTTGCGCCCGATCTTGTCGACTTCGTCGATGTAGATAATGCCAGTCTGGGTGCGGCTCACATCGCCGTCGGCGGCCTGAAGGAGTTTCAGGATAATGTTCTCGACGTCTTCGCCAACGTAGCCGGCTTCGGTGAGGGTGGTGGCATCGACAATGGCGAAGGGCACGTCCAGCATGCGGGCCAGGGTCTGCGCCAGCAAAGTCTTGCCCGTCCCGGTGGGACCGATCAGCATGATGTTCGATTTGCTGAGTTCGATGCCATCGCTGGATTTCTGCCGGTTCATGAAGATGCGCTTGTAGTGGTTGTAAACCGCGACTGCCAGCTTCTTCTTGGTCTGCTCCTGCCCGATCACGTATTCGTCGAGGAAGGTCTTCACTTCCTGGGGCTTGGGCAGTTGGTCGGGTTTGGCGGGCTGGGGAGTTGCCGTGCGGTCGTCTTCCAGAATGGAGTTGCAGACCGCCACGCACTCGTCGCAAATATAGGCGCGCGGATAATCACTGGGCGAGGAAATCAGTTTGGCTACCGCGTCCTGCGACTTATGGCAGAACGAGCAGCGTAGAATCTCGTCGGAGCCCGACTTGGTTTTCACTCGGCTCTACTCCTTGAATCTTATGGGGCTTGATCGCTAATCTTTGGGCCCGGTCGCAGCGTTCTTCAGCCCCTTCCACCCGTTCTGCTGTCGCCCACCTACCATCAGGCGAAGGCAGATCATACAGCTTTTACTGTCTTATAGATGATATCGTCTATGATTCCGTATTCCTTAGCCTGCTGAGCGTTCATAATGAAGTCGCGCTCCACGTCTTTCTCCACCTTGTCCAGTTTTTGCCCGCTGTGCTTGGCGAGTAACTGGTTTGTAATCTCGCGCATACGCAGGATCTCCCGCGCATGGATATCGATGTCGGTGGCTTGTCCCGACAATCCTCCCATGGAGGGCTGATGGATTAGAATCCGCGAATTAGGCAATGCCAATCTCTTTTTTGCTTCGCCTGATGCCAATAGTAACGCCGCCATGGAGGCGGCCTGGCCCACGCAGAGCGTCATCACGTCATTCTTTACGTACTGCATGGTGTCATAAATGGCCATGCCGGCCGTAATCGAGCCCCCCGGAGAGTTGATGTAAAGCTGGATATCTTTCTCGGGATCTTCCTGAGCCAGAAACAACATTTGGGCGATGACCAGGTTGGCGATGTTGTCGTCAATCGGGGTGCCGATGAAAATAATGTTGTCGCGCAGCAGCCGGGAATAAATGTCGTAGGCGCGTTCGCCCCGCCCGGTCTGCTCGATGACCATCGGAACCAGCATCATTTGAGGATCGTTCTTTGACGAATCGTTCTTCACATTCACCTGCCACACTCCGCCCCAACGCAACGCTTAGCCTGCATGGGGAGGGTCGAAGAGGTCCGCGTCATCAGTGAGTGACTATTCGGACTGGTGGTACAAAAAGTCGAGGGTCTTTTCGCTGCGGATTCTGTTTCGGATTCTATCGAGGCCCCCATCCTGTGTCAAACGAGCGCGGATCGCCTCCGAAGTCTGTTTTGATTGCTTGGCCAGGGCTTCGATTTCGTGATTCAATTCGTCATCCCCAGCCTCGATTTTTTCCAGCTCCGCGACGCGTTCCAGTAACAATGACGACTTCACATCCTGCACCGCCTGATCGCGCTGACCTGCCCGCAAGCGCGGCAGGTCCATTTTCTTGAGGTCCTCCATCTTCATGCCCTGCGCCGCCAGCGCGCGCAGACCGCGTTCCAGGCGCAGATCGATCTGGCGATCGACCAGCGACTCCGGTACTTCAAAATCGTTGCGCTTGACCAGTTCGGCCATCAGCTTGTCTTTGGCTTCGCGCTCGGCGTCGTGCTTGCGCTCCCCTTGCATGTTTTCGCGAATCTGCTGGCGCACCTGATCGAGGCTGGTGAACTCGCCGAGCTCCTTGGCGAACTCGTCGTTCAACTCGGGAAGGCTCTTCTGTTTGATCGCGTGCACCTTCACTTTGTAGACGAACGTTTTGCCGGCTAAGCGTTTGTCGGCGACATCCTCGGCATAGCTCACTTCGAACTCGCGCTCGTCTCCTGCATTGGCGCCGCGCAGATTCTCGGTGAACTCCGGGACAGTGTTCTTGCCGCCGATTTCAATCAGGACTTCATCCATGTGCACGGGCTGGGTTTTGTCGTCCCCGTTTTTTGGCTTGCCGTCCATGGAAGCCTGCGCGAAATCGCCCTCGGCTAGCGCGCGTTCTTCCACCGAGGTATAGGTGGCGTGCTGCTCGCGCACGCTGTTCACCGCCGCTTCCACTTCCTCGTCGGTAACGACGATCTCGGGGTGGTCGGCGCGCAGTTCCTTGTAGCCCTCGACCACGATCTCAGGCAGGATTTCGAAGCTGGCCTTGAAGCGCAACGGCTCGCCGTCATGAATGTGCAGGTCGGTGACGCGGGGCTGGGAGACCGGAATCATCCCCTGCTTTTCCGCCTCTTTGCGGAAATAGCGCGGGACCAGGGCCTCAACCACGTCGCTTTTCAGGTCTTCCTTGAAACGCTGCTTGATGATGGATGCGGGCACGTGTCCCGTCCGAAAGCCAGGCAAGCGGGCCACTTTCTGATATTTCTGGACAATAATTTCCATCTCGCGAGTGACTTCCGCGGCCGGGATTTCGACCGAAATCTCGCGTTTGACGCCGTCTTTCTTCGCATCGTTCGCGGCGTCGACTGTTTCTGTGGGACTCACTTTGACCCTTTCAACTGCACTCCCGTTTACACGGCGTTCATCTGAGTGTAAAGACTTAGGGAGAGCAGCGTCAAACGCGGAAACGGTCGTGGGTGCTAGGTCGTTGGCCCAGAACGGCGTGACGTGATGTGGTGTAATAAACGGGTGTCCTGGCTGACTGTTCTTAACCGCGAAGTCGTTTCCTGCACCCGCTGTTCGCGGTTGGTCGCGTACCGGGAAGAAGTGGCTCGCGTCAAGCGACGCGCTTATCTGAGTTGGGAATATTGGGGCAAGCCGGTGGCCGGCTTCGGTGATCCGGACGCGCGCGTGCTCGTCATTGGTTTAGCTCCAGGAGCTCACGGCTCGAACCGCACCGGACGCCCGTTCACGGGGGACGCTTCCGGGAAGTTCATGTATCCCGTGTTGCACGAAACGGGATTTGCGAGCCAACCCACGGCCACCGATCGCAACGACGGGATGGTGTTAACCGATCTTTACATTACGGCCGCGGTTCGCTGCGCTCCGCCGGACAACAAGCCGCTGCCGCAGGAACTGACCGCGTGCGCGTCATTTCTCGATCGCGAGATGGCGGGATTAAAAAACGTCAAAGTGGTCGTCGCTCTGGGCAAGATCGGCTTTGAGGCTTACCTCAACTACCTGAAGCGGCGGGGCGTAATTGACAGCAAGAAAGCGTACGTCTTTCGGCACGGAGCCAGCTACCGCATGCCCGACAGCAAGGTGCTGCTCGCGTCGTACCATCCCTCCAATCAGAACACGCAGACCGGCAAGCTGACTCGCCGAATGTTTGTAGAAATTTTTCAAGCAGCGGCACGATTTGCGCATCAGTGAGAATTGTCGGATTGTTGATTTTTGATTGTTGAATGAAAAGCGTAAAGCACTTCGGAAGCTCCCGATTTTCAATCGACAATCAAAAATCAACAATCAACAATTGCGTTAACAGTGTCCGCCCGAACTATTTCAGTTTGGTCACCGTTACCTCGAGCTGGAATTGTTTCTTGGAGTTGGGATCGTCCACGCTGCCGATCACGATCGGTTTCCCGACCACCAGCAAAGTGTCGCCATTGATCTTGATTAGCCGAACCACGGGTGGCAACATCGCCCCGGAGTGCTCCCCGGTTTCCACATCCAGGTTGCTGACCTCGCCCTTGACCACCAGGATCAACTCATCGCCGTGCTCTCTCAGCTGAGACCAGATTTGGGTTCCGATGTCCAAGTACTGGTACTGAGTGGCCGCAGGCGTGCTCGAGCTTGAGCCGCTTGCAACTGGAACCCGCGTCCCGATTTTTATCTCATTGGGACTACCGCCAGTCATGTTCATGGAGTAATGCCGGGTGTTTAGAATTTTTCCGTCAGCCACTTCATTGAAAGTAAAATCGAGACGATAGGACTGTACTGGTTGCACCGGTTTTGGTTTTGCGGACTCTGTCGAGCTGCTTTCTTTGGCCCCCTCCTGCGCTTCCGCAGGCCTCGGTACAAACCAGGGCCCTATTGTCACCACCGCAATCAAGACTACAAACAGTTTTCGCATAAATAGCTCCCTCACCTTTCTTGTTGGTCCGAATCGGACTCAGAAGGTGTGTCTTTCATCTTCTCCTGAATCTCTTTTTCGTATTCCTCTTGCGCTCGTGCGATCAGCGTGGCCTCCTGCGGAAACTCGCTGACATACCTTGCTAAGGCCAGTTCTTGCTCACTCAGTTGCTGCCGCGACGGGAATTGATCGAGCTTGGGATCGGCGGGTTCGACGACCTTGTGACCAGCACGATGTGTGGCTGGCCGGATCGCTGGACTGGACGCTTGTGGATGAACGTTGTTTGCTCTTGTCTTCGCCGCGGCCCGCGGTCGAGGCTGCTCCACGCTCGGCGTCCGGATTAGAAGATGATGCGCCACCAGTGGATGAGGCCGCTCCCCTGATCTCCACGCGAAAGTTATTGCCACGATGACAATTGCCGCCGCCAGGGCGATGCTCCAGCGCCACCACGCGCGATACGGAACCCTCGCTCGCTCGGCGCGCAAGTTCGCCAGCACCCGCTCTTCCAGTCCTTGCCTCGGCTGAGCGGCTGCGTATTTCGCCAGCGCGGCATCCAGTACGCGATCGAGTTCGTCCCGCTTCATTTCTGCCATGACTTTCACCTGCTGCTGCCAATTTGCCCAGCCAACTTTTCCCGCAAAATCTGTCGCGCTCGGAAGACGCGCGACCGCACTGCCGCCTCGTTGATGCCCAGCGTGACACCGACTTCACGCGGCGACATCTCTTGCAGAGCCGACAGAATCAAGGGCTCGCGAAGCTTGTCCGGGAGAGCGGCGATCATCCGCTCCAGTGCCACACCAACCTGCGCGCCGTGCATACTCTCATCCACCGGGGCGTCCGCAGAAGCGACTTCCGCGATTGGGTTTTCGGGATCTTCCAGAGGAATTTCCCGGGTCCGTCCACGCTGACTGCTCCAATCCAGGGCTACGCGCCACGCGATTCGCGCCAGCCACGTTTTATGATTGTTCACGGCGGCAAGCCTCGAACTGTAGCGCAGCACGCGCATGAACGTTTCCTGCGTGGCATCT
>Ga0185299_10003425_pt1 | contig 21138 bp, 19 predicted proteins | sample PaiPotPPA55metaG_FD_128002 | JGI IMG/M metagenome (GOLD analysis project Ga0185299, IMG submission 128002) | Iron sulfur acid spring bacterial and archeal communities from Banff, Canada, to study Microbial Dark Matter (Phase II) - Paint Pots PPA... ... | reverse complement strand
GAGCATCGAGCATCATGCCGTACTGCATGCCTGCAAGCATCTGGAGGAAACTGGCTGCGACGTGACCTATGTGCCGGTGGATGGCCGCGGCCTGGTCGATCCCGGCGATGTGCGCCGCGCATTGCGGCCGAACACCAGGCTGATTTCGATCATGATGGCCAACAACGAAACCGGAGTGCTGCAGCGGGTCGAGGAAATTGGAAAGATTGCCGCAGAGGCTGATGTCTATTTCCATACTGACGCGGTGCAGGCCGCGGGCAAGGTTCCGATCGATGTGAATCGTATCGGTTGTGATGCGCTATCGATTTCTGGCCACAAGATGCACGCGCCGCAAGGTGTGGGCGCGCTCTACGTGCGCAAGGGAACACGGCTTCAGCCTTTGTTTTATGGCGGACGGCACGAGCGTTCACGCCGTGCTGGAACCGAGAACGTTCCGGGAATTGTCGGACTAGGCAAGGCTGCGGAGTTAGCGATGCAAAGGTTCGAACGTGGCGACGACAAGAGAATGTCCGCGCTGCGGGACCGCCTGCAGCAAGGCCTTCTCGCCCAGGTGGACCAGTCCGGCGTGAACGGCGTGGGGGCGCCGCGCGTCCCGAACACGGCGAACATTTATTTTGACCAAATTGAAGGCGAGTCGATGGTCATTGCGCTCGACCTCAAGGGGCTGGCTGTTTCCGCCGGTGCTGCATGTTCGTCGGGAGCAATTGAACCATCTCACGTGCTCACGGCGATGAGCCTGCGTAAGGATCGGGCTCATGCAAGCATCCGCTTCAGCCTGGGCACGCAGAACACTGCGGAAGACATCGACCTCGTGCTGGCGTTGGTACCAGAAACGGTAGCGCGCTTGCGGGAATTATCGCCAGTGTTGAGAAAGCAAGCTGTCATCTATTAGCATGCCAAATCTCAAGACCATCGCCGTAGCCATGTCAGGAGGAGTCGATTCCTCCACCGTTGCGGCCATGCTGCGCGCCGAGGGACACAACGTGATCGGCTTGACCATGCAGCTCTGGAACCAACGCCGCCTCGCCGGACACGAGGGCATGCCCGAGCAGGTAACCGGTCGCTGCTGCTCGCTCGACGATGTCTACGACGCGCGCCGCGTGGCCGAGCACATCGGCATTCCGTATTACGTCGTCAATCATGAAGAGCGCTTCGAGCGCGATGTAGTTCGCCCGTTTGTCGCGGAGTATCTTTCGGGACGCACCCCTATCCCCTGCAGCCTTTGCAATAATCATTTGAAGTTTGACCAGCTTCTGGTCGTCGCGCAGCAGATTGGTGCCGAATGCGTTGCCACCGGCCACTACGCTCGCGTGGAGTATGACGATGCCCGCGGACGCTGGCTGCTCAAGCGTCCCGCCGACCGCAGCAAGGACCAGACTTACTTCCTCTTCGGCCTAACCCAGGAGCAACTCAGCCGCACCCTCTTTCCTTTGGGGGGCATGACCAAGCCGGAGGTTCGCGAACTGGCCCGCAAGCAGGGATTGGCCCTCGCCGAAAAGCCCGACTCGCAGGAGATCTGCTTCGTCCCCGGTGGCGACTACAAGCGCTTCATCGACGCTTATCTGGCGGAAAGCGGTGAAGCTCTGCCTGACACCGCGGGAGAACTCGTGACCGCGAACGGCGAGGTAATCGGCGAGCACGGCGGCATTCACAACTTCACTGTCGGCCAGCGCAAGGGCCTGGGCGTGGCGACGGGATCGCCTCTCTACGTGATCCAGATTAATGGAGCCGACAAGCAGGTAGTGGTCGGCGGCGACGAGCATCTCTATTCGCGGACGCTGCACGCCCGCCGCGTCAACCTCATTTCCGTGGACGAACTGCACGAGCCCATGCGTATGTCGGTGAAAATCCGCCACCGCCACGAACCTGCACCTGGCATCCTGGAGAAAGTCAACAACGACGAGGTTCTCGTGACTTTCGATCAGCCGCAGCGCGCCATCACTCCCGGCCAGGCCGCGGTTTTCTATGACGACGACATGGTTGTCGGCGGCGCCTGGATCGCATAGATTCTACTGGTTTGTCTTTGCGTCCTTTGCGGCCGTGCTTAGCGTTCTTTGCGGTTAAAGGTTCTTGCCCGCAAATAAGCGAATGAATTCACACGCGACGAGGCCACACCTCGGCGATGGCGAGTGCCACCGCAATCCCCACTGACACTTCCACAAAGCGATGCGCAGCCACGATCCACGCCGGACGCGTGTGGGCAATCAATAGAATGATGCTAACCGTAATCGCGGCAAAGCGGTAGGCGCCGCGAAACCGGAGAAGCGCGCAGAGCACTCCGCACAGGAAAATCGCGATCCCGTACACCAGCGCGTTGGTGTGAAAAAATGTGGCGATCAGCGCTCCTAGCACAGCGCCCAATGCCGTTCCAGCAAAGCGTTGCCATGCCAGCCTTCTCGGGTCGATGGTGGACTGAATAATCACGATGGCGGAAATCGGCGCGCCCAGTAAAACTCGGGAAGCTTCAGTAGACGAGCCAGCACCAGAGACACTACTGCCGCTATCGTGGTCCGTACCGCGTCGAGAAGCGTGTCAACCGTCGGCTTGTGGATATTCACCATGCTCAGAGCGATTCGACCAATCCTCCGCCTGCCGCCGAACTAGTGTATTGCGTCTCGGGGTTCTTGGGCGATGTTCTCAGGGCAAAATCTTAGCCACCACCGCGGCTGTTTGCGTTGGTCTAGACTGTACGTAGTCAGGTAAACAGATGACGATCGACAATCCGCCTCGCGCCGGCGAATCCGCACCTCGCACATCTCGAGGCAACTCGCGCAAGAAGTACTCCTGGATTCTAGGGACCATTTTGGGGGCGGTCCTTACGTTGTTTTTGGTCGGGGGCGCGGTGCTACTGTCGACTGGGCTCGGCCTATCGCACCTGCTGAGTATGTTGCGCGGAGGACGCACGGAATTCAATGTGGACCAGCCCACCGTAGTTCGTCAGATTCAGCAACTTCAGCGCCTGGAAACGGTGAGCTATACGATGGATAAGATTATTTCAGGCGAGCACGCTAATGCTTACCTGCCAAAATTTCTAGCGGGTGACCGCTTGCTGCTGGTGGTGCACGGGGAGGTAGTTGCGGGCATCAATCTTGCGGATTTGAGGGCTGGCGACGTGCAGGTGTCCGGCCAGAAGGTTTCGATTCACCTTCCCGCGGCGGAAGTCTTCAGCACGCGAATCGATAATGCAAGGACGAAAGTATATTCCCGTGATACCGGCCTGTTTTCTTCTCCTGACCCCGACCTCGAAAGCGAGGTCCGCGTTGAAGCAGAACGCCAACTTCAGCAGGCAGCGTTGCAGGACGGCATCCTCAAGACCGCGAAGGACAACGCGCGGACCACAATCTCAGGGATGTTACAGGGTTTCGGCTTCCACCAAGTGGATATTCGATAGGTTCCCCCTATGGGCTTGAGAGTGCGCGAGCGTCGTGGCGCCGGCCAAGGGGCCGGATGCGAGTCAAGGAGGGTAATCACTTCTCGCAGAGCGAATGTAGGAAGGATCTTCCGTTAGCCTTCAGCTTCTGCTCCAGCCGCGCCGTGCAATCGCAGTCGCCGCAAGCCCACGGCTCGCTACCGTTCTCGTCCCGGCACTTGCGCCGGTCGTGAGCATCCTGCACCTTCGTGAGATCAAAGTATTTCTCCCAATAAGGCCGTTCTTCCAGCAGAGGAGTGGGGCAGTAGCAGACTTCCACCCAGCGCACGGTCTGGTCAGCGCAGAGCCGCGCTTCATTCATGTTGCGCAGGTATTCGCCTTCGGCAACCGAGCCCTCGCCGAGCGTTTCCTTCTCAATGGCTTGAAGCAGATCGCCTTCGCGGCCAGGTTTAACGCGGGCTCGAACTAGATAACGCATGGGAGGGAATTGCTGATTGCTGATTTTTGATTGTTGATTGAAGACAGAGCGGGCGGCAGCTGGTTTCGTTTTTTAACTCAACAATCAACGATCAAAAATCATCAATTTCAGATGAACATCTCGTCCTGCGGCACAGCCCGCCGCGCCTCGCGGCTTCCGCCGTTTCTGCGGCCGCGCCCACCCAGCAGAAACTCAATGCCCGCGGTAACGCCCTGGATCAAGCCGGAGAATTGGCGCACTGGTGAAATCACCGTCTGGTGCACCACATCGGAGGTTTCTTCTACCCGGTCAAGCGTACGGCTAAGCAGTTCGTCGGCGCGGATTACTTGCAGGCGCGCGCGATCCACGGCGTCGCTCACCGTGGCATCCACCCGTTCCACCTGGGACCGCACGGAGATCGTCGTTTCCATCAGATTGTCGGCAATCACCGTCAGCCGGGGACGCAATTCAGTCAGCATCGCCTCCGCCGACTCCAGCGTGGGCACAGCCTTCGTCTTCAGTTCGAGGGCGACCGCCTCCATGCGCGCGGTGCTCTTGCGCACGGCCAGATACAATGCCGTCAGAATGCCCGCCTGCAGCAGCACCGCGGCCGCCGTCACGGCGATGAACACCATGGTAAGGTTTTCCATAAAGCAAACCCCGCACTCCCGAGCCCAACCCACGGCTCCAAGAGGACTACAGGTTCTTGGGCGCTGCGGCCTCCGTCGTGGCCTCTTGATAAGCCTGTCTGCCCGCCTCGTACGCGGCGCGGAACTGATCTTTCTGTTGATTCACGACCTCGCGGCCGCGATCAACCCACTCTGAAGCCTGGCCGCGGACATCGCGCGCGCGCGTGCGCACGTAATCGCGTCCCTCTTCGGCTCGAGCCCGCAGAACGTCTCGCGTCTCGCTCCCCGAGCGTGGCGCGTAAAGAACTCCCGCCAACGCACCCAGACCCATTCCCGCCAGAAACCACACAAAACTGTTGCCGCTGTTGTTCTCCGACATGACACATACCTCCCGGCTATGAGTGCCGTCAATCGGATGGTAGCACTCGCTTGGTGGAAATACAATTACGGCAGAACCCCTATGCGGGCGTCCGCGAGACCGCAATTTGCAAGGGGGATTCCGGTTTAAATCTGGGTTGGATTCGGGCCGAGTTCCGGCCGGCGCAGCAGGCCGGTTCTTTTGAGTCGACGCAGCCTACCGGCCGCCCAGTCCTGATGAGTGGCCGGTAGTTTGAAATCAGCTAATTGATTCCTTTGAAGCCGTCGTACAACGTGGTGCTCCCCGCCTGCAGGAAGCGCCCTACCATCAGGTTGCCGTCGTTAATGCCATCAGCGCGAGTGCCGGTGCCATTGGGATCGTCAAAAATATAGTAGCTGCCAGCGTTCAGAAGTGCGCCGTGGTAATTTCCATAGTAATCGGACCAGCTGAACACGATCGCTCCCGCCTTGTTAATGGCATGAGGAAAGGTGTCGAGCGCTCCGGGAACATTGAGGGTCGTAAAAGTGCCTCCCTTATAGAGTGCGCCTTCGGTATTTCCAAAGGAGTTGACCCAGCTTAGGCTCACTTCGCCGGAAGCGTTAATCCCCCAGGCAAAGCTGCTGACAGCTCCGGGAACGTCGATGGTTGTGTACGTCGATCCGTTGTAAGTGAAGCCATGTTCCACGTTGCTGGCATCAAAATAGGTGCCGGCAATCACGCCGGAATCGTTCAGGGTTTGTGCGGTTGTGTAGGTGGAACCTGGCGGTACAATGTCGCTATAGGTGCCGCCGGAATAAAGGAACCCAACCTCCACGCTACTGTTGTTGGTATATCCGCCAACCACTTCGTTCGTCGAGTTGATGCCTTGGCCGATGGTGGTTCCGGCCTGCGCGTTCGGGTCATCGAGATTCGTCACCTTATTCGCGACCAGCAGCAATCCATGGATGACTGAGGCCGAATTTTCGTACCAGCCTGTCATCGCGCGTGTATTGTTTACGCCAAAAATACTGGTGCTCAGCGCCCTGGGCACAGACACGGTCGCCAAAGCGGTCCTCATGGTGTGCGGTGTGACCAGGAGGCCATAGTTCTGAGGGCCCGAGGGTCCCGGGCCAATGTAGTAAGTGACGAAGGCTCCGTTGTTGTTGATGCCGAAATTTTGAAAAAAGTCCGACGATTCGAATACGCCTGCCGTATCGGTAAAGCCGTAAGACTGTCCAGAGCTGTTGATGTACCATCCGGTGATCACGCCGGAATCGTTGATTCCGAGGCACGCGGTCTGCACGGCTCCGGGATAAATAATCTCGCTGATGACGCCGGTGGAGCTCCGGAAGAAGCCGTGGGAGTTGTTGCTGGAATCGAAGTATTGGCCGACGACTTCATCGCTGTTGTTAATTCCCAAGGCAAAGGTGTTGTCGGTGCCGCTGCCGTAGAATTCGGTAACCACTCCGCCAATGTTGATGAATCCCTGGTTGGGTCCGCCGAATCCGGCCGCGCCTGCGAAATCCCCGTTGTTATTTACGGCGAAAATTGAGGTCGAGACCACCCCTTTTTGCACGTCATACTGCGTGTATTTTCCGCCGCTGAACGTAAACCCATGATAGAAGTTGTCGGTGCCAAAAAAGTCGCCCACGATCAAATTGGAATCGTTGATTCCATTCGCCCTGGTGAATTTGTTCGAATGAGGGAACCTGATCGTGGTGTATCTTCCGGCTGCGAACTCGTAGCCCTGTACCACTCCGGCGGAGGTTGTGAGGTTTCCCACCACTGTGCTGGCATTGTTAATGCCGACGGCGAAGGTGGAAGTGGAGCCCGGCGGGTTGATCTGTTGCACTTTGTAACTGGTGGAAGCCGTTGCGGTCTGGAACAGACCGGTCATCAACGCGAAGAGAACGAGCAGGCTCGATCTGCTCCGTGGTTCGGAAGAAGAAGTAATCTTTCGAACGTCGATTAGATGCCTTTCTTTTTTCATTCAATTCCTCCCTTAATTCTGCAAATTCCATAATTCGGGCGATTCCACGAGGCGCCCTTATGCCTACGCGCCCTTATGCCTACGGATTGGGCATGATTCCAGGGGAGAGTCGGCGGTGGGGTCCCGGCGACGGCCCCACATTCTTCTATCAGAGGCTCCCTAAGTCAAGATGAATAATTTTGCACACACGGGCACGGACGCAGATCATTCGGAGGAACGACTTGATCCGCGGCGGATCGGAAGGACGACGGAAGCCTTCCCAAGCGGCATTCTTGTAAAAGATTACTTCTGTGTTGGAGGATTCGCCGGGGTTGGTGCCGGGGTTGGTGCCGGGGCCGTCGGCTGCGTCTTCACAGGCGCCGACTTTACCCCCTGCAACACGGACTTCGGCCCGCCCTGCTTGATCGCGTTAATGGAGAGCGTCACCGAAGTCAACATGAACAGAACAGCCGAAATCGTCGTCGCCCGGGAGAGCGTAGTGGCCGCCCCGCGCGGGCCAAACGCGGCCTGGCTGCCCTGCCCCCCAAAGGCCGCCGAAATGTCTCCTGCCTTCCCGCTTTGCAGCAGAACAACAATAATCAGAAACAGGCAAACGATCACATGGACGATGGTGACAAGAATTATCATGGATCAACAGGTCCTTAAACTGTTCAGAATGAATGCAATGGTGCGGAAGGGGGGATTTGAACCCCCACGCCTTTCGGCGCCACCCCCTCAAGATGGTGTGTCTGCCAGTTCCACCACTTCCGCACGGATGTGAAACAACACCACAGGGGCGGTTCCGATTATAGCAGAAGAAATCTGTGGCTTTATGCGGGACAGCCCGCCCTCGGCTGTCCGTCGGGCGAAGCTCGACGGCTTGAGCCGACCGGACTTTGATGTAAGGCGAAACGGAGCCAGCAGGCTGGTTGCACTGCTGGCTCCGACACGTGAACGCAAATGCTCGGATGCGGTCCTAGTCCCCCGAAGGCAGCAGCATCTCCTCAGGACCATGCTCAATCGGAACGGCGATGGCAACGTGCGGAACATCAGGGCCGTGTTCCGACCGCAGCGACGGCTTTACTCCGCCAAACTGCTCCGCTTCCGTGGATCCTGCCAGCGCCGTGGTCGATGCCAGCCCGCCACTGATCGCCTGTTGCACCTGATCGAAGTATCCCGTGCCCACAAAGCGCTGGTGCTTCACCGCCTGGTATCCGTGCTCCTTCTCACTGGCAAATTCCTTCTCCTGCAAAGCCGAGTAAGCGGACATTCCCGTTTCCTTGTAATGTCGCGCCAGCTCAAACATACTCAGGTTCAAGGCATGGAAGCCCGCCAGGGTCACGAACTGATACTTGTATCCCATGCGAGCCAACTCCGTCTGAAAGCGCGCAATCGTTTCTTCGTCGAGCTTCTTGCGCCAATTGAAGCTGGGCGAGCAGTTGTAAGCCAGCAGCTTGCCCGGAAACTTCGCGTGGATAGCATCGGCGAATTGCCGCGCTTCTTCCAGATCAGGATGCGAAGTCTCGCACCAGAGCAAATCCGCATAGGGAGCATAAGCCAGGCCGCGCGCAATCGCCGACTCGATTCCGCCCCGAATTCGGAAGAAACCTTCCGACGTGCGTTCGCCCGTGCAGAAAGCACGGTCGCGCAGGTCGATGTCGCTCGTCAGCAGAGTAGCGCTGTCGGCATCAGTGCGCGCCATGATCAGGGTCGGTACGCCCATCACATCGGCCGCCAGCCGTGCCGCCACCAGTTTCTGAATGGCTTCGGTTGTGGAAACCAGCACCTTGCCGCCAAGGTGTCCGCACTTCTTCGCCGACGAAAGCTGATCCTCAAAGTGCACGCAGGCCGCGCCCGCCTCGATCATGCCTTTCATCAACTCGAACGCATTCAGCGTGCCTCCGAACCCGGCTTCTGCGTCCGCCACCAGCGGCGCAAACCAGGTTTCGCCGGGCGCCACTTTCCCCTCCGCATGATGCACCTGATCGGCCCGCTGCAACGCGCTGTTGATGCGGCGGCAAAGATTCGGCACGCTATCCGCCGGATACAAGCTCTGATCGGGATACATCTGCCCCGCATTGTTGGCGTCCGCCGCCACCTGCCATCCACTCACATAAATCGACTTCAGCCCCGCCTGCACCTGCTGCACCGCCTGGTTGCCGGTCATGGCGCCCAGCGACTTGACGTACGGCTCGGTTTGCAACAGCTCCCACAGCCGCTCCGCGCCCATGCGAGCCAGGGTGTGCTCAATCTGAATCGAGCCGCGCAGCCGCAACACGTCTTCGGCTGTGTAGGGACGCTCAATGCCCTTCCATCGCCGGTTTTTGGCCCACTCGTAATTCATGCAGTCGATCGCCAGCGCGTACTGCGCGGTCTTTTCTTCTTCGCTCATTAAAGGGGAGCGGGTCAAGTTCCGGTTTCCGTTTTCCTTGGCGGGCATCGTGTTTTCTCCAGACTTAGAAATCAAGTGTTCAATACAGTGAACATATATTCACCATACTGGCCAAGCGTATGCCAGCTCTATGCGCCGGTCAAGCCGTTGTTCAACGGGATGAACGTACATTCATTTAATTGGCCATCTGCAGTTTTTTGCGATATTCTCTACAGGAGTACAGATATGCCGACTTCGTCTGATTCTCCATCCGCCGCCGTCGAACGCGCTCTGGCCATGCTGGAAGCCGTCGCCCAGGCCACGGATGGCCTGAGCAACGCCGATATCAGCCGTAAGCTAAACATTCCAAAGAGTTCTGCCAGCTACATCCTGCGCACCCTTGAGACTCAGGGCTACGTCACTCGCGACGCCGAGTCGGGAAAGTACCGGGTGGGTTTGAAGATCCTCAGCCTAAGCCGGGGAGCGCTGGGCGGACTCGACGTTCGCGGTGTGGCCCTTCCCATCATGCGCCACCTCACCCACGAGACCGGCCTCACCTGCCACCTAGCCGTTCTCGATGGACCGGACGCCGTCTACATCGAGAAGGTGGAACCCGAAGGCTTTATCCGCATGGACACCTGGGTCGGGCGACGCATGCGCGTGCATGCGACCAGCGTGGGCAAAGCGATCGTCGCCTATATTCCTCAAGAGCAACTGGAAGAGATTCTGCGCAAGAGCGGCATGGAGAAGCGGACGCCTAAGACGATTACCACCCTGCCGCGCCTGCTGAAGGAACTGGAAAAGGTGCGCACACAGGGCTACGCCGTCGATGATGAAGAGAACAATCTGGGCGCGCGCTGCGTGGGCGCCCCAATTTTCGATGAGCGCGGCTCCATCGAAGCCGCCTTGGGCTTGAGCGGCACCACGCAGCAAGTCAGCCCGAACACCATGCCCCGCATCGTCGAAGCGCTCAAGGACGCCGCCCGGCACATCTCCATGGGTATGGGATACCGTCCCCCGCATCGCCGAGTCGGCGCCTAAGCCCATTTTGGGAATCCGGCCATTGCTCTACGCAGACTCCCGGTACCCCTGCGCCACTGTCATCCTGGCGGGCGCCTGCCGCAACGGCATCAACACGATCCCCTGATCCAAGTCATGCACCAGAGTCCAGACTTCCGCACACTCGTCGCAAAGCCAGTATCGCTCCACGCGCCGGGGCTTTGGCCGCATCTGAGCAGAGGCGACGGGTGTCAGTTCTCCAGGCTGGGCCACACAGTCCGCCTCCACCAGGAACAGCTTGCCTTGGCGTAGCCGAAGAAACGGTTTCAGGCATTGCGGATTCGCGCAGTGGCTGAGCATGGTGCCCTCCACTGGATGGCTCTTTTCGGCTCGAGCCGTGTGATTTGTCCCCGAGACTCCCAAGAGCGGCCAGATTCCAAAGCATCAGCATGCCGGATTCCAGACCCCTGTGCAAACTTCTGCGCTCGATTCCTTAGAATTCGCTGCCAGCGCCCGACCAATCGCCGTCTCTCGGTGCCGAACTCATCGGCACCTGCCGAACGGTCGTCGCCAGCGGTCGTCGCCAGCGGTCGCCGCCAGCGGTCGCCGCCAGCGCTCAGTGCACCATCGCCCCCATCACCGCGACCACCAATCCCACCACGGTCAGCACAATCCCCAGATACCAGAAGATCCGCTTTCCAGAAAGCAGCGTGATCGAGGTAATCACCAGCCCAATCTCCAGGAACACCTCCGCCAGGTCATACCGGTCGGCGCGTCGCGTCTCCGTGGCAACCTCGCGATCCAACTCGCCCGCTTTCTCTTTAATCTCTTCCTTGTCGTGTTTATAGCGTTCAGCTTCCTGACCGGTTTTTTCACGGAATTTCCCCATCCCCGCCGCGTCCTTGCTGGCCACTACCGCAGTCAGGTCAGAAAATAATTCGTCCTCATGCTGCCGGATATTCTTCGCTTGGTAATACGCCCATTGATCGGACGCCTTCGCCTGTTGCACAACTTCCTCGGTGTGCGCCCGATGCCCCAGCAGCGAAACCACCGCCACGCACACTGCCACCACTGCCATGGTCAGCGAAACCGCTGCCATGGATTTCTCTCGGCCTTTTTCCGCACTCTCCTGCAGTTCCTGAAGCTCGTCAGCGCTCATCGATCCTCCATAGAAGCAGTGGCCAGTGGTCAGTGGTCAGTGGCCAGTTCTCGATGGTATGGATTCTGGCCCACGTGAGCAAGCGGCAATTGGACATTCAATGAGAAATGCGGGCGCTAGGACCTGCCCACTGACCACCGACCACTGCCCACCGACCACCGACCACTGCACTCACTCCCCCATCACTTTCACGATCACACGCTTGTCGCGCTGCCCATCGAATTCGGCGTAGAAAATTCGCTGCCATGTCCCCAGGTCGAGCTTTCCGGCGGTGATCGGCACGATGACCTCGTGATGAATCAGAAGCGCCTTCAAATGTGAGTCGCCGTTGTCTTCGCCGGTTTCGTGATGCTTGTAGTTCTTCCGAAATGGCGCCAGATGTTCCAGCCACTGGTCAATGTCTTCGATGAGACCGCTCTCGTTGTCGTTTACATAGACGCCCGCCGTGATGTGCATAGCGGAGACCAGAACCATCCCCTCTTTCACTCCACTTTTGCGCACGATTTCGTCCACCTGGGGCGTGATGTGCACATATGCCCGGTGCGTCTTCGTATGGAACTTTAGATATTCGGTAAGCGTTTTCATCGCAAAACTCCTGGGTACTGGGATTTTACCCGAGCCGGCACGAACGCTTGCGCGACGGAACGAGCCCACTGGCTACTGACCACCGACCACTGACCACTGCTTTCATTCCAGACGCGACCGCTGTGACCGAAAGTAACCCCTCACTCCCACTAGAGAAGAATCACAGTCTGCCGAAGAGGACTGTAGGGCGTGTGCGCAGCCTTCAAGACCGAAACCGCACACCAGACAGTCTCGGGAGGCTCCATGAGGATCGCCAGAACGCCGCAGGTCACACGCTCGAATTGTCAGCCCTTATTTCCGGCAGATCGACGCGTCCCCACCAGACTATGGCTGATCATGTTTCTCTTACTCGCCCTGCCCGCAACTGCGCAGGAAGGAACCAAGGACCTCGGCGAAGTCAGCCTTGAAGAACTGGGAACGATCCAGGTCTACAGCGCATCGAAACGCTTGCAGAGCGCTAGCGATGCTCCCTCGTCGGTCTCGGTAATCACGGCAGACGAGATCCAGAAGTATGGCTACCGCACGCTCGCCGATATCCTGCAAACGGTGCGCGATTTCTATATCACCTACGATCGTGAGAATAGCTTTGTAGGAGTGCGCGGCTTCGGACGTCTGGGAGACTGGAACAGCCGCATCTTGCTGTTAATCGACGGCCACCGCATCAACAACAACATTCTTGGCCAGGCCATGATAGGCACCGAGTTCCTGCTGGATGTGGATCTGGTCGAGCGCATCGAAATCATCCGCGGCCCCAGTTCTTCACTCTACGGCGCTGATGCTTTCTTTGCCGTAATCAACGTAATCACTCGCAAGCCCCCGCAACTGAAGGGTGTGGAACTTTCCCTCGCACCAGGCAGCTTCGGTACCTATCAGGGACGGGCCAGTTATGGTGGCCAATACAGAGGGATCGACATGCTGCTTTCCGGTACGTTCTACAACAGCCAGGGGCAAACTTTGTTTTATCCCCAGTTCGACAGTTCCGCCACCAATTATGGGATTACGCGAAACACGGCTTACGAAAACTCGCAACACATCCTGGCCACGATCAGTTCCCATGGATTCACCCTCCAGGGACTGTTCAGCGCCCGCGACAGGGGAGTTCCTACCGCATACTACGGCACCGTGTTCAACGACCCTCGCACCCAAAATTTCGACTACCATCAATACCTCGATCTCAGTTATCAGCATTCCATTGCTAAGAAGTGGGACTTGACGGCTCGGACCTCCTATGACCAGGCCCGCCTGCAAGCGCCGGTTGCATATTCCACCGGGCTGCCCGACGGTTCGACCACGTTGGATACATACTCCGTTAGGGGAAACTGGTCAGACAGCGAAGCGAAATTGAGCGGAATCCTGCTGGCGAAACACAAAATTACCCTGGGCACCGAGGTCACGGCTAACCTGCGGCAAGACCAGGGAAATTACACTCCCATCGGCAACGTCTTTGTCCCAGATCCGGCAAGCTCGCTGATCTGGGCCCTATATGGGCAGGATGAGTTCGCCATCACCCAGCAACTGATCTTGAGCGCCGGGCTTCGCTACGATCATTACTCCAATTTTGGCGCGTCCACCAATCCGCGTCTGGGGTTGATTTACCATCTCTTCCACCCCACCACTCTGAAGCTGCTGTACGGTACGGCTTTCCGTGCCCCCGAGCCCTTCGAGATCGCTCCTGACCTCGGGTCTTTCTACGACGCCAACTTGCAGCTCAAGCCGGAGAAAATCCGAAGCGTCGAAGGGGTGGTGGAGCAGGGGCTGGGACAACATTTCACCCTATCGGGCAGCGTTTTCCGCAACTGGATCAGCGACCTCATATCTCTTGAGACCGATGCGACCGATGACCAGCTGTATCGCAACTCCGGCAAAGCGAATGCCGCCGGTGTGTCGGTCGAGTTGGAGGGCCGCCTAGGCACCGGTCTGCAAGGTAGGGCAAGCTATAGTTACTCGGACGCGACGGAGCCGTTGAGCCATCAGATTCTTAGCAACTCTCCGCAGCACCTGGGCAAACTGAACTTGAGCTATCCCGTGGTGCCGCAGCGCGTGTTCGCCAGCCTGGACGCACAGTACACCAGTTCGGTGCAGACCTTGGCTGGAAACACCGTCAGCGGCTTCTCTGTTCTCAATGTCACTTTGCTGGGGCACACGCTAGGAAAGCACCTGGATCTGTCCGCCAGCATTTACAACCTGTTCAACAAGAAGTATTTCGACCCCGGCCGGCCTGAAGACGTTCAGGACTCGATTCAGCAGGACGGTAGAAACTTCCGGATCAAACTCACCGGCAGGTTTTGAAGCTCGGAATGCACGTCTCGGCCAAACCCGAATCGTTGTTCCGCCGGCCATCGCCGCGCGCCGCGGTGGGCCTTGGCCTTGCCCTCTTGGCGCTCCAACTTCTGGCGCTGGGGCAGCGGCAGCAGAACCCGACCGAAGACCAGGTCAAAGCCGCCTATCTTCTCAATTTCGCAAAACTCGCGGAGTGGCCCCGCACCGCTTTGCCTGACGGCCCGTCTCCCCTGGTGATCGGAGTCAGCGGCGGAGATGAACCGTTTCTTGGCAGCTTGAAGACTGTGGTCGCAGGAAAATTCATCGGAACTCATCTGGTGGTGGTCAAAATTGTGAGTTCTGAAAAGGACTTAAAGACCTGCCATATCGTTTTCTTTCGCGCCTCCGAAAAAAAGCATACCCAGGCCGCTGTCGAGAGTCTGGCGCAGGCCGGCGTCCTCCTGGTGGGCGAGGACGAATCTTTTCTGCGCCAAGGCGGCATGATCAATCTGATCCAGGATCATGGCCGAGTCCACTTTGAGGTCAATGCTGACGCGCTGGACCGTTCCGAGATCCACTTCAGCTCGAAAATTCTGGCGCTGGCCAAGGCCGGCTACGGGACTTCCTCCCCAGTGTTAGCCAGTTCGTCCTCGCCTGTCGAAGCTGCGCGCCGCCTGGAGCGCAGTTCACCGCCAGAGTATCCCGCCATCGCGGAGCGCATGAAATTGACCGGAACTGTACAGGTGGAGGCGCTGGTCAAGCCGGATGGAAGGGTAAAGGAAGTGAGGATTCTCGGCGGGCACCCCTTGCTCGCAGATGCCCTGGCACGCGCCGTCAAGCAGTGGAAGTACCAACCCGCGCCCAGGGAAACGATAGAAGTAGTCAAGTTCAGCTTCGCCCCGCAGTGAGGTCCTGCTCGCAAGCAAATCGTTTTGAAGGGCGCGGCTTCAGCCGCGCCTTCCAGAGCCAATAAACACGCGGGCTTTAGCCCCTGAGGGATCCGCAGTTTACTCCTTGGGTCCGCTATGAGATGGTTCCCAGTTTCCCGGCGGCGGTTTCGTCTTGTCCGCATTGGTGCCGTGCGAATTGAAGTTTGAGGTGTTCCACAGCTCCACCCACACGTTTCAACACCTCAAGAGGAACCCTGAACTCGCGATTGCAGGAAGTGCATACCGCGATAGCTGGAGTAGTCCCCAGCCACTTGAGCACGCGGAGATTGCGTTTCGCCATGAAGCAATCTTACCCTGCGCCTTCCACCGGGGGCTGGCACACCTTTGGTTCTTACGTTAGCACTACCACACCTGAGGCTGCCGCACCTTTCGCGGTTTTCGAAAGGTGCGCGCGATGCAGCCGGTAGCGAAACGACTTTGACTCTACCCGTCCCCTCCCTCCGCGATTCGATCCACAGAGCCTTCGCGCCGCAATGTTCATCCGTCACAGCCATCCGATCTCGATCTGTGATAACAATTCCCCGTGCCCGGACTTCATCGCTACTACGGCGCAGGTCATCTGCATTACATCACCACTAGTTGCTATCACCGGCTTGCTTGGTTGGCTGCCGAACCTAACCGCGATTTATTTGTTGAGGTGCTCGAACAAGTGCGCCGGCGCTACCATTTTGTCGTGGTCGGCTATGTCGTCATGCCCGAGCACGTGCATCTTCTGTTGAGCGAACCGGAGCGAGGCAATCCCTCCGTGGTGATGCAGGCCATCAAGCAGGGATTCGCTCGGGGGCTGGCACACCTTTGGTTCTTACGTTGGCACTACCACACCTGAGGCTGCCGCACCTTTCGCGGTTTTCGAAAGGTGCGCATCCCGTCAGCCGGTAGCCAAGGGATTTCCTCTCCTGAAGTGGGTAATGTTCATCCGTCACAGCCACCCGATCTCGATCTGTGATAAGAATTCCCCGTGCCCGGACTTCATCGCTACTACGGCGCAGGTCATCTGCATTAAATCACCACTAGTTGCTATCACCGGCGTGCCTGGTTGGCTACCGAACCCAACCGCGATTTATTTGTCGAGGTGCTCGAACAAGTGCGCCGACGCTACCATTTTGTCGTGGTCGGCTATATCGTCATGCCCGAGCACGTGCATCTTCTGTTGAGCGAACCGCAGCGAGGCGATCCCTCCGGCGGTTATGCCGGGTGCCCCATTTCTCGCGTCCTTTGCGAGAAGTGGGGCTTTTGGCTTGAGCTCACGATGAGGCCTGCCCATGTTCATCCGTCACAGACAGGACCTCACATTGGTGCGTAGGGTTTCTTCATGCCCTGGGGCTTAAAGCGCTATTACGGCATGGGAAGCCTCCATTTCATCACCTGGAGCTACTGTCGACGCAAGCCGCTACTTTGCAACCTCAGCACACGGCCAGCGAAAAGCCGCACTTCTCGCAAAGAACGCGAGAAATGGGGCACCCGGCCTCAGTCGTGATGGTGCAAAGGTCTGCCAGCCCCCTTAGTCAAACTTAATACGCTTTGATGCATCCTCAAGGTTCTTGCGGCGTTGCTCGCGCTCAGCCTGTTCGCGTCCTTGGCGAGCGTCCTGTTCGTGTCGCCAATCTCGATACTGCTTATTGGTTTCCGCGACCGCAAGCTGAAGAGTGTCGCGATGGTACCGCTCGACCTCCTCGATGCTCGTTCCCTCAAGTGTGACAACCGCGCCATAAATCTTTGCAATCCCAGGTCTATGCATCGTGGTAAAGCGAGGAGGATGATTCCAGTTCTCAGTGAACAGTTTTCCCCATTCCGGTGGCGGCGTGCGGGAGAGCGCGAATGGAACGGAATAGAGAGCACTGCCATATGTGCCGTCGTTACGCGGCTCTGTAATGTCCTCAACGATCACACGCGTAATCTTGATGTCCTCGAATTCTGAATCTGGCGCCGCTCGTAATACTTGGGATTCCTGGGCAGCTCCCCGGCCGATTGTGGCCATCGGCTTCCCAATGGGTGGCGCAGTCTCGCGAATTCCTAACAGAGTGCGAACGAGGTCTTCGTAGTCTCGCTCCGAATATGGGTCGCCAGCTAAGTTTATGTAATACTTTCCGCGAAGCCATGACGGTGCGGCCTCCGGCCAAGCTCCTTTTCGCAAGACAGGAATGAACTTGCGGTGGTTGGAGCTCATGACCTCGGCTGTCATGATGTCTCCTTCGTAGCCGACGCCACCCTCACGCGAGTCCGATCGATTTTTGTAACGCGGAGTACAAACGATTACAACAAAGCCATTTTCTCTAATGGCGCGCTCCATAAAGGCGGGGAGCTGGTCTCCGGGGACAGCGACCCACCTATCGATGGAGACGTCAACGCCATCAGCCCGAAGACGCCCCGCCAACTTGCGAACCCATTCACAATGTTGATCGTCATCCCATGAGTATGAGATGAATACGGACCTCATACAGGTACCTCCGTCAGGGGCAATTCCGCCTCTGGCCGAGCTATCGTGTGCTGAATCGACCGCCACGGACCTGAGTAGTCGCGCCTTATCCCGCCATATTTTCCATTCGCGTAGCGCACGGTCGTGGCCATGCCCCGAATTGCTCGTTATGGCATTGATTGCAGATGCACCGGCGCCCGGGGGAAGATGCGCACCGCCTCTAGATGCGATGAAATTGCGAACAGCCGCAGCCGAATGTGTTGCTTGTTGCTCGCGGGTGCGCTGTGCTTCGTGAAGGATGGTATTAAAATCGTCGTCCGTTGGGGTTTGATTCGCCTCAGTAAACGCTTGCCGGTACGATTCCAACCGAGCGCTCATGGAACGCTCGATGTGCCTCACATGCTGGGCAACGATCGCTTGAATTTCAGGGCCGCTCAGTAGAGAAGTTCCCACACTACGTTGCGCCATTTTCGCAAGATAGCTAACTCGTTCTTCGTGCAGCTGCTTCACCGATTCCATGGAGGCTTTCTCGTAGAGCGAGCTAGCGTAGTTTTTGATTTCAGCGTTCAAGAGGTAGGTCTCCCCAAAATTGTAAGCGTTCTGGGACGAAAAACTACGGAATAAACCGGGGATAGACGGGACTGGCCCCATTCTTTGAGTTAAGACAATGGTGACAGTCCCGTCTGTCCCCGCATTTGTCTTCGCCACGCGCTTTTCTCGCCCAGGCTGAGCGGGAATCACCGGCGGCGAACTACATCAGGTCAGAGTAGAATCCACGGCCCGAGCGGTGTCTGAGGTATCGGCCTGCAACGAGCGTTCCAGAAATGACTTACTGCCAAGATGAGCAATTTTGAACAGACACGACGACGCCGAGAATGTGTAATCGTGGCGCGGGGATTCCGAAATAGAAACGCTGAGTGTACCGTCGACAACCCGGAGACGATCGAGGATGGCTACACGCCGGTTTCAGAATCGAAGACGGAAATCCAGCGTGGGAGGTAGACGATGAACAACTGGGCGATGCACTTCGGGACATTGGCGGTGTTTGTATGGGTTTTGCCATATGCTAGCGCGCAGGTGACGGATGCTGGACAGAAAGTGTCCGACGCGCTCAATGCCATCGGCCCGATTCCAATTACGACGGTTGTCGCAGTACCTCGCAACGTCGAACACTGCAGCGCCGGTAAGCTGCACGAGCCCGACTGCGTAACGGAAACGGTCTACGATCAGAAGAGACAGGTAACGAATCAGATCCTCACGGCCTCGAATGTTCGTGTCGTCAAATCAGATCCGCTGAAGTTCGACCCGGCCGTTAGGACTGAATTGCCTTCTGTGGTATCTGTCAACGATTCATTAGTCCAGAATTGTACAGCGAACCCGGTGACACATCAGGTCTCGCTCCAGTTGGCTTTCCAGCGGAGCGAGAGCATTCAATTTACGGAGCAAGTTACCCACACACTGAGCGTGGGATTAAATTTTGATCTAAGCATTACTCCAATATTCAAAGTCGGTGGGTCTATCACCATCGGCGAGAGCCACATGACGGGAGAAGTAAAGACAAGCGGCGAAACCGATACGACCACAGTCAGCCGGACAGAAACAGTTTCCGTCAACCCACAAACGAGTACCGTTGCCGAACTAAGAGTGTGGCCGGTTCATTATTCAATACCGTTCCATACCGTTGTTACAGTCGATGCTGATTTGAGTCAGAATGACAAGAGTTACCATCGCCTCTCCGATATCCTGGACGAGTCAAAGAGAACGTTCCCCATAAGCGGCTCCGTGGATGCAAACGAATCCTCGGACGGCAGTGCAATCTTTTACAATATCCCTTATGATCCATCGTCGTGCCCAAATGCGACAGTAGTAGTGACTAAGGCAAACTATGCACCGAAACGGCTAACACGGATTTCGAAATAGGCATTCCCAAGCCGTTTGTAGTCACGTTGGGCAAATGCGGGGACAGACGGGACTGGCCCCAATTCCAATTGTGGGTTAAGAATTAGGTCGACCGGCGGCGTACCATAAAAAGTACGCCGCCCGCCTGTCAAGTCTACTTTAGTAGACATTTGACGTCCCCGAAAGTAGACATTTCTTCCACAGTCTAACCCCTTGATTCCATTAGTCCGGCCAAAAGCCCGCACGAAGAATCAACAACTTACGCCGAAAATTTTCTGCAAAGTGAAATGTTCCAATTGGAACATTCAGCACAATGTTCCCACCGGAACATCGTGCAGGAAAGCTACCGCATACTCTCTTCAATCTCAGAAATCCAGTCGGGACGCTTCAAAACCTCCCGCGGCTTGGGACCATCCGCCGCGCCCACGATCCCATCCTGCTCCATCAGATCGATCAGATGCGCCGCGCGCCCGTAACCAATCCGCAGCCGCCGTTGCAGCAGAGAAGTGGACGCCTTACCAAATTCGACCACCAGCTTCACTGCATCCTGATAGAGCGGATCGTCCTCGCTGCTGCCGTCTGATCCTTCAGCGCCATCGCCGCTGCCCGTGGGCTCGCGCTCTTCTCGCGGAGCTTCGAGGAATTGCTGCTGATACTCCGCCGAGCCTTGCGCCTTCCAGAATTCAACCACCGCTGCGATCTCTTTCTCGGTGACCAGCGGCGCATGCAAGCGATGCACCCGCGCCGATCCCGAAGGCAGGTAGAGCATGTCGCCCTTGCCCAGCAGCGCCTCCGCGCCGTTGGCGTCAAGAATGGTTCGCGAATCAACCTTGGTCGCCACGCGGAACGAAATGCGCGCCGGGAAATTCGCTTTGATCAAACCAGTAATCACGTCCACTGACGGACGCTGCGTCGCCAGCACCAGGTGAATGCCTACTGCGCGCGCCATCTGCGCCAGCCGCGTGATCGACTCTTCCACGTTCGACGAATCGAGCATCATCAAGTCAGCTAACTCGTCGATGATGATTACGATGTAAGGAATCGGCTTGTCGTCGGAGTCTTCTTCAAAAAGACTCGGTGTGTCGCTATCAAACAGCCGGTTGTACTGGTCGATGTTGCGCACGCCCTTTGCGGCCAGCAGCTTCAGCCGACGTTCCATCTCGCGCACGGCGTTGCGCAACGCGTTCGCCGCCAGCTTCGGCTCAGTAATGATCGGTGTGTACAGGTGCGGCACGCCTTCATAGTTGCCCAACTCGAGCCGCTTCGGATCGACCAGAATCAGCCGCACCTGCTCCGGCGTTGCCTTGTACAGAATCGACATGATGAAGGCATTGATGGCGACGCTCTTGCCCGAACCGGTCGACCCAGCGATCAAAAGGTGCGGCATGCCGTTGAGATCGGCGGTGACGATGCGCCCGTTGATGTCCTTGCCCAAGGCCATCGTGAGCTTCGATTTCGAGCCCATGAATTCCTGCGACTCGATGTTCTCGCGCAGCCAGATGATCTCGCGCTGGCGGTTCGGCACCTGAATGCCGACCGTCGACTTCCCGGCCATGCGCTCGATGAGAATGCTCTCTGCCTTCAACGCGAGGCAGAGGTCGTCGGTGAGGTTGGTGATGCGGCTGTACTTGATTCCGGCGTCGGGTTTGAACTCGAACGTTGTGACGACGGGGCCAGGATTGATTTGCGTGATCTGGCCGTGCACGTCGAACTCGGCATATTTTTCCGTGAGCACCTG
>Ga0185299_10003421_pt1 | contig 21163 bp, 20 predicted proteins | sample PaiPotPPA55metaG_FD_128002 | JGI IMG/M metagenome (GOLD analysis project Ga0185299, IMG submission 128002) | Iron sulfur acid spring bacterial and archeal communities from Banff, Canada, to study Microbial Dark Matter (Phase II) - Paint Pots PPA... ... | reverse complement strand
GTATCCATGGGGGCCATGCAGTATGAGAAACGGATACGGCGTATCCGGCCAGCGCCCATGCTCGCTGAAGTAATGCAGTTGCTCTGACGTTGGGGTTGCCGCTCCAACTTCTTTGTTCGATACATTCGGGGCGTAGTACATTACGTGAGGGATATTGGCAGTCGCTACGTCCTCCGTTTCATCGGGAGTCACGTACGTCCTAAGGATCGGAGACAACATATAGGACACACCGGCTCGCTCCGGTGCCTTGTAGTAGTGTGTCTTGTAACGGTCTTGGATGATCCGCTTGAGTTCTTCGGGTGGAGTCCCCTCAGCCTGCATTTCTGCAGCGTCAAAGAAAACCCGCATCTGCGCCTTGGCACCAGCTTCATCAAAGGAAATCGCGTAGAGAATGTCATCTCGATATGCCTTCAGCGACCACGTCCCCCTGAATGTGTCGTCACCGGTTCGAGCAACAAGGGCATGGAATCCGTTCGTACCCTGGCGAGCGACTTCAAAGCCTTTGTCCGGATTCAAGACATATACGGTCGCATTATCCCGTAGGTGCGGTGGGAGGGCGCTGAGCGCCAGCTGAATCTCCAAATCTCGTGGCAAGGGCGCGAAGTTATTGGTGCCCTTGGCAGTCTCGTTGTTTTGCGCTCTCACTGTGAGCGAGAACAGTAGAGCCACGACTACTGAAATAGTCTGAACCTTTCTCATTTTTGAACTCCTTGAGTTTCAAATGCCCGTCGAATGTCTTTGGTCCTCGTTTCCGTTTTCGGCTTGACCCGCTGACCATGCGCTATATTTACCGCGAGGTGTCAGAAGGGTGGGAGTGACAAGTGTGGCGGGATTCCGATGGACTCGTTAACCACTGCTCAGCACGTGCGCTCGCAGCGGGTGATCCTATCGGAGCGTTGAAGCGAGTCGCCTTGCGAGATGATCCGCCAGTGCTCGCGCTTCGAAGCATCGCGATGACGCAACTCGGCGAGTACAGGCGAGCGAAGGAACTGCTGCGGAGCGCTACGCGGGCCTTCGGTCCGAAGGAAGCCGTGCCCCGAGGAATGTGTATCGTGGCCGAGGCCGAGATCGCACTGGCCTCGCGCGACCTCAGCTTCCCTGCAAAGACGCTCGACGCGGCGCGGGTAACGCTCGAACAGCACGATGACCGTCTGAATGCCGCGCATGCGCGCTATCTTGAAATTCGGCGACTGCTCCTGTTGGGGGGCCTCGACGAGGCGGAGCTTAAGCTCGCTGACCTTGATCCAAGGCAACTCTTCCTTACAGGCGATAACGGAAGGTCTGCGCGTTTGAGTGCGGTTGAAGATGGCGGCTGTCGGTGTTCCCGTCGGTGCGCTGTTGTTATTGAGATCAGCCCGCGGAATCATCGTGGCCAGGGACATACGCCGCGCCAAATCCCATTCCTTGGACAGATGCCCACGAAAGCACCGCTGGTGCTGTGACGTATGCCCCTGGGATTTTGTAGTTGAAGATCGATGAAACGAACGACACCACCGGTGTGTGAAACGAGAATAGTTTGGCAGTAGTGCTGTCCAAACTAAACCGCTCCCATGGTCAGCGCCAATCCCATGCCCGGCGCTGAGGCGAAATGTCTTCTGGTGGTCGATAATCCGGGACTTGGGCCTCCGCCTGCCTTGCCATCAGCATACTTCCTATGTATAAGTGAGTATGAACTCGGCAATAGAGAAGTTCCATGGCGCGTCCTAAAAGCGAAGACAAACGAAATGCGATCCTAGAGGCCGCGACCCGCCTATTTGCGGAGCGCGGTCTTACCGCTGCCCCAACGTCAGAGATATCAAAACAAGCTGGCGTCGCCGAGGGAACTCTGTTTACGTACTTCAAGACCAAGGATGATCTGATCAATGCCCTTTACCGGGAGATCAAACTGGAGCTCGCTGACGCCATGATGTCCGATTTCCCCCGGAAGAAGAATGTTGGTACCAGGCTGCGACATGTTTGGGATCGCCATGTAAATTGGGGCATTGCGAATCCCAACCAGCGCAAGGTGCTGGCGCAACTAACGGTTTCGGAGGTACTCACCAAAGAGTCCAGAGACGCCGGCAGCGCGCCGTTCGTCGAGTTCCACATCATGATTCGTGACGCGATTGAGCAGCGGATCTTTCGGAATGATGTGCCGGTGGAACTGATCTCGAAGTCGTTATCAGCCTTGGTCGAAGCGACGATAGACCTTACGGTGTCGAACCGATCCAAAGCGAAACAATACCGGGATAGCGGCTTTCAAATGTTCTGGGCCGGCATAACCAAGTAACGACTCGTTGCATCTCATAAATGAGTGAGTAATCACAATAGACTCATTCGCAAATCCATCTTGCCGAGTCTAAGTACCCATAGTCTATCTAAGAAGGACAGCGGAGGATTTTTATGTCTAAGGTCTGGTTGATTACGGGAAGCGGAAACGGGTTGGGGCGGGACATCGCCGAGGCGGCGCTGGCCGCAGGCGGCAGCGTGGTAGCCGGAGCGCGCCGGACGGAAGAGCTGACACCCCTGGTTGCGCAGTACGGCGAGCGGGTGAAGCCCGTTACGCTGGAAGTGCGCGAAGAGGCCGCAGCAAAGGCCGCGGTGCAGTTGGCGGTGGACACCTTTGGGCGTCTGGACGTGCTGGTCAACAATGCCGGTTATGGGCAGTTTGCGCCCTTCGAGCAGATGAGTGCGGAGGACTTCCAGGCGATCGTGAACACCTGCTTTTACGGCGTGGTGTACACAACGCGCGCCGCGGTACCGGTGATGCGTAAGCAGAAGAGCGGTCACATCTTTCAGGTGTCTTCGGTCGGTGGCCGCCACGGGGTTCCGGGCAATACGCCGTATCACGCCGCCAAGTGGGCGGTGGGCGGTTTCAGCGACTCTCTGGCGATGGAAGTTGCGCCCTTCGGAGTCAAGGTCTGCACACTGGAGCCGGGAGGGATTCGGACCAACTGGGCACGGCGCGCCGCTCAGAATGCGCCGGACTTGCTGCCGGAGTATGAGGCCTCGGTCGGTTCGTTCCTGAAGATATTGCGAGGCCTCGAAGGGCGTTTGGAAGGGGATCCGCGGAAAATCGCGGACGTAATTGTGCGACTGGCGAATAGCGACGAGGTGCCGGTGCGGCTGATCCTCGGTGTCGATGCGGAAAAGCGGGTGCAGCAAGCGGAAGCTGCACGCGCCGTCGAGGCTGACAAATGGCGACATCTGACCGTTTCAACAGTTTTTGAAGATGGGCGCTTCGACAGCCGATTGCGTATCGCAAAGAGCGGAATCAATTCCTGAGTTGCGTGAGAGGAGCGCGGATATGAAATACAGATTACTCGGCAAGAGCGGACTGCGGGTCTCCGAAGCCGCGCTAGGCACCATGACTTTCGGAGACGAGCGGGGATGGGGATCACCGAAGGACGAAGCGCAGAAAGTCTATGAAACCTACCGCGAGGCAGGCGGAAACTTCATTGACACTGCGAATTTCTACACCAACGGCACGAGCGAGAAATTCCTGGGTGAGTTCATGCAGGGTCATCGCGAGAGCATCGTCTTAGCCACGAAATACTCCAACGCTGCGCCCGGTAACGATCCCAATGCGGCTGGGAATCACCGCAAGAGCATGATGCAAGCACTGGAAGCCAGTCTGAGACGATTGCAAACCGACTACATCGATCTGTACTGGGTGCACATCTGGGATGGGATCACACCAGTGGAAGAAGTCGTGCGGGGACTGGACGATCTCGTTCGCCAAGGAAAGATTCTTTATATCGGCATCTCGGACGCTCCTGCTTGGTGGGTCGCCCAGGCAAATACTCTGGCGGAGCTTCGAGGCTGGACACAGTTCATCGGGTTGCAGATCGAGTACAGCCTCATGGAGCGGACGGTCGAGCGCGAACTGATCCCCATGTCCAAAGCTTTGAACTTGGGGGTTCTGGCGTGGTCTCCCTTGGCGAAAGGCGTGTTGTCCGGGAAGTATCACGGCGAGGGTAAGGCCGACGGAGGGCGGATGAGCAATGCGGCAATGAAGGAATTCCTTCCCGAGGAACAGCATGCGGCGCGGATCATTTCGGCGGTGAAGGTGGTCTCTGAACAAGTTGGTCGCAGCATGGCGCAAGTCGCGCTCGCATGGCTGCGCCACCAAGCGGTGCCAGTAATCCCGATCATAGGAGCGCGGAAGGTATCTCAACTCCAGGACAATCTCGCCAGTTTGGATCTGGAGCTCTCCGCCGAACAATTGAAATCCCTCGATGGAGCAAGCCGAATCGAGCTCGGATTCCCCCAGAGCATTTACGAGAAAGAGATGGTTCGTTCCATTAGGTATGGCGGCACGTGGGATCGCTTCCTGCTCTAAGTGCGGCACTTCAAGCAGAATACTGATTCAGGTGCTGGCGTTTGAGCTTCCAGCTTGCTCGCCCAGGACCCGTGACTACGCAGCAAGCAGGACGATTCGGCAACTCTCGCCGCAGGTGCACACCGGTCGAAATAGACTACACTCAGGAGGGAAGTTGCCGAAATGCAAGAAGCGGCAAAAAATCTACTTCTGGTTCTCGTTGCGCTCTTCCCCATCGTGGATCCGCTCGGAGGCAGCCCCTTCTTTCTGGCGCTGACTAGGGAATACTCAAAGGAAGCGCGAAAAGCATTGTCATGGCGGATTGCCATGAACAGTTTTTTCTTGCTGGTTGGGTCGTATTTTGTTGGGACTTACGTGCTTGCCTTTTTTGGGATTTCGCTGGCAGTGGTGCAGATCGGCGGAGGCCTGATCCTCATGGCGACAGGATGGGCGCTGCTGAAGCAGCGGGACGACGAAAAACACGACGTGCACAGAACCGTCCAGCCGCAGGACACATTCCGGCAGGCATTTTATCCCTTGACGATGCCACTGACAGTAGGCCCGGGATCAATCTCCGTGGCGATCACGCTGGGCGCTAACGCGGCTCTCCATCACTCTTACCATCCTTTGAATATCTTGGCTGCACTCATTGGATTAGTCTTGATCGCGATCAGCATTTTGCTCTGCTACGGATTTGCCGACAAGCTGGCCCGAATCCTGAGAGCAACAGGGATGACGGTGATCACACAACTGTCATCATTTTTCCTGGTTTGTATCGGGGTGCAGATAGCCTGGAATGGGATCAAAGCATTACTGGAGTCGGTGACGCTGCATTTTGGCTGACCAAGCGTCCTTTCCTCTGGAGTAGAAAAAGGGGTTGACTGGTTCCCGCGGAAGTAATTCCAGGGAATCTGGTCCCGACATCACCTCCGGATTGCCGACAATCCCGGAACCATCTCGCCCTGCGACCTCAGAGCGAGATGCCTTGCTGCGACGACTTGTAAGGCTTACGCGTCATCTCCTGGTGGGCAGGAACAACGCAATTTCGTCCGGTCCGCCATTGGGTCTATAATCCGCGCAATGGCATCCTTATGCAGCATGGTTTCGAAGAATCTGGAGAAGTACAGGACATTCGCCTCGTAGTCGACACCATCCCTACGTTGGCGTGGTCCGGTGGTCCAGACGGCTCGGCAGACTTTTTCAATCAGGGCTGGCTGGACTATACGGGTCTATCTGCAGAGCAAGCTTTGGGCTCTGGATGGCAGGTTGCGATTCATTCAAACGACTTGCCACGAGTTCTCGAAACATTCCGGGAAGCTTTGAATTCTGTAAAGCCGTACGAAGTGGAAGGCCGCTTCCGCCGCTTCGACGGCGAATTTCGCTGGTTTCTCTTTCGAGGTAGTCCTCTGCGCGACCGATCGGGGAAAGTCTCGAAGTGGTACGGAACAAATACCGATCTTGAGGAGCGGAAGCGTGCTGAAGATGCCCTGCGCGCGAGCGAAGCATCCTTGCTCTATGCCCAACGGCTAACCCGCACCTGCAGTTGGAGACACGAGGTCTTATCAGATAAGGTGACAGTCTCCCCGGAAGGGCTTCTAATGTACGGCATTCAACCTGAAGACGACACGTCGTCGGCTGATTTCTATTTCAAGAGGATGCATCCCAAAGATCGGCCCGAGGTCGAACAAGCTTACGCGGCGGCTTTGTCTGGAAAAACTGATTTTGAGGCAGATTTTCGGATTGTTCGTCCTGACGGAACGATCATAAACACCCGCAGTATCGGCCATCCCATCCTGAACGAACGCGGCGACGTCGTGGAATTTGTCGGGGCCTCCATAGACGTCACCGAACACCACCGCGCGGCGCAAGCTCTGCGGCGAAGCGAGGCGTATCTGGCGGAGGCGCAGAGACTAGCAAAGACGGGCAGCTGGGCCTACAACCCTGCCGCGGAGAAGTCGATTTACTGGTCCGACGAAATGCTACGAATGTTTGGATTAGATCCTCAAAGAGCCAACCCTCCAGATGGGGAAGAGTTCCTTCGACTGATGCACCCGGAAGATCGCGACAGATTTAATGAACTCTATGAAAGATCCAGAATTCAGAAAACAGACTGGAACGCGGACTACCGCATTGTTCTTCCCGATGGAGCCATCAAGCACCTTCATGTTGTCCACCATCCTGTCTTGAACGAGTCGGGCGACCTCGTGGAAAATTTTGGGACCGCAATAGATGTCACCGAACAGGCGCAGGCCAGGATTGAATTGGAGAAAGCTTTTGAAGAGATTAAGCAGCGGACGGAAGCTGCCCGCCGGAGCGAGAGAGAGCTTCGCGACGTGGTCAATACGGTTCCGGCGCATGTCTGGAGCACTTCGCCCGACGGTCAGGTTGATTTCGTTAATGATCGTTGGTTGCAGTTCACAGGTTTATGTTTGGACGAGGCATTCGGGTGGAAGTGGGAAGCGGTTCTTCATCCTGATGACCGGACGAGGGTCGTCGCCGAATGGCACACAGCGGTTAAGAACGGGCAAGCCATGGAGAGTGAAGCGCGGGTTCGGCGGGCAGACGGAGAATATTGCTGGTGGTTTATTCGCAATGTACCGCTGCGCGATGAAACCGGAAGGCTCGTCAGATGGTATGGAACTGCTATCGACATCGAAGATCGCAAGCGGGCTGAGCAAGGCCTTCGGAAAAGCGAGGCGTATCTGGCGGAGGCGCAGAGACTAGCAAAGACGGGCAGCTGGGCCTACAACCCTGCCGCGGAGAAGTGTATTTACTGGTCCGACGAAATGCTACGAATCTTTGGATTAGATCCTCGAAGAAACCTTCCAGATCGCGAAGAGTTCCTTCGACTGGTACACCCTGAGGATCGCGACAGATTTAACGAGGGGATCGAGAAGTCACGCCGCGAGAAGTCTAACTTTGTGCAAGATTACAGGATCGTGCTGACTGATGGCACGGTAAAGCACATCCACGGGATCGGACACCCGGTTCTCGATGAAACTGGAAATATTATCGAATACGTTGGCACCGACGTGGATGTGACAGAACGCAAACTCGCCGAAGAGAAGCTGCGACGCAGTGAAGCAGATCTCCTTGAAGGCCAAAGGCTAACTCACTCGCTCACTTGGAAATTCGATGTTTCATCGCGGAAAGTCACAAATACACCGGAAGCGAATCGAATATATGGGTTCAAAGGGGACGAGGACACCTCGGATCCTGAACTCTACTTCGAGATGATTCATCCCGATGACCGGAAGCGCGTTCGGGAGCTTTTTGAAAGATGCACAGTTCTGAAAATCGATTATGAGGCGGATTACGCCATCATTCTTCCGGACGGAAATGTCAGGCACATTCATGCTACTGGCCACCCCGTTTTGAACGAATCAGGCGACCTCGTCGAGTGGGTCGGGACCACGATGGATGTCACCGAACAGGCGCAGGCCAGGATTGAATTGGAGAAAGCTTTTGAAGAGATCAAACGCCTGAAAGACCGTCTTCATGACGAGAATCTAGCTCTCAGGGAGCAAATTGATCAGGTCTTCATGTTTGAGGAGATTGTGGGCTCTTCACCGGCCCTGCAAACCGTGCTCTCCAGCATTGTGAAAGTGGCCCCCACCGACTCCACGGTGCTTATCACCGGCGAAACCGGCACCGGAAAAGAATTGATTGCTCGCGCGATACATAAGCACTCGCAACGTTCTGGCCAAGCGTTCATCAGCGTAAACTGTGGTTCGATCCCTTCTGGCCTCATCAGCTCAGAACTCTTTGGCCATGAGAAAGGAGCATTTACTGGCGCGCTTCAACGAAGACAAGGCCGTTTTGAGCTGGCGCATTCCGGCACGATTTTTCTCGATGAAATCGGCGAACTGCCCGCGGAAACACAGATCGCATTGCTGCGTGTGCTCCAGGAGCGCCAATTTGAGCGGGTTGGAGGTAATCGCCCCATCCCAACCGATGCTCGAGTAATCGCTGCGACCAACCGCGATTTGAAGGCGGCCATTGCATCTGGCGTGTTTCGCTCGGACCTATTCTACCGGCTGAATGTTTTCCCGATCCACGTGCCGCCTCTTCGAAACCGAAAGGAAGACATTCCGATGCTGGTCGAGTACTTCGTGAAGCGGTACGCAGAGAAGGCCAGAAAGCAAATCAGAAAAATCGAAAAAAACACGCTTGAGCTATGCCGATCCTATCCTTGGCCTGGCAACATTCGTGAACTGCAAAACATCATCGAGAGATCCGTAATCTTCTGTACGGGGGATACCTTTTGGATCGATCCGGCGTGGCTCTCAAGTCAGGACGAACCCAACCGAGGATCAACACTTACTTTCACAGAGAACGTCCAGAACTATGAGAAGCAACTAATCGAAGCGGCTCTGGTAGAAAGCAACGGAAAAATTGCGGGGCCAAACGGGGCTGCCGGCAAGCTCGGAATTCCACGTTCGACGCTGGACGCGAAAATTAAACAGCTCAAGATAAACAAATAACATTCGGTAGCACGCTTCCGATTCCCCAAATTTGGGCATTATCCCCAGATTGCGTCATTCTCCTCTATCCCAATCCTTTAATTTCAATAAGTTGCAGATGGCAGGACCATTGCACTGGTGTCGGTCCTGTGAGCGCCATGAAAGGAGAGCATCGCGTCTGCGAGTGTGACGTGAATCCGAGGTTCGGCCCATGACTTTCAGGATTGAGACTGCGACGCGGGGGAGATTCACGGTGTTCGCCCTAAGCGGCCGAATCGAAACACAGGCGATAGCCGAGTTGAGGAGGCTTCTTGGACTCCAAACGGACTGCCGCGACATCGTTTTGGATCTGAAAGACGTTACCGCAGTCGATCGCGACGTAATGCGCTTTTTCGTCAGTTGTGAAGCGGATGGCGTGAAGCTTGAGAATTGCACTCCCTATATTCGCGAATGGATGGATAGAGAAAAAGATTGAGGGAACGACCACGTGGCACTGCTGCGGCTCAGCCGATCGAACAGATTTGCGGGCATCGCTCTGCGAAGGCACTCCGCGATGCTGGAGGATGTCAAAGTGAAAATGGACCAAGGTATAGAGGCCCACTCAGCACCAGCGCAGCAGGTACTCAATAAGGGGTCGAAGACGCGGACGCAGTCAAGGAGGATTCGGGCGACGCACCAAAGTGAATGCTTGAAGTCGGTCTTCCTGGACGCTATAGCGCACGATTTCAAAACTCCTCTTACTTCCATCAAAGCATCGGTGACCGATCTGCTTGACGACCTGGAAACCAACCGTGAACAGCGAAAAGAACTTCTCACCATCATCGACGAGGAGTGCGATCAAATCAACCGATTGGTGAGCGAGGCGTCGGAAATAGCTCGCCTTGAGTCCGGCGCGGTGACGCTCGATTTAGCGTCCTACTCAGCAGGGGACTTGATTTCCGCCGCGCTCGCGGATTGTAGACCCGCTATCTCCCGCAGAGAGGTCTGCCTCGATCTGAAGCATCGAAACTCACGACTTCTGGTGGATTTCTCGTTGGCGAAGAGGGTGTTAGTTCACCTTATCACTAACGCGCAACTCTACTCCTCCCCAGGTCTGCCTATCAGGATCACGACACGGAAACAGAACAAATTCTATAGTTTCAGTATTGCGGACCATGGGCCGGGGATCGAAGAAGAGGAAATCGACCAGATCTTCGAGAAATTCTATCGAGGCAAGAGTGAGCGGCATCGGGTCCAAGGCACCGGCATGGGCTTGCCGATAGCGAAAACGATTGTCGAGGCGCATGGGGGAAGCATTTGTGCCATCAGCTGTGTGGGCCAAGGTTCCGTGTTCACATTCACTTTGCCGGTGGAACTCCCATGAGGGCTTACCTTCCCCCACGAGAGCCTGGCTGTGAATCACCACTCCCCAAAGGAGACACCAATCGCATCGCGGGATCTCGGGAGCTGTTTGTTCATGAACTACGTCTTCTGGGAGTCTACGGACGCGTTCAAACACGGTTTTGAATCGCCTCAGTTTCAGTCCCAGCTCAAGCAATATCCTCCAGGAACGGAGGTTTCGGCTTTTATGTTTCAGAGGGCGGCGGTGCCAGGAATGTGTCAGGGTGAGCCGGTCGCATCTGATTAGATTCTACATGTGGTCCGTCCGCATGTGGCGCAAGCATGGCGAAACGCAAAGCCTGCCAGTCGCATGCGGAATGACTCGAGAGTGCGCATGGCATCCTTGCGGCATGGCATCGAAGAACCTGGAGATGAACAGACCATTCGTCTTGTCGTCGACACCATCCCTACGTTGGCATGGTCCGCTGGTCCAGACGGCTTGGCAGAGTTTTTCAATCAGCGCTGGCTGAACTATACGGGGCTGTCTGCAGAGCAAGCTTTGGGCTCGGGATGGGAAGTTGCGATTCATCCAGACGACCTGAACGAGCTCGTGGAGTACTGGCGACGCGTTGTAGCTTCTGGCCAGCCAGGTGAGATCGAAGGGCGTCTGCGCCGATCCGACGGAGTATACGGCTGGTTTCTGTTTCGTGCGACTCCATCCTTAGACGAAAACGGCAGAGTTGTGAAATGGTACGGAACAAATACCGATATCGAGGAGCGCAAAAGAGCAGAACAAATCCTCGCAGTTCAGAATACTCGACTCCAGCTGCTGCTCCAACTGACGAAGGGAGTTACATCGAACCTTGAGCCTCGGGAAGTGCTGCGCTCAATTTCAGCCAACGTTCGAAACGTCATGCATGCCGATGCCGCAGGTGTCGCATTTTTTGATGAGGAATTAGATAAGAGCCGGATTTATGCGGTCGATTTTCCCGATGCGAAAGGGTTCGTCAGGGAAGAGATTGTGGTCACGCCAGGGCTTGCCTTCAAACGAGCTTGGGTAAGCTCTAAACCGGCAATCATCACAGCGAACGATCCCGAGGAACTCGGGCCGGAAATATATGGATTGGCAGTTGCAGAGGGCTTGAACGGCCACTGCCTGATACCACTGGTGAGTGGTGGCCGGACCGTCGGTGTCCTCATAGTTGCACGGAAGCTCAAGGGTTCGTTTACTCGCGAAGATATCGACTTTCTCAGCGAGGCATCGGGCCAGATAGCCATTGCCATTGAGAATTCCTTGGTCTACGGCGAGATTTTCGAACTGAAAGAGAAACTGGCGCAAGTAGTCGACACCATCCCTACGTTGGCATGGTCCGCTGGTCCAGACGGCTCGGCAGAGTTTTTCAATCAGCGCTGGCTGGACTATACGGGTCTATCTGCAAAGCAAGCTTTGGACTCAGGATGGGAGGTTGCGATTCATCCAGACGACCGGCCACGAATTCTGGAAACATACCGGGAAGCTTTGAATTCTGCAAAGCCGTACGAAGTGGAGGGCCGCTTCCGCCGCTTCGACGGAGAATTTCGCTGTTTTCTCTTTCGCGGTAGTCCTCTGCGCGACCGATCGGGGAAAGTCTCGAAGTGGTACGGAACAAATACCGATCTTGAGGAGCGGAAGCGTGCTGAAGATGCCCTCCGCGCGAGCGAAGCATCCTTGCTCGATGCCCAGCGGCTAACCCGCACCTGCAGTTGGAGACACGAGGTCGTATCAGGGAAGGTGACAAACTCCGCGGAAGTGCTTCCAATGTACGGCATTGAACCCGAAGATGACGCATCGTCGGTTGATTTCTATTTCAGGAGGACGCATCCCAAAGATCGCCCCGGGGTCGAACAAGCTTACGCGGCGGCTTTGTCTGGAAAAACTGATTTTGAGGCAGATTATCGGATTGTTCTTCCAGATGGAACGATGAAAAACATCCGCAGTATCGGCCATCCCATCCTGAACGAACGCGGCGACGTCGTGGAATTTGTCGGGGCCTCAATCGATGTCACCGAACACCACCGCGCCCGTGCCGACCTGGAGAAGGCGCTTGAAGAGATCAAGCGTCTGAGAGATCAACTGCACGACGAAAACGTGGTGCTCAGGGAGCAAATCGACCAAGCGTTCATGTTCGAAGAGATCGTCGGCACCTCGTCAGGGTTGCAGGAAGTGCTTTCTCGAGTAGTGAAAGTTGCTCCCACCGATTCGAGCGTTCTTGTTAGTGGAGAGACTGGAACTGGTAAGGAACTGGTTGCACGTGCCATCCATAAGCGATCTCGTCGGTCGCAACGTGCCTTCGTGAGCGTGAACTGCGCAGCTCTTGCCCCAACGCTGATTTCTTCTGAACTCTTTGGCCACGAAAAGGGCGCGTTCACCGGGGCGATGCAGCGCCGCCTCGGTCGATTTGAACTCGCGAACGGAGGAACTATTTTCCTTGACGAAGTCGGTGAGCTGCCGCTGGACACTCAGGTGGCACTCCTGCGGGTGTTACAAGAACGTGAATTCGAACGCGTCGGCGGCACTCAACCTGTCAAAATCGATGTCCGCGTAATAGCAGCAACGAATCGCGATCTGGAAGCCGCTGTTGCAAACGGGACATTTCGCCCGGACCTCTACTACCGGCTGAACGTATTCCCGATCCAGGTTCCCCCGCTTCGCGAACGTCATGAGGACGTTCTGATGCTGCTAAAATACTTTGTCCATCGGTTTGCCCAAAAGGTGGGCAAGCACTTTGGAAAAATCGATAAGCAAACGGTCGAACTATTTCGGTCCTATCCCTGGCCGGGCAATATTCGCGAACTGCAAAATGTCGTGGAGAGGTCGGTCATTGTGAGTTCCGATGGCGTGTTTTGCGTGGACGCAGCCTGGTTGTCCAGGGACTCCCGTCGAGTTAGCTTGCCGCAACAACCTGAGCCCGCAGACACCGATGAGGACGCCCGTCGTGAACGGCAGATCATTGAGGACGTGCTCGCGGGATGTCGCGGGCGTGTGTCTGGCCCGGAAGGGGCCGCGGCGAGGCTCCGAATACCACCTTCGACTTTGGAGAATCGCATTAAGAAACTAAGGATTCGCAAAAGCCGCTTCAAACCCAGCTAGGCATTTTCGAGGACTGGTGAAATCGCAATTTCCTCCAATTTCACCAAATCCACAGGCAGCTTTCCGACCCTCTTCTTCTGTCTTTTCAATCTCTTGCGGATGGTCCGCTTCTTGCACCTGGAGTTGCTGAGAAAGAGTTACGTGCCTTCTCGAAGCCGACGACTCAATTATGTTCTCGGATCTCGCGAGCGCATGGGGGAAATGCTTTCGGCGTAAGAGTGAATTGAACCAAAGTACCGTCCATACCAAAAAGAAAGAGGAACAAAACAATGACTCAACCCCCCACAGAAGTCGTAAGGCAATTCCTGGCGAGCACCACAAATCCAACGATTGTCAAAAGTCTCGTTGCAGAGGATGCGACCTACGTGTCGCTCAACTATGACAATCCCGATCTCAAAAAGATCATGCCGTGGACCGGCACCGGCAAAGGTCCCCAGGCATTCATTGACACGTTTACGCGCGTCAGTCAGTTCTGGCAGATTCTGGCTTTCTCTCCCGAAGAACTGTTCGGCTCTGGTGAAAACGTCGCCGTCTTTGCCCGATTCACCTACAAATCGAAGACGCAGGGAAAAACCGTCGAATCTCCCTTCTCGATTCTTTCCCGCGTGCATGATGGCAAGATCGTTTACTTCCAATTCATGGAGGACACCTTCGCGACGGCAGCCAGCTTCAAATCCGGCGGAAGTTCGATATTTCATAGCGATCCGAATGGAAAGGAGATCGAGATCTGATAGGGATCGAATAATAACGCGCCAAAAAGAAAGGAACCCACCATGACCACACAAAAAATTGCGATGCACTGGATCAACGGAGAGTGGGTGGATTCGAACCCGCATCGAGAGTCCATCGATCCAGCCACCTATCAGGTAATCGGAAGTTACGCCGATGGCGGCGTAGAGGTAGCTGCTGCGGCTATCGCCGCAGCTCGTCGCGCCTTTGAAACGACCGAATGGAAGCGTGACGCTTCACTGCGTGCACGAGTTCTGGAGGAGCTAGCGGCTTCATTTGAGCGGCATACCGACTCCTTGGTTGAGCAGCTTGCCCTGGAGAACGGTAAGGTCAGGCCAGAGGCATCCTTTGAAGTCAATATGGTGCCGTCCAAGCTGCGCTACTATGCCGCGTTGGCCCGCGTCGAACGCGGGCACAGCGGCACCCCCAGGTCAGATGTATTGTCCATCGTTTTGCGTGAACCGATGGGTGTTGCGGGCATCATCGTACCTTGGAATTCTCCTGTAGTGCTGATGATCCGTTCACTGGCTCCCGCTCTGGCCGCTGGCGCGACAGTAGTGATTAAAATGCCAGGCCAGACCGCGCAGACCAATGCGCTGATCGCAAAGGTGATGTCGGAAGCGCCGTCGCTTCCGCGCGGCGTAATAAATCTCTTCAGCGAATTGGGCGCAGAAGGCTCCAAGCAACTGGTGGCCTCGCCGGCGGTGCCAGTAATCAGCTTTACGGGTTCCACCGCCACGGGGCGCGCAATCTCTGCAGTGGGCGCACAATATCTCAAACGCTTCGGCCTGGAACTGGGCGGTAAAACACCACATCTAGTTTTCGACGATGCCAATATCGATGCGGCACTCCCGGTGCTAGAGAAATCACTCACTGTATTCGCTGGCCAGTTCTGCATGACCGGATCGCGTCTGTTAGCAGTTCGTTGAAGAATTCAGTTTTGCAGGGCCTCGGTTCTGAATGTTAGGTTATCGCTGCTTTGTGAAGAAGCTCTTTGGGTCGTTCTATCTATTCGGCGGCGCCGAATCGAAGCTCCGTGTCATGCTCTGGCCATCAGGTTTCGCAATCGGCAGAGGTTGTAAGCTGCGCTGGTGAAGGTAAACAACCACCCCACCTTGTCGATTCCTCGCAACTTCACTTTCTTTAACATCCCGACCATCTTCATCCATCCGAACGATTGCTCCACTCGTTTTCGCTTCCGCTGACTGACCTCATACCCGGCGTGCCGTGTGGTCCGCTCGTCCACCGCACTCCTCCGATTGGTCGTGTTCTGCGCCACATGCGGAGTGATGTTCATCCCACGCAGTTCTCGTACGAATTCCCGCGTGTCGTAGTTCTTGTCCGCTCCCAACGTCACGTGTCTCCCCGGTGGGATCGCTTCCATCATGAGCAGCGCAGCATCCCGCTCCGCTCTGCCACTCGCCTCGGTCAGAAAGGTCTGCACTAATAGCCCGTTGCGGTTCTCCATCAAAACATGTCCCATGTAGCTCAGCTTCGCCTGGCTTCCGCTGGACTTGGTGAATAACCGAGCATCCGGATCGGTCGTCGATTCATGGGTCTGGTTCTTTCGCTTTTCTCCCCGAAAGTCGACATCTCCTCCCGCTTCAGGTGGCTTCCCGGTCCCGTCCTTTGGTCGGAAACTCTTATGACTTGCCCAAGCCTCGACCAACGTTCCGTCCACCGTGAAATGTTCATCGGACATATACGGCTTGGCTCGTTCCAGCACCCGTTGAAAAAACGACTCTGCGATCTCTTCGTTCAGCAAACGCTCTCTATTCTTGCTGTACACCGCGTGATTCCAGACCGCCTCGTCCATCTCCATGCCCACGAACCACCGGAACAACAGGTTGTACTGTAGTTGCTCGATCAGCATGCGCTCGCTGCGCACCGAATAAAAAATCTGCAACAGCAGCGACCTCAACAGCCGCTCCGGCGCAATCGACGGACGCCCCACATCGGAGTACAGCTTCGCGAACTTCGGCGACATCTCCTTCAAGATCTCGTCCACCATCTTGCGGATCGGTCGCAACGGATGATCCGCGGGGACACGCTTCTCTAAAGAAATGTAACTGAACATCCCTTCTTGCAGATCATCGTCGCCGCGCATTCACTCGCCTCCTTCGCCTTCCTTCTCTCAGACGAGTTCTCTTACACTAAAGTTGCTGTGCAACGGGGTTTTTCAACGAACTGTTAGTACAACGAGCGGTAGCGAATCAGGTGCGCAAGAAACTCGCCAACCGTTTGCTCGATTTGAAAGTGGGTCCGGCCTCCGACCCGCGAAGCGACATGGGTCCTCTGATCGACAAGCCCAACGTTGCACGTGTCGATCACGCGGTAGAGCAGGCCATCGCTCAAGGTGCCCGCATCGTGGTGCGTGGTGGCCCAATCGTAGAAGGGGAACTCGCTCGGGGCGCATTCTATCGACCAACTCTGCTGGAGGTAGACGACCCACATCTGGATATCGTGCAGAAAGAAACGTTCGGACCAGTGCTTACCATGCAGGTGTTCGATACCGAGGCCGAGGCAATCTCTTTGGCCAACGATAGCGAATACGGTCTCTCTGCTGGTATATGGACGCGCGACATACAACGCTCATTCCGGGTAGCGCGAGAACTACAAAGCGGCACAGTCTGGATCAACGATTGGGCCAAAGTTTACGACGAGTTCGAAGAGGGTGGCTATCGTCAGTCCGGTCTGGGGCGCCTCAACGGAGTCGCTGCGATCGACGATTTCATCGAGTACAAGCACATTACGCTTTCCACCGCTGATTAGCTGCCTCGGCACAAGCGACCTGTTATGCAAGCTGCGATTTCACTCACATACATTGGGAGGAAAGGTAAGCAATGAAAGGCAAGATCGTTCTTGAAGAGCACCTCACTGCTGCACTTAACAATAGTCTTTGGGATGCGTCCGGAGAGTCTGCACGTAACGGGAAAGCGTACATGGATGATGTCGAAGGTAAGCTGCTGGATACCGAACGACGCATCGTCGAAATGGATCAATGTGGTATTGACATAGCCATTCTTTCCCTTACCTCACCAGGAGCGCAATCGTTACTCGATACGAGAAAAGCGACCGATTTCGCTAAACAGACCAACGATCATATCGCCGAGCATCTCCTCGCTCAACACCCAGATCGGTTTCGCGCTTTTGCGACTGTCGCAATGCAATCACCCAAAGCTGCGGCAGACGAGTTGGAGCGTTCAGTTACCAGCTTGGGTTTCATGGGAGCATTGATAAACGGGTACACCAACATCGGCAACGCCGATACTGCGCAGTATCTGGATGAAGCACCGGTATGGGAGTTCTGGGACCGCGTCGCTCAACTAAACGTCCCGGTCTATCTGCATCCCCGGGAACCGCTGCCTAGCCAGCGACGGATTTATGAGGGCTATTCTTCGCTCATCGGTTCCGCGTGGGGCTTCGCACACGAAACGGCAACTCATGCGATCCGTCTGATGCTGAGTGGGCTGTTCGACAAATATCCCAACTTGACTATCATTCTCGGACACCTTGGAGAAGGTCTGCCTCTCATGTTGCCGCGCCTTGAGCATCGGCTTTGGATGCAACGGGATGGCCAGGGATTAGGCAGTGCCAAGTTTTCCGTGAGTCATTATTTCAGTCGCAACTTCTACCTGACCACCAGCGGCCATTTTCACACGAAAGGCCTGTTGGATGCGATCAGCGAAATTGGCGTCGACCGTTTACTCTTTTCGGCGGACTATCCCTACGAGAGCATGGTCACGGCGAGCCAGTGGTTCGATAACGCACTGCTTAGCACAAATGATCGAGAGAAGATCGGTCGAACTAACGCAAAGACACTGTTCCGCCTGTAAACCATAACAAGCTTTTTCTTAATGGCAAAGCCGCTTCAAACTGAGCTAAGCCTTTTCCGAGGACTGGTGAAATCGCAATTTTCGCCAATTTCACCAAATCCACAGGCAGCTTTCCGCCCCTCTTTTTCTGTCTTTTCAATCGCTTACGGATGGTCCGCTTCTTGCACTTGGAGTTGCTGAGAGAGACGTTACGTACCGTCTCGAAACCGACGACCAATTATGTTCTCGGATCTGAGAAAGGTGTGATCAACAATGGAACGAATAACGAGAGATAACTCAGCAGTATGCCTGATTGACCATCAGGTCGGTCTATTGAGTGGAGTCCGTGATATCACGGTCAACGAATTGAAACACAACGTGGTCGGTCTCGCCAAGGCGGCAAGAATTCTTGGAATGCCAACTATCGCGTCTACTACAGCGAAAGATGTTTTCTGGGGACCGACGTTCCCTGAACTCGTCGCAGTACTGGATACAAAGACGTATCCAATTATTGACCGAATGACGATGAACGCGTGGGATGACGCGCACTTCGTCAGGGCGGTTGAAGCGACAGGCCGCAAGCATCTCATTTTTGCGGGCGTTACTCTTCAAATCTGCGCGGCGCTTCCTGCTTACTCGGCCTTGGCCGCTGGCTACAAAACTTATGTGGCGGTCGATGCGTCAGGGGTGTTCAGCGCAACCCAGCGCCAGGTCGGGAAAGCCAGAATTCAACAGGCCGGTGTAATCCCAGTCGACTCTTTTTCAATCATCTGCGAGATCATGGCAACCAACGCTGACCCACTCGCCAACGACGTATATGCGGCGCTTGATCTGGACTACGCCATCCTGCTTGGGCAGATTACTGACGGCATAACGAGCAGACAGAAAAGCAACTTGTCTCGTTCGACGTCACGGTGAAGCGGATCCTGCAGGCCGACGCGCACGCTACGTTCTGAAGAGCCGCGGAGCGGGACAACCGCCCTCGGCTATCTATTCGGCGCTCAACGATGAGCGTCCCTAAGGCGATGGGAAGCTGGTTCTCAAGCTCGTGGATAACGGCAAACTTCGCCGTGTTCAAATCCCTGTAGGAATCCACCAGTGAGTACCAGATGAAGCAAACGATCAGCCCCGTGCCGGGAATCAATGTGTTCGATCGGTGATGCCCAAACGTGGATAGGAAAACAACGAACAGCGTGACCAGTGAGGAGAATCTTTCGATGCCCGGCGACGACATTCTGAGTTTGGCCCCTCCGCCTGCTGACGAACGTGTGCCCTATGGCTCGGAGACGCACCAGTTCGGCGATCTGCGGCTTCCGAAGGGCAACGGGCCTCACCCCGTCGTGATGAACATCCACGGCGGCTTCTGGCGCAACGAGTACGATCTCACGCATGCGAGTCACCTGTGCGCAGCGTTGACCGCCAAAGGTGTGGCCACCTGGAATCTGGAATACCGTCGCGTCGGAGATGAAGGCGGCGGCTGGCCCGGAACATTTTCCGACATCACCAACGGCTATCGTTTCATCGCGCAGCTACCGAAACGGTACTACCTCGACGCCGAAAAGGTCGTGGTGATGGGCCATTCCGCCGGCGGCCAGTTGGCACTCTGTCTAGCCGCCACCAAGTGTCGGTCAAGCATGCGATCTCCTTGGCTGGAGTGGTGGACCTGCGACGCGCCTGGGATCTGCACCTAGGCACCAACGCCGCGGTTGAATTTCTGGGTGGTCCACCGGACCAGGTCCCCGAGCATTACCACGAGGCCGATCCGACCCAGCTTGAGATCAAAGCCGAGCAGTGGTTATTTCACGGCCTGGAGGACGACGTTGTGCCGCCGCCATTCAGCAGGGACTATTGCGACCAGAAGAAACGGAAGAAAGAAAACGTTCACCTGGTCGAACTCGCGAAGGCGGGACACTTCGAGTTGATCGATCCGCGTTCCACCGCCTGGCCTCAAATCGAGCAGACTGTGTTGCGCCTGTTCGCTTGATGCGGCGGGACACGGACCGCCTTAGGCCACCTTCCGCAGAAACCAGCGCGGAGTTCTTCGTTGAATGCTGATAGCAAACTTGGTGAAATGCGGTGCGAAAAAGTCCGAAGACGTGCTGCGACTTTCAAATCGCAAACAGTGTACTCAGCTTGCTCTTCGTTGTAGCTCTCTTACTACCTGGGGTCTGCCCAAGGGCTCAGCAATAAAAATCCGCCTACTCCGTTGATTCAAGGAAGATGAGCGACTCGATTCGCAAAAGCCGCTTCAAACTGAGCTAAGCCTTTTCCGAGGACTGGTGAAATCGCAATTTTCGCCAATTTCACCAAATCCACAGGCAGCTTTCCGCCCCTCTTTTTCTGTCTTTTCAATCGCTTACGGATGGTCCGCTTCTTGCACTTGGAGTTGCTGAGAGAGACGTTACGTACCGTCTCGAAACCGACGACTCAATTATGTTCTCGGATTTCAGAGGAGGAGTTCACTAACATGCTCAATACTATCCTTGGTGCACGACTGAGCTGGCACTTTGCCAACGGCTGGGTCTTCGAACCTGCCATCGTCGGGCCCGACATCGTCGACTACACCCTGAAAGCGGGGCCACACGCTGGACGGCATGCCATCCAGCACTTCTACTACCAGCGGGTTGCTCCGGGAGTCGAGACCACGGTCTGGTACGAGGAAAGTGGCGCGCTCGTCCATATCACCTGGTATTTAGAGACACAAACGGTGCACCGCTTCGCGGCTCTTCCTGCCTGGCTGGCCGAAGATATGACCGTTTATCGGGGTGACAACCAAGACCCCGCGTTCATCGAGAAAATCAAAAAGCTTATTTCGCAGCGGCAGGATTATCCCCGACACATCCTGAACGATGAAGGCTATTTCAAAGTGATCTGATCGTCCCATGCCGGGAGGCTTGGCAAGTCGATCTCTGATTTTCGTGAGTACATCGTCTTCGGCAGAATAATAGCCCGCAATTACTAGCTAAATATTTTGGCTCAAATTTTATATGCCACAGAAAGTGGGCAGGGAGGCTTCAATGAACTTCGAATCACGTAATCCGGCGACGGGTGAACTGCTGGGTGTCCATCCGAAACACGACAAAGCAGAGATCGAGGTACGCTTGCAGCGCGCTTGGGATGGCTGGCGGCGCTGGTCCCGCACCCCACTGCAGGAGCGAATCGCTTTCCTCACACGGCTCGCCGAACTGCTTGAGGAGCGGGTCGATACCTATGGCCGCCTAATCACCGCCGAGATGGGCAAGCCGCTCGCGGACTCCATTTTCGAGATCAAGAAATCCGCTTGGGCGGCCCGCCACCTCGCCGAGACAGGGGAGGCTTATCTCAAGCCACAGCCCGTCGCAGGCATACCGGCGGAGATCGTATACGAATCGTTAGGGCCGATCTTCTCTGTTCAGCCGTGGAACGT
>Ga0185299_10003418_pt1 | contig 21185 bp, 20 predicted proteins | sample PaiPotPPA55metaG_FD_128002 | JGI IMG/M metagenome (GOLD analysis project Ga0185299, IMG submission 128002) | Iron sulfur acid spring bacterial and archeal communities from Banff, Canada, to study Microbial Dark Matter (Phase II) - Paint Pots PPA... ... | reverse complement strand
CACCAACAAGACCTTTCAGGAGGCGGGCAAATCCATGGATGAGAGCGCCGACGAGTCGAAACGGAACGCGCTCGACCTCCTGAAGAAAGTGTTCGGCGAGAAGCCGGCGAAGATCGTGAAAGACCCCTCTGGATATGACCGCTACGACGATGCGTAGATGACAATCGACGATCCGACGGCTGACATCCTTTTAGGCGCGTCTCATAACCTCCTTTCAATCGCGAGACTTGGGCGTGACCGTGTAGGCTGAGATGGGATCTCCGGGGCGCAGACAGCGCAGCCGGTCCGCGGCCACGCCTTTCTCGCCTGCGACGGAGGCGTCGTGGCGGCGGTCGATCTGGCGACAGGCCGCGAACTCGCGCACGTGGCGATTGCCGGGGAGCCGGACGTCATCTGGCACAATGCCGAGCGCAATCTCCTCTACGTCGCCATCGGCCGGCCCGGTCTCATCGACGTGATCGACACCGAGGTCATGACGCGCGTCGAGCAGGTCGCCACAGAAGAGGGCGCCCGCACCGCGGCCTTCGACCGGACGCGGCAGCGGCTGTACGTCTTCCTCCCGCACAGCTGCCGGGCGGCAGTGTACGAGGAGGCGACCGGTGGAGGCTAGCGGACGACGGCAACGAGCCCCGCGCGAGCTCCGGAGGGTCTGCGGGATCGCTCACGAGGTATTCCGCGCCACCCTGGCCGGCATGCTTCTCGCCGTACTTGCCGCGCCCGCGGGCGCCTCCCCGCCCCCGCTACGGATTCTCCGCGACGTTCCGCTGCCGGGGCCGGCATCCCGGTTCGACTACGCCAGCCTCGATGACACGCGGGCCCGTCTCTACATAGCCCATCTGGGCGCCGGCACGGTGCTGGTTGTCGATACGCGAGCGCTTCGCGTGATCGCCGAGATCCCGCAGGTGGCGCAAGTCCATGGCGTCCTTGTGATCCCCGCGCTCGGCCGCGTCTACGCGACGGCCACCGGGACCAACGAGGTTGTCGCGATCGATGAGGCTACGAATCGAATTATCGCCCGGATGCCCGACGGCACGTATCCGGATGGTCTGGCCTATGATCCGGTGACGGACATGGTGTTCGTCTCCGATGAGGCCGGAGGAACCGACGCCGTCATCGACGTGAGCGCGAACCGCGTGGTCCGGCGGATCGATCTGGGCGGGGAGGCCGGGAACACGCAGTATGATCCAGTCTCGCACCACATCTTCGTTGCCGTTCAGACCAGGAATGACCTCGCTGAGATCGATCCCCGGAGCGGCCGGATCGTGGCTCGGTATGGGCTGCCTGGTTGCCGTCACGACCACGGACTCGCGATCGACGGGGCGCGGCGGATGGCGTTCATCGCCTGTGACGAAAATGCCGCGCTGCTGGTGTTCGATCTCACGGCGAAGCGCGTGGTGGACACGCAGACCGTCGGACCGGACCCCGACGTGCTCGCCCTCGATCCCGGCCTCCGGCGCGTCTACGTCGCGGCGGAGAGCGGAATCGTGACCGTCTTTGCCGAGCGCACGCAAGGAGTGCAGAGACTCGGCGAGATCCAGGCCGGACATGCGCACGTCGTGGCGGTGGACCCCACGGACCATCGCGTCTACTTACCATTGCAGGATGTCGGCGGGCACCCGATCTTACGAATTGCCGTGCCTGTCAGGTAGCCAGATGGCGGAGGATCCCAGATGACGGAGGGCAACCCGGTGCGGCGCGTGTCCATTCGGGAGCTCGTCCTGTATTATCTCCGGCTCGGGGCCATCGGGTTCGGCGGACCCGTGGCCCTCGTCGGGCAGATGGAGAAAGAACTCGTCCAAGAGCGGCACTGGCTCACCAAGGAAGAATTCCGCGAGGGTGTGGCGGTGTGCCAGTCGCTCCCCGGGCCGCTCGCCATCCAGGTCGGGATCTTCATCTCTTACATCCGCGGCGGGTTCTGGGGAGCGTGGGCCGGCGGCTGGGCGTTCATCCTCCCGAATTTCCTCTTCGTCGCGGCGCTCGGAGCCTTGTACGTCCACTTTGGCGGTCTCTCGCCGGTCAAAGCGATCTTCTACGGCGTGAGCCCGGCCGTGATCGCGCTTATCTTCTACTCGTGCTACCGGCTGGCCAAACTCGGCATGGAGGATCGCCTGCAATGGATCATCGCGGCGGGGTGCTTCGTTGTCACCGTCGCCGTCCAGGCCGAGGTTGCCCTGCTGTTCATCATCTCCGGTGCCATTGGGATTGCCTACTACGGGACGCTCTTTCACAAACGCGCGCGGGTGCCATCCCTCCCACTGCTGGCTGCCCTCCCCGCGAAAGCGGGCGCGGTAGCGGCGCCGGCGGGGTCGACGCTCGGTCAGTTGCTCGTATTCTTCTTGAAGGCGGGGAGCCTCACGTTCGGCAGCGGGCTCGTGATTGTGCCCTTCCTCGAGAAGGGGCTGGTCCAGCAGACGGGCTGGCTGAATGGACAGCAGTTCCTCGTGGCCGTCGCGATGGGCATGCTCAGCCCCGGCCCCGTCGTCATTACGGCGACGTTTGTCGGCTATCTGGTGGCGGGGTTCTGGGGATCGATCGTCTCCACCGTCGGGATCTTCCTGCCGTCTTTTCTCCTGGTGCTCATCGTCGCCCCGATCCTGATCCGCCACCGGGCAAACCTGAACGTCCAGGGCTTCGTGAAGGGCGCTTATGCGGCGGCCATTGGAACGATCTTGGGCGCGGGCATCCTACTGGGAAAGATCGCGATCGGGGACTGGCTCACGGCCCTCATCGGCTTGGCCAGCTTGGTCGCGCTCGCGCGCTGGAAGGTCAGTAATCCGCTCCTAGTCGCCATCACCGCGATCATCGGGCTTGTCGGCTTCGAGCTGCTTAAGCCGACGTGGGTGTTCGTCAAATGAGCGGGAAGGGCGAGGGAGATGGGGTCTCCCCGAATCGTGGTCTTCGTGTGTGCCCATGGTGAGAACGGCGTCTGATCGCCGACGCCGCACACGAGCTCCGAACGCCCCTCGCCATTCTCCGCACCGAGCTGCGGACTCGAGTCACGTGCTTTGATGACGTCCAAGCGACGGCCGTCTCCCGGTAGGGCGTCATGTTGAGGCCTCGCATCTACGCGACCCGTTCGACGCCGACGCCGCCAGGGGACCTACGGGACGCTGTGTTTCCCTTTCCCTGTCTGCGTAGCGAGGGGGACGCCCAACCCATTCATCCTTACCTCCGGATCGTAGCGTCGCTGTTTCATACGAGGAGCACCCGTCGTGTCGGTACCGTCAAAAGCAAGCCCCCGATTTTTTGATTCCTACTGGCCCCGGACCGGAACATCCGGTTATCAGCCTCGTGGCCCGCTGCCGGCCGCGCCGCCTGGAGGATGGACCTGCTCGGCGCGGTATCGGGAATGAAGACCAGCGGGGCCGGGTAGACCCAGTGCCGAGTATTACGCGAGGATCGTCGAATCGCTCGGCGTCCCGGGCGTGAACTGCCTGACGGACACAGCGTACCGCTCCAACACCTCTTGTCCCCACGGTACGGGCGCGTACTCCGGGAAGGCGATCCACGTGATGCGCCGACGGTGGATGTCCACCACGTTAAAGCTGAGCGTGTTGTCGTTGTACCTCCCTCAGCAGCCGCCCATACGCTCGTCCGTTCGTTGGCGCGGGTGTGCGGTTTTTTCGATTAACCGTACCTGCACGGATCTCGATACCGTTGGGCAGGGGAGCCGGAGACAGAGGATTGTAGCGGTCGTCTACCCGGCGAATGCCGCGGAAATCCACAAAGTTGACTCGCGCGTCGGTGCTTCGTCCGCGGAACCTTTCTTTTGGGAGTTCCCGATGCCCACTCAGTCCCTCCCGAGAGGAACTCGCCTCAGCCATAAGGAAGGGGCCTCGCCACGACAGCGGGATTTCCTCCGTTCCTGTGCAGGGAGGATTCCTATGAAGATGATTCTTGCTATCGTTCAACCGGGGGATTCTCACCGTGCATTGGAGGCGTTAGTAACCGAGCACTTCCAGGTCACAAAGCTATGTAGCACAGGTGGGTTCCTTCGGAAGGGGAACGTCACACTACTGATTGGTGTTGAGGATAGTCAGGTTGACGATGCGCTTGCGGTCTTGCAGAGAGTCTGTCCGGCGCACGCGAACCTGCCGGTCGGCCGTGGGACACAAAAAAGTGGAGGGGCTATCATCTTCGTTCTCAATGTACACCGCATGGTCAAGATCGATGCGGACAGCAATGCGCAGGCGAAAGCGATTTGAGCGAGGTCCAGGACGCGCCATCGAGTCGGCGTCATGTCCAGCGTGAGCCTGAGGTGTCGCGGCTCGTGCCGTGGTAAGCAGGATGGAAGAAGTCATGACTCCGTCGCGACATCTCCTGCCGGATTGTCTAATTACGTCCTGAGGAGGACAGACCCTCTCTCGCTCGGTCGTCTTACCACTCGAACCCGAAACGTCGGCGCATGAGGTCGAGATACTGGTCGTCGATATGCCCGGACCGGTCGAGCACCGCCGCGACCCCGCGCGTCACGGAGGCGGCATAGTCCACGTCGATCGGGACGGGTTGAATCGGAAGCCTCTCGGCCTCGATTGCCCGCGCCAGCTCGGTGCCGGTGGCGGGTTGGCGCACGCCAGCGTGGAATTGTGGCCGAGGCGCGCAAAGTGGAGTGCGGTCGCCAAACCGATGCCGCTGCTGGCGCCGGTGATCAGGACAACCGGCATGGGGACCTCCTGAGTGCACATTCTTCCGGATAAGCGCCGCTTCAAGCGCGTCTCGTTTCACGCGCAGCTCGCTCATCATCCGGCGGCGCTTGCCAGAGGGCTTCGGATGTCCGTCCTTGTCCACCTCCGCTTCGACGGTACGGTACGACCATACCTCACCGTGAGCGGTAGAGAAGGCTTCGGCACGGGCGGCGCCTCGGGGTCAGCGCGAAGCGCAGAGCGCTCGACGGTTGGGCGCGGAGAATTCGGTGTGTGGCAGGGCCACACCCGATGTGCTTCCCGATGAAGGATTCGCGCCCCGCATGGAATATGGGGGAACCCGAGGGAACGTCGAGGAGGGGGCAGATCCATGGCGGATACGATCCGGCTCGCTGACTACTTCTGCGAAGCTGGTTTATGTATAGCCCTGCCCACAAGGGCGATCAGGATTATAATGAAAACGCTCATCGATTAGCCGAAACTGCAAACAGGTGTTTCATACGCTCTGCGACCTTCGTCAAACTAAGCGGCATCGGCTGTGCCTCAGCCAGCACCCAGAGAATCTCCCGCTCCGGACGGGGAAGTCGGTGCATCCAGTACTGAAGCAGCGGCCGTCCTGGAGGCGGCAGCGCGTCGATCTGACCACGAACCGTACGACCCGCGTTCGTAATGCGCAGGTCATCGGTTCAAATCCGATCGCCGGTTCCATATTTTCAAGGGCTTTCGAAGACCCGAGTTGTCCACTACCCCTCCGTTGGGGCACCCTTGGGGCACCGTTCAGACAGTCAGCCTCGGCCAGCTTCCAGGTAGTTTTCTTGTCCAGTTTCCGGCCCTGCATGATCAATATGCCAGCAATCGCTACGTATAGCAGAACTACCATCACATGCTGCGGTGTGTTCGGTGTCAACTTGACCCTGCAGGATATTGTATGCTAAATTGTATACAATGTCTAACACCCCTGCCCTGCGAGCCCAAGATCAGCGTATGTCGTTGCAAGAGAGTACCTATAGCCGGCTTCGCGCCGATATTATCGATGGCCGTATTGCTCCGGGCGCCAACCTTCAAGAGGAAGATCTAAGCCGCACCTTCGGGGTAAGTCGAACGCCATTGCGCGAGGCCATTCGGCGCTTGGCTGAAGAGGGACTCGTAACGGTCCTGCCATATCGTGGTGCGCGCGTACTAGATCTCAACGCGGAGCAGCTTGTTGAGCTGTTCCAGGCTCGTGAAGCGATTGAAGGGATGGGCGCCCGCCTTGCGGCGGAGCGAATGCCGAAAGATCAGGTCGCCTTCGCCATCCACGGCTTAAAAGCCCGATTGCGGGAGTTGAGCCGTTCTACCTCGGGCTACTGGACCCCCGCCGCAGACTTTCATTGGGCGGTTATGAAAGGAAGCGGGAACCAGCTAATTCTTGACTTTGCGCAACGACTGTACGTGCGCATGAGATTGGCTCGAATGGTTTCGGCCGCCTTTCACGAGCGGGCCAGTGCGGCGACCAATGAGCATCTGGAGATACTGGCGGCGATCCAGCGACGCGATGCCGCTGCTTCCGAGCGACTAATGCGGCGCCACATTCGTCGTTCGCGGGAGAATCTCGAGCGCTATTTAGTCGAGCAGGGTGCCCCCCGCCGTGGGTAATCTCGGGGGCGCATTGAGTTCACAAAACCAGAACGAAGACATTCGATCCGGGATGCGACTCGTCGGTGAAATCATCATCTGCGATTGTACCGGCCGAGAGGGCGAGCAGGCCGCTTCCGTAGACCTCGGCGCCGATATCAAAGTCGAGCTGATCCGGCTGCTGGACAGTATTGGCATCGCGCAAGCCCAAGCCGGGTATCCTGCCAAATCACGGGCCGACAGCGAAGCCGTCACACGCCTTCGCCGCCTAGGTCTGCGGATAAAAATCGAAGTGATCGCGCAAGTCTTTGACCCTCATTGGCGTGACGAGTTGGATGCGGCCGTGGCGTGCGGACCAGATATTATCGACGTCCAACTTCCTTGTTCGGACGATCGACTGCGGTTACTTCACCATATGACGCGCGATGAGATGCTCGCGAGGTCGGTGGAAGCGATCCGGTACGTGCGTGATCGTGTGCCGATTATCCGATTTGCTCCAACCGATACGACACGCGCGGATCTGAACTACGTACGGGCTCTCTACCATGCAGCGCTCGAGGCAGGCGCGGATCGGCTCTCGCTTGCAGACACGTCCGGCAGCATGTTCCCGCCTGCGATGCGGTGGCTGGTGAATGAAATTACCGGCGAGTTTGATGTTCCAGTGCAAGTGCACTGCCATAACGATTTTGGCTTGGCACTTGCGAACACCCTTGCAGCCGCTGAAGGTGGCGCCACAATTCTCGACGCTACCGTAAACGGTCTAGGCGAACGATCCGGAAATACGTGCTTAGATGAACTTGCGGTGGCATTGGAGACGTTCTATAAGGTGCGCACCGGCGTCGAGCTCAAGTCACTCTACCGGCTGGCGCATCAGGTGAGCCGGTGGACCGGGGTGCCTCTACCGGTTCACAAGCCCCTCGTCGGGGATAACGCTTTTGCGCATAAGTTGGAGGGGCACGTCCGAGGAGTTCTGATTTCCCCTACGCTCTACGAGCCGCTCCCCCCTGAGACGATCGGCAACGTACGCCGAGTTCCGATCGGTAGGTACAGTGGCGCTGCGGCGGTGCGTTATCGTCTTCAGCAACTTGGAGTTGACGTGAGCGGTGGCCAGGTGCAAGCGGTCCTCAATGACTTGGCGAAGCGCTGGGAAGGCCGGACAACGAGCCTCTCGGACGACGAGTTTGTGGCGATTGCTGAGGCGACGCTCCGCGGCGGCGCGGATGAGTGACGCTGTCCTTCTTAGGGAGGATTGTTGATGCCGTATTTGGCCAGCACGAACAAGGACCGAGCAGTTATGCTTGCCGCGGTGGGCCGTTCTTCGGTCGATGAGTTCTTCGCTTCGTTACCCAATCACGGGCATATGCAGACCAGCACGATCCCCGAGCCGGTCGGTGAATTCGAACTCGTCGCCGCAATGGCGAACCTCGCCGCGACGAATCGCGTTGTGCTTCGCGATCGCAGTTTTCTTGGAGCAGGCGCGTATCGTCGGTTCGTGCCGGCCATTGCGCGTTACGTTGCCAGCCGCCCTGAGTTCTATGCGCCGTACGCGCTGAGCCATAGCGAAGTCCACCAGGGAACACTTCAGGCACTGTACGAGTATCAAAGTCTTCTAGGCGTCTTGACCGGAATGCAATGTGTCAACGCGTCTCTTTACGACGGAGCTTCTGCTTGCGCAGAAGCTGTACTCCTAGCCAAGCGTGTGACAGGTCGGGCCGACGCTATCGTATCTGGGGCGCTGCATCCTGAAGTGCAAGAAGTGATACGCACGTACGCCTATGGCCAAGGCCTACAGGTTCGACAGGTGCCATGGTCGCCGGCGACGGGCGCGATGTCCGCAGAAGAGATCGCCCGGCAGCTGGATCCTCGGGTTGGCGCCGTCGTTGTGCAGTACCCGAACGTGTTCGGCGTTATAGAAGACCTGTTGCCTCTCGCCGAACAGGTCCACGCTGCAGGAGCTCTTCTCGTCGTCTATGCTGATCTAGTTGCGCTCGCCCTTCTTAAGTCACCAGGTGACTCGGGGGCCGACATCGTCGTCGGTGAGGCGCAATCGCTTGGTCTTACGGTATCGTGTGGCGGCCCCAGCCTCGGTTTCTTCGCTACCAGAATGGACTATTTGGACGAGATGCCGGGTGTCATTGTCGAGGCATGCCAAGACGGGGAGGGTCGTCGCGGATTCGCCGTTCGCGACTATGGCGCGCGGGATCGATCACTTCTGCGCGAACGGGCCGTTTCCAATGTTGGCACGACATCGACCTTGCCCGCGATTACAACTGCTGCCTATCTCGCGGCGCTTGGTCCGCGAGGCTTTCGCAGGGTCGCGGAGTTGAGCTTCCATAGAACACACTATCTTGCTGAGCGGCTCTCCGCTCTTGCTGGTTGTCGTGTTCGATTTTCGGCTCCGTTCCTTGGCGAAGTGACCTTAGAGCTCCCGTGCCGGGCGGCGTGGTTCGCGGATGGTTTGCGCCGGCGAGGCTTCCTCGCTGGCCTGCCGCTCGGTGGCTGGTACTCCGGCTTGGACAACTGCTTATTGCTGGGCGCCAGCGAGTGTACAGCTCGCGAGGCCCTGGACCATTTCGCCGAGGCCTGTCTAGCCCAACTTGCGGAAGGACGAACGTCGCGGGGTACTGCTGAAGTCGCCGGACTCGGGAGCGTCTCTCTATGACGGAGCCGCACTTGTTCGAACTCTCGCATGTCGGTCGTTGCCGAGCGGAGTTGCCGGACGTTGACGTGCCGCTGGCGGAGATTCCGGCGGCGCTTACCCGTCCGGATTTGCGACTACCCGATGTATCGGAAGTTGAGGTCGTTCGACACTACACGCGGTTGGCTCGGTTGAATATCAGCAACGTCAACTCACTGCAGTCATCTGGTTCATGTACGGTGAAGTACAATCCCATAGTCAATGAGGAGGTTGCCGGGCTTCCGGGATTCGCCGAGGTGCATCCCTACCAATCGACCGAGGACCTGCAAGGAGTATTGCGAGTTCTGCACGATCTCGGCAATTGGTTGTCGGACCTCACAGGTCTACCTGCCGTTACGCTTCAGCCTTCCGCCGGCGCGCAAGCGCAACTTGCGGGCCTTCTCATGGTTCGGCGATATTTCGAGCACCGTGGCGACGCTGCGCAACGCGATACCGTTCTGGTTACTACAACCGCGCACGGAAGCAATCCGGCATCCGCAGCCATGGCCGGATACCATGTCGTCACGATTCCGCAGGGTCGCGACGGTACTCTGGACCTCACAGCCCTGCGCGCCGCGCTGTCGCGGCGCGTTGCCGTATTCATGATGACGAATCCGAACACGCACGGGGTATTCGAGGACAGAGCCGTGGACGTCGCGGATCTCGTCCACCGAGAAAAAGCGATGCTATTTCTGGACGGCGCCAACCTCAATGCGATTGTCGGGAAGGTGAGAGTGGCCGATCTCGGCGTCGATCTTGCGCAATTGAACCTACATAAGACATTTTCCACACCGCATGGCGGCAATGGGCCCGGGGCTGGAGCTCTGCTCGTAAGGTCGGACCTTGAGCCGTATCTGCCCACCCCCGTAGTATCGCAGCGAGAGGACGGGATGTACACGCTGGACCGAGTCCGTCCACTCAGCATCGGGCGTGTACGGTCATTCTACGGCCAATTCGGAATCTTGCTGCGAGCTTACACTTACATCCGGGCTCAAGGTGCATCCGGTCTTCGTCAGCAGGCCGAAGACGCCGTTCTTCACGCAAACTACCTTTTTCGGCGGTTGAGGGACGTCTACCCCAGCGTTTACGAGCGGGACTGCATGCACGAGTTTTTGGTTACCGCCAAACACCTAAAGACTTATGGTGTCACCGCGCGGGACATCGGACGCCGCTTGATGGACTACGGCTACCATCCTCCGAACGTGCCCCCCCGTCTCGTTGAGGAGGGTCTGCTAATTGAGCCCACAGAGACGGAATCGGTGGAAAGTCTGGATGCATTCGCGGATGCTCTCGTTGCAATTGCCCGGGAGGCTGAGACGAATCCGGACCTGGTCAGGAGCGCCCCGCATACAACGCCGGTCCGACGTCTGATGCCGACGCGCCCGAACGGCGTACCGGACGTGGCGGCGCGCCTCGCGCCATGATGACGTGGATCAGAATCACGTGTGCAGCCTCAGCGGCGGTGATGCGATGAGCGAACCGAAGCAACGCACAGCCACTGCGGAAACACGCCCCCGAATCTGGGATGCTTTCTTGACCGATCAGGATCGCCTGGTTTATGTGGCAGCTGGCTACGGTCGGCGCGGTGGATTTGGCACGCGTCCGGCGTTGTTCCTCATCGACATCCACTATAACTTCTTGGGCGATGAGCCACTCCCGATTCTGGAGGCGATCAAGCAGTACCGAACAGCATGTGGCGAGCGGGGCTGGGCGGTTGTTCGCCGTTTGGAGAAATTGCTCCCAACGGCGCGTGAGCGTCGTGTGCCGATCTTCTACACAGTTGCGGAACGTCGTGCGGATCTACGAGACGGGGGAGCGTACCTGTACAAGAACTACCGGGCGGCGGACGGCGTCAACGTGGCGGGTACCCGCGGGACGCAGATTGTGGAGACGCTGACGCCACGCCCAGAAGATCACTTGATTTCAAAACGCAAACCCAGTGCGTTTTTTGGAACAGACTTGATGTCCCTTCTGAACGGTCTTGATGTCGACACTGTCGTCTTATCCGGATGCACGACCTCAGGGTGCATCCGAGCCACGGCCGTGGACGCATTCTCATATAATTTTCGGGTGGCTGTCATTGAGGACTGCACGTTCGATCGGGGCGAAGCATCGCATGCCATGAATCTATTCGACCTCAATGCGAAATATGCCGATGTCGTGGGTGCCACGGACGTGCAAGAGTACTTCAGAGCACTCCCGGCGTCGCCGGGCTAGTACAAGCATGGGCCAAACTGTAGCTGAGAAAGTATTGTCGTCGCACAGTGGCTGCATGGCGAAAGCCGGGGATTTCGTGCTGCCTGACATAGATTTGGTTTTTGCTCACGATGCCAACCGTCCGCATCCTGTTGACGTGCTCGAGGAGGAGTTAGGGTTTGTTGACGTCTTCGATCGCGAGCGGGTTCTCCTCTTACTAGACCATTATGTGAGTCCGACGGAGAGTATCGCGAACTTACACCGCCGTCTTCGAACGTTTGCGGCGGAGAAGCATGTGCGGCTCTTCGAAGTAGGACGGGGAATCAGCCATCAAGTCCTTCCCGAAGAAGGATTCGTGGCGCCCGGAATGCTGATTGTGGGAGCTGATTCGCACACGTGCACGTTCGGGGCTCTCAACGCCATGGGGTTCGGCGCCGGCTCCCTCGATGTGGCGGCGGCCATGGGTACCGGCAAAATGTGGCTACGTGTTCCCACAAGTATCCGTGTCTTGGTTCGCGGCGAATGGCCTGCCGGAGTCTTTTCAAAGGACTTGGTCCTGTTTCTAATCGGCCAGTTTGGGGCCGGCGGAGCGACCTATCGCAGTGTTGAAGTCGAGGGTCCGGCGATCCGAGAACTCTCCGTAGATGCTCGCATGACTATCGCCAATATGGGCATCGAGATGGGGGCGAAGGCGTGGCTGATGCCTGCCGACGCCGTGGTGCTCAACTATCTCGCCGGCCGCGCCCGGTACCCTGTCCGCCCAATCGAACCGGATCACGACGCGGAGTACGAGAGTGTGCACGAAGTCGGAATCGACGGCCTGGTACCCCAGGTTTCACTTCCTCATGCGGTGGACAACGTTCTTCCGGTTACGGAGGTGGTCGGACGCCCTATCCAACAGGTCGTCATTGGTACGTGTACCAATGCGCGCTCCGAGGATCTGAAGATTGCCGCGCGCATCCTCGCGGGACGGCATGTGCACCCCGATGTGCGACTTTTTGTTGTTCCCGCGTCTCAACGCGTGCTTGAATCGGCTCTGAGGACCGGCGTCGTCGAGGCCCTTGCAAAGGCTGGGGCAATTTTGGGAACGCCGGGTTGTAACGGCTGCGTAGGCGGTACGCATTATGCCGTGCCGAGCGACGGCGTTCACATGGTCACCACCGCAAATCGAAACTTCAAGGGCCGGACGGGTAACCCGAACGCGTTCATTTACTTGGCGTCGCCGGCAACGGCGGCGGCTTCGGCGATCGAGGGCAAGTTGGCGGACCCGAGGCCATACTTCCAGTGACAGAAACCGAGAACGTTTTGATGGGGTCTGCCCGCGTTTTCGGTGACAACATTAACACCGACTACATCATCGCGAGCAAGTACAAGTCCAAAGTCATGGATGTTACAGCATTGGTGCCGCATGTCATGGAGGACATCCGTCCCGGGTTCGCCGCGACAATTGCACCGGGCGACCTACTCGTGGCCGGCGAGAATTTCGGCTCGGGTTCATCCCGCGAGATCGCGGCTCGAGTCTTACGGGAGGCCGGCTTGTCGGCCGTCCTCGCACGTTCGTTCGCCCGCATCTTCTTTCGCAATGCCATTAACGTGGGGTTTCCGGTCCTCGAGGTCGACACGCGCGGCATTGAAGAAGGCGACCGACTAGAACTCGATCTTTCATCGGGTGTCCTGCGCAACATGACGAGACACTGGGACCGAGCAGTCGCGACGCTGCCGCCGGTTATGCTTGAAATCCTACGCGACGGGGGACTCGCGGCGCACCTCCGTAAGCATCGAGGATTTGCGTTTGCGGCGAGGGGAGTCAATCGGGGGTGAACCACCGTGGTGGATCTTATCGTGGAAGGCGGCCGGGTCGTTCAGTCCGGCGGGTCGATTCGTTGCCTCGATGTGCTGATTCAGGATGGACGGATCAACGGCTTAGTTGAGCCGGGAACCGTAGCTCAGGCGCGGCACAGACTTGACGCACGCGGGTTGTTCGTGCTGCCGGGAGGCGTGGACCCGCATACTCACTTTGGGATAACCAATCCAAAGGCGGAAGACTACTACAGCGAAAGTTGCGCTGCAGCGGCTGGCGGTATCACCACCGTAATCAACTTCGATCGCTCGGCGGAATCGTACCGCCAGACTTTTCCAGGTTGGCTCGCCAGCGCGCGTGCTCAGTTCGTCATCGATTTTGGCTTCCACCTTGGCCTTCTCACGGAAACGCACTTAGAGGAACTGACTTGGTGTGTCGATGAGGGGATCACATCATTCAAATTCTACATGAACTACCGCGGTGTCGAGAAAAGCAAATTCCACTCGGATACCGCTCTCGACGACGGCTTTCTATATCGGATCATGAGGCGACTGGGATCGTACCCAACCCCGCTTCGGCTCTGTATTCACTGCGAAAATATGGAGATCACAAACGCAGTGCGGCAGGATGGAGTTGAGGGAGAAGGCCTGTTGCGGTGGCACCGACTGCGTCCCGGTTTCTGCGAAGCGGAGGCGGTCGCCCGTTCTCTATACCTGGCCCGGATCACCGGTGCCGCAGTGTACTTTGTTCACCAAAGTAGCCGCGAGTCTGCGGCCCTGCTTGCACGAGAGGACTTGCCTAGCCTCAATTGCTACGCCGAGACCTGCCCTCACTACCTCGCTCTCACGGTGGACGCGGAATGCGGTCCGTTGGCTAAGGTAAACCCCCCGGTGCGGGAAATCGAGGATGTCGAGGCGCTCTGGGATGGCTTGCGAAACGGTGATATTCACTCCGTCGGCAGTGATCACGTCCCCCGCCGGTTGGAGCGCAAGCGTGGGCACGGAGACCTAGCGACGATGGAGGCCGGGTTCCCCGGTGTTGAGACGAGCCTTCCTGTCTTGATTACAGAAGGCTTGCGGCGCAATGTACCGCTCCAGCGTCTAGTGGAGGCCTGGAGTACCACTCCCGCGCGGATCTTTGGTCTCTATCCGCGCAAGGGAGCTATCATGCCGGGATCCGATGCGGATTTGGTGCTAGTGGACCTCGACGCTCACCGCACGGTTCAGGCGTCGACATTGCCCGGTTCTTCCGGTTATTCGGTTTACGAAGGCCGGAGCTTGCGAGGCTGGCCTCGCGCGACACTCGTTCGTGGCACGGTTGTCTACAGTAGCGGGGAGATCAAGGCCGCCCCAGGCCATGGGCGATATTTGAGCCGACCATTGTCGTCTTGAGAAGCCAAATCCACGTCGGTGGGCGCTGTGTGCCGGTGCTCTCCGCAGGGCGTGAGCGACAAGTGAGACGAGAGGGGGATGGGATGAGACGCGTACCAGGAAAGGATCGCGACATCAAGGCCGGGAGGAGTACTGTTACAAGGCGAGCACTCCTGAAGACAATTGGAGCCGCCTCTGGGTTTGCAGTGACCGGCTTGGCCATGCCGAAGTTCGGTGACGCAGCATCTCGTGACAGCCTCACGATTGCGGATTCCGGCGGCGCGGCTGCTCCGACAACACTTGATCCGCTTTTCGAAAGTTCTGAACGAAGCGTTCACCTGAATGTCTTCGACCCGCTCATTCGCACAGGCCTCCAAGGTGGCGGTCGTTTTCAGCGAATCCTGTACAGTCCGTGGATAGCAGAGTCGTGGCGCTCGATGGGCGACGGCAGTCAGTGGGAGATCAGAATCCGCGATGGCGTCCGTTTCCATGACGGAACCAGCCTTACCGCTGACGACGTAGCTTTTTCTCTGAACCATCTTCTGGATCCTAGCTTCAAGAGTCGCTTCGCTTCGCAGTTTTCGGGAATCCTCGGGGCGCAGGCCAAGGACAGGCTCACGGTCACTGTACGGACTGACGGTATCCAGGCAGCGACAATTCCGATGTTGACGCGCCTCTACATCGTTCCGCGCGCTTACTACACTCGAGTGGGAACCCGCGCGTTTGCCGAACGCCCGGTCGGCAGCGGTCCGTACAAGTTTGTCAGCTGGTCGCGCGGCGATCAGCGAGTTGCGTTGGAGGCGTTTCCAAGCTATTGGCATGGCGCACCGGCAATTCCACGCGTGACGTTTTGGAGCGTGGCAGAAGCCGCAACTCGGGTTGCGCTGCTTAAAGCAGGCCAAGTTGACCTGATCAATAGCGTGCCGCCGGTATTGTACGAAGACCTTCGGCATGACTCTAACGTAGCGGTGTTTGTCTTCCAGAGCTCACAACACGCGGCGATTGCTATTGACGGCCGTAAGCCTCCGTTTAGCGACGTGCGCGTACGTCGCGCCATGAACTTTGCCGTGAACAGGAACGAACTCATTAGCCAGGTCTTCCACGGATTTGCACGTCCAGTCACGGGTGCCATCGCTCAGGGACTCCCAGGTTATGATCCAGCGGTCGAGCAAGTCTACCGTTATGACCCGGCCCATGCCAAGCAGTTGCTAGCCGACGCCGGGTTCCCGAACGGGTTTAGCACGGAACTCATGTACTCGCCCGGCGGACTGTTTCTGATAAACGAGACCGTCCAGGCGCTGACCGGCTACTACCAACGGGTCGGCATTCGGGTGACTCCAGTTGCAGCGGAGACAGCGTTGCGGCTCGAGCGCATCCGCCGCGGTGAAGTCCCGGGGCTGTTCCAAACAGCCATTCGAAATGAGGAGCTGGACGCGGACAACATTCTTGGTCTGTGGTTTTGGAAAGGGCAAGGAACTCGCGGGTTTTACTGGCCGGATCTCAACGCGAACGAACTGATCGCGCAAGAACAGAAGGAGCTAGATCCGAAAAAGCGTGTACCGATTCTTGCTGAGATTAACAAGATGGTCGTCGATGCAGCGCCCTTCATTTTCCTCTACGAAGAGAACGAGGGCTGGGCGATGCGAAAAGGACTACAATTCCAACCGCGCTACGACGGTATTATCCTACTTCACAATGCGCACTGGCTGGCCTGACAATTCCCAGGTCAGCCGGTCGAGCGCAACGCCTTTGATGGCGAGGGCGGCTTAGCGTGGTATCGACGCCGAACGCCTGAGGCATGGATGAAACCGTCGATGGCGACGCGGAGTAGGAACTGTGGGTAGACATATTGCCGGCCGTGTAGTCCGTGGATTGCTAATCGTCTTGGGAGTGACGACGATTGTTTTCTTCGCTTCGCGGCTGACAGGCGACCCAGCCACGCTTACTCTTGGCGCGAATGTTTCGGACCAACAGATCGATAGTTATCGGAAGCTAATGGGGTGGGATCGACCTCTTGGCTGGCAGTATCTTCGCTACATGCGCTCTGCGTTGCAGGGTGATTTTGGAGTTTCGTTCTACTACGAACAAGATGCGGTGCAGCTCGTGTTTGAGCGGCTCCCTGCGACGCTCGAACTCACGGCAGCAGCGCTCGGTTTTGCCATTGCGCTCGGCTTGTTGGCAGGTATTGCCTCGGCAGTTCGGCGCGGCACGCCACTTGACGCCGTATTCATGAGCGTGGCGGTAATGGGCCGAGCTGTTCCAGTCTTTTGGCTGGCACTACTCTTGATGTACCTGTTCGCCGTTAGATTACACTTGCTGCCGGTTGCTGGGCGGGAGGCGGGCGTGGCTTCGTTGATATTGCCGGCCCTGAGTTTGGGTTCGGTACAAGCCGCGGAAATCGCCCGCCTTACGCGTTCTTCCATGGTAGAAATCATGACACAAGATTATATTCGGACCGCTCGTTCCAAAGGACTTCCGTCGCGCATCCTCATCATGCGCCACGCGTTGCGAAACGCCTTAGTGCCGGTTGTGACCATCATCGGTCTGCAATTAGGCAATCTATTGGGTGGCGCTGTAGTTACGGAGACAATCTTCAGTTGGCCTGGCGTTGGACAACTCGCTGTCGCCTCCATCCTGCGGAGGGACTTTCCGGTTGTCCAGGTCAGCGTGCTTCTGCTGGCCGTTGGCTTTGTGGTCATCAGCGTGGTGCTCGATGTATTGTATCCGATTCTCGATCCACGTATTGCGCAGACGCATTCGGTCGCGGTGCCGTGACGAGCACGCGTTCACAGGCGCTCAGAACAAACGCTAGATTGAGCGGAGAAGGAACAGACTCGGCCGAGCGCGAGCCTCAGGCGGAGCAACGGACAAATCGGCAAGATCAGTCAGCCGGTCCTTCGCAGGCACGCTGGGCCGCGCGGCTGCTGCGCGGCCCGGCCGGCACTCGTGTCGCCGGGATAATCTTCGTCCTGATCGTTCTAGGAGCCATTCTGGCCCAATGGCTCACGCCGGTGGATCCACTCGTTCAGAACTTGCAAAGGCCTTTGCATCCCCCGACGTGGAGCTGGACGGGCTGGCGAAATCCAGGCCGAACGGGGACGTACCTGCTGGGCTCCGATGAGCTTGGTCGCGATGTGCTGAGCAGAATACTGTGGGGCATCCGCCTGTCTCTTGCCATTTCCTCAGCGTCCGTGGTCTTTGCCATGCTGTTGGGAGTAACGTTGGGCGTCGCAACTGGATTGAGGCGAGGCGCCCTGGACGCCGCTATAATGATGTTCACAGATATGTGGTTGTCCTTTCCACCTATTTTGCTCGCGATAGTCATCGTTGCGGGGTTGGGCTCCGGATTGATCAACACCGTTCTCGTATTGATCCTAACGAACTGGGCGACCTACACGAGAGTGATCCGAAGCGAAGTGTTAAGTCTTCGCGAGCGGGAGTTCGTGCTGGCTGCCCGGGCGCTTGGTAGCGGCCCTCGCAGGATCGCCGTCCGTCACATCATCCCTCAGGTCATCCCAACGGCACTCACCTTGGCCACGCTCCAGTTTGGCATCATTGTTATATTGGAGGCTACGTTGTCCTTTCTCGGACTTGGAGTGCCGCGGCCTGCACCGAGCCTAGGCAACTTGCTGGCGGACGGGCGTCAGTTCCTCTGGACGGCATGGTGGCTAACAATCTTCCCTGGCCTCACCGTTACTGCTCTGGTCTGGTCGAGCAATATCCTCGGTGATTGGGTTCGTGATCTCGTCGATCCACGGCTGCGGTTATGATATCGCCCATCATCTTCGTGTGCGAAAGGGCGTGATTGAGCTGGGAGTTCAGAAGGTATGGGGTTTTGGTATTCGCACTCGAGTCGAACAGGTTGCCAACCGCCGCGCTACCATAAAGGAGGCTCGCAGTGAGCAGAATGAAGATCCACACGCCGTGACGCCTTCATCGGTGAAGCCTTGGAGGCGGTTCAGCCAACAGGACCCGTCAGCGGTCCTTAGGCGGACGACCAGGCGAAGGTATCTCAGGCCGGGGGAACACCGCGGCGCCTCGGGAAGAGGCGTTTCACGGCGGCCAGGTGTCTGGTGAGTTCGAACCACGCCCACGCCTGCTGGCCAGCATCAGCCTTGCCCCAGCACCATGGCGGTGGGAGCGCGATGTATCCGTCCGGCGCGGCACCCACGACGACGAACTGCCGACAGACGACGCAAAGGCCGGTGAGGGCACATACGAGACTGGCAATCCGCTCGTGGTCGAGTAGCTGCCACTGTCCATTGATGGCCCGGTACGACAGCAGACTTTGAAGCAAGTCCTGAAGCCTGTCGCGGACAATTGGGTTCAATTACCTTCGGTCTCCCGGAGGGCCAATGCCTCGTAAGAGCGAACGTTCGTTTCGTCTCGTGTTTACTTTGATTGCAGGTGTAGGTGGAAATTTCTAAGAAGATACGCAAGTGCCGAACACGCGCGGCATTGTTCTGTGCCGAGGGGCAAAGGGGGCGGTTCGATGACACGTCTGCGGGACATAGGCGCCTGGTGCGATCGTCGGGTTAAGCGGTACTTGTCGCGGCCGGCCGCCGTCCTTGTTGCGCTATTGATTGCGTCCCTATGTATCGCGGCACCAACCGGATGGGCAAGCCCTGCCGCTGAAATGAAGGTCGCGCTGACGGCGGACGTCGGCAGCATGGATCCCTATAAGGACAATAGCGTCGTTGGCCTGGAAGTTCAGGGCCACCTTTTTGATGCGCTCCTCGACTTTCGCGGACCCCGCGTCACCCCGGTGCCGCTCGTTGCTCGACGATGGCAGAATGTAGATCCCACGACGTGGCGTTTCTTTCTCCGCAAAGGTATCAAATTCCACGACGGTAAGGAGCTGACTGCGGACGATGTCAAGTTCTCGTTCGAGCTCGCACAGGCGTCCCCAACGGCAAAAGCCAAGGTTGCGAATGTGACCGACGTGCGGGTCATTGATCCGTACACGGTGGACGTGAAGACCGCCGGGCCGGCGGCTTCGCTCCTTGCGAACCTGACCTTCATCTTCATCCTGCCGAAGGCGGACTACCAGGCGCGCGGGGCGGAAGCGTTCGGGCAGCAACCGATCGGATCTGGGCCGTACAGACTCGAGCGCTGGGACAAGGGGCAGCAAATCATCCTCACCGCCTTTGGTGGGTACTGGGGCGGAGCCCCCAGGCCGACTCGAATCGTCATCCGGCCGATCCCGGAGGCGTCGACCCGCCTGGCGGAGTTACTGACTGGTGGTGTTGATGTGATCCAGGACCTGCCCGTGGAGAACGTCCAGCAGGTCAGGCAGAACAAGGACCTCGCTGTGATCCAGGCCAAGGGGATCCGGCAGATCTACTTCCCGATCAACGTAAAGGCGGACACGCCGCTCAAGGACAGGCGGGTGCGTCAGGCGCTCAATTTTGCCATTGACAGGCAGAAGATCGTCCGAGACATTCTTGAAGGGTTCGGCGAGGTGCGAACGGGCCCGTGGGGGCCCGGACAGATGGGATTCAACGCGGAAGCGGCCAAGTTCTTCAGCTACAACCCAGAGAAGGCGAAGGCGCTCCTCCGAGAGGCGGGATATCCTGACGGGTTTGCTGTGGCATGGAATCTCTGCAAGGGTTGCTGGCTCAAAGACAGCGAGATCCTCGAGGCGATCGCGAACCAGCTCAGGGCTGTCGGAATCCGGGTGACGATCAAGTTGCTCGAAGTTAATCAACTCTTCGCCGATCAAAACGCGGCGAACTTCCAGATCGGCATGATCCGCTGGTCGCGGCAGTACGACACCGACACGATCATCGCAGGCATCCAGGTCCAGTCGGGCACGCAGAAGTGGTACACGAACCCGGGCATCGATGCGCTGATCGCGAAAGGTCGAGAGACGCTCAACCCTGCCGCGCGGGACAAAGTGTACCAGGACCTCTTCAAGGCGCTCGTGGAAGACGCTCCGTATGTCTACACGCACGCTCAGGATTCGGTGTGGGCCAAGCGTGCGTCGACCGACTGGAGCTTTGAGCCGTTCGTCGGCAATCTTTCGATGACGCTGTTGCACAAATAGTGGCCGGACGGCCCTGACGCTATAGAGCGCTGCGGCTCCAGCGTCCCCTGAGCCGGGCGAACGAGGATATGATGTTCCCATACATGCTGCGCCGTCTGCTGCAGTTGGTGCCGACCCTGCTCGGCGTCTTGGCAGTTGTCTTCCTGCTGGTGCGGGTCTCCGGCGACCCGACACAACTGCTCTTGCCTCAGACCGCGACCCTTGCAGATCGCGCGCTCTATCGGAAGCAGCACGGCCTCGACCAGCCGATTCCGGTCCAGTTTATCCACTATATCGCCAGCGTGGCTCACGGCGACCTCGGCCGCTCTCTGACCGACGCGCGCCCAGCCCTGGATGTGGTCCTCCAGCGGCTCCCGGCAACGATTGAGCTGGCGTTGAGCGGCATCGCGATCGCTGTGCTCATCGGGTTTCCTTTGGGCATCGTCGCCGCGGTCCGGCGCCGATCGGTGTTGGATCGCCTGGCGATGCTCGGCGCCTTGTTTGGGCAATCGATCGCCACGTTCTGGGTGGGTATCCTCTTGATCGTGATCTTCGCCGTACAGCTGCGATGGCTTCCAGTCTCCGGCCGCGGCGGGATTGCGCACCTCGTATTGCCGGCGGTGACGCTGTCCCTCTACATGATGCCGCTGCTCGCCCGCATGACCCGATCGAGCATGCTGGAGGTGTGGCAGCAGGACTACGTGCGGACGGCGCGCGCCAAAGGCCTTCGCGAGCGGGCTGTGATCCTGCGACATGCGGCACGCGGGGCCCTGATCCCGGTGGTCACGGTCCTCGGACTCCAGTTCGGCGGCGCCCTGGCGGGCGCGATTGTCACGGAATCCGTGTTCGCCTGCCTGGG
>Ga0185299_10003416_pt1 | contig 21191 bp, 19 predicted proteins | sample PaiPotPPA55metaG_FD_128002 | JGI IMG/M metagenome (GOLD analysis project Ga0185299, IMG submission 128002) | Iron sulfur acid spring bacterial and archeal communities from Banff, Canada, to study Microbial Dark Matter (Phase II) - Paint Pots PPA... ... | reverse complement strand
AAACTCGCGGCGGACGAAACTGAAATCGTAATACCTGCGCTGAAAATCCTGATCCATGATCACCATCTGGGCAAAGCCCAGGGGCAGGAACTTCATGGAATATACGTTGTTCAGCTTGCTGAGCATGCGTTTGCCGAGGCCGGCCGTCGTGGGCGAGGTGAAAGCCCGGTCATCGGTACCCTCGCTCATATCCAATCGGCCAAGGAAGTACACGTCGCTCGTGGGGACAGGAGCGTTAATGTCTTTGTCTTCCTTCAGATTCTGGAGATAAGTTTCCACCAGCGGATGAAGTTGCTTCATCTGGGCCATAAAGAAATGTTCGCGCTCAACCGCCCGATCGACAATCTGGTCGAAGCTGCTGGCGGCGGCGCTAGCCTGGTGGGCGGCGGCATCGCGCGTTGAGAGCTGGGGCGCCGGCGCAGCCTGGGCGGGCGGAGCCTGGGTGGGCGCAGCCTGGCTGGGCGAAGTCTGGGCTGGCGTAGTCTCGGTGGGCGGGGTCTGGGCGGGCGAAGTCTGGGCGAAAACAGACGTGGCGCAGCAGACTAGGGAGAGAGCAAAGAGGGCGAATGAGGAGCGCAACATTTTTTTTGGCTTCATTTTACCTATAACGCGAGTTGAATTATCTATGACGCGAGTTGAAACACAATGTGCAATACCGCCTCGAAATCAGCGGGGTGGCCGTCTCTCAAGGCTGGCTTGAACTGAATTTTTTCCGCGGCGCGAACCGCAGATTCGTCCAGCCCGTGACCGAGACCGCGCACCACTTTCACGATACGAATCTGCCCCGTCGATGAAAAGACAACATCGAGCAGAACCTCGCCTTCAATCTTAAGCTGTCGCCCTTCATCAGTGTAAACCGGACGGGGCTTGAATGTGATCTCCGCCGGCAAAGTCTTGACCACGGGTTCGGCGGACTTGGGTTTGGGCTGAGAAGCGGCGACGACGTCAGCGTCTCCGAAGCCGCCCTGGCGAACTGCGCCGCGCGAGCCAGAAATCGGGCCGGAGCTGTTGCCGGTGGCGACGCCGCTGCCAAAACCGGTGCTCGCGATCACCCCGCGGGCGCCGTGCGATCCGCCGGTGCCGTTGCCATAACCGGGCCCGGAGGGCATATTAAACGAGCCCGCCTGCGCGATCGTAATCGGACGACCGTGATTATCCTGAGCGGGCACGCCGTTGGGATCGCCGAAGCCACCCGTTTGTACTTTCTGCGGCGCGGCCGCGATGGTTGGGGTGGCCGAGCTACCGGTGGAGAAAACATTTGTCTTCACCGGCGGCCTGGGGATCAGGGGCTTCGTGTCCGGCAGAAGTTCTTTCTTGGCAGCCAGCGTTACCTTGGGCGCCTGATCCTCGATAACCGGTGCTTTTTTCCGGACCAATTCGGCCGGAACGCGCATGGCTTCCGGTCGCGGCACTACCGGCTCGGCAATTTTCGGAACAGGAAAGTGTTTGACCGGCGCCGGAGTCTGTGGAACTGGAGGCGGGGTGTTGACCAGGCTGATGAAATGGTAGTCGTGTATCGGCACATCAAGAACATCGGGCGATAGGATCGCCGCGATCACGATGAATGCCACTGCAAGCGACTGCACCCCAAAACTGAGCACGAACCTCTCCCAACGGGTGCGTTGCTCGGGTAGAAGGCCTAGCGTCATCTGTGAAGCCTGCAATTCCATGATCGGCACCTCAACCTAGCTATCTGCTCAGCGCTTGCCGAAGTGGTCAATTCCACGAGCCAGCACTTTAAAGAACTTGCACTTTAAAGACCGCTGGCGGAACGGTCCGAAGGACGGCACTCCCGATTTACGAAGTGCACGCCAAAGGCCACTTTAGACGAACGCTCTACCCTCTTAAGATGCTGCTAAGCGGCCACTTAGTTGGGAAAGAATTTATTTTAACAGACCAAAAGACCGCACCTGCAAGATTTTTCCTATTTGGGGAAGAGAAACATTTTTTCGGGAATCGGAAGATTTTGCCCTGAACGCAGTTCTCACCGGTGGACCTGAGATTTCACCGCGAACTCCCAACTCAACTGGACGGGCACGGTTCACCCGTCCCGCTCAGAGCCTAATAAACAGAGACTTTAGCCTTCGAGGGGCCAAGACCAACGCTAGTCCTCCTCTTCTTCGTCCAGTTTGATCCGGAGGGACTTGAGAAACTTCAGGTCCTGATCGCTGATCTTGAGATCGGCGTTAGTGCTGAGGGTGGAGACCAGGGATTCCTTGTCGGTGTTGCGTTCCCCTTGCTTGCTGACGCCGATGGTGGCTTCGAGAACGAGGAAAATGTCGTAGCCGCCTTCCTTGATGCGGGCAACGACTTCGGCGATCGATTCGGAATCGGATAGCGACTCGTTGATCGCTTCTCCGAGTTCTTTCATGAGCTGCTTCAGTTGCTGATCCACGAGTCCCCCTGGAATCGGACGCCGCTGATGGGGGACATCACAAGCGATTGTGACGACACCCAACGAACATTGTACGCCTGGCCGCTGCTAAAATCGACTGATGATCGACCGACGGATCGACCGGCCGAGGACCGACCGGCCGAGGATTGACCGACCGAAGATCGACGGCCAGGCGGCCAGGAAAATCAAGTTGATTTTCCGTGTGGCCGCCGACATGGTCGCCAGCAAGGTGCAACGCAGCCGTAGGGGGCGCGCCGTACTGGCGGGGACCCGCGCGATAGCACGCTCTTTCGGACGGGTGCTGCACCAACTCTGGCTGGAAGTGACCGGCTTCACCTTCCTGGCGATTGCAGGAATCGGGGCGCTGGCCGGTATACGCGAATACGGGAAGTATCAGTCGGGCCACGCGGCCGGACCGGGACGCTTGGTGCTGGCGGTGTGCTTCACGGTTTCGTTCATCTGGTTCGGGCTGAGCTCGTTCTGGCGGGTAAAGAAAAAGTTAAAGGCTAAAGAGGTCCGAGCTCCGAGCCAAACCTGAAACCGCAGAGATGCCGAGAGCGGCCAGGAAGGTCAGACACCAAGAAGTTCGGACGATGAAGGGCAGGCAGAAAATGACGGAACTGAAGGCGCCTGAATCCGCAACCCAGCGGGCAGCCCTTCTCTCGAGCGAGGAGACGTCTTCTCACATCCCCGTACGCCCCCTCTACACGCCCGCCGATCTCGCAGCGTGGGATTACCAACGCGACGCCGGCTATCCCGGAGAGTTTCCCTACACGCGCGGCGTGCAGGCCACGATGTATCGCGGCCGCCTCTGGACGATGCGGCAGTATGCGGGCATGGGCGACGCCGAGGAGTCGAATAAGCGCTACAAGTATTTGCTCGCGAATGGGACGACCGGCCTGTCGGTGGCATTTGATTTACCGACGCAGATCGGGCTCGATTCGGACAATCCACTGGCCGCGGGAGAAGTTGGCAAAGTCGGCGTGGCGATTGATTCGATCGAAGACATGCAGCGGCTGTTCGATGGCATTGACCTGACCGCGATTTCGACATCGATGACCATCAATGCAACGGCGTCGATTCTGCTGGCCCTATACGTAGCCGTGGCGCGGCGGCAAGGTAGGGACATTTGTAAGCTCTCCGGGACCGTGCAGAACGATGTGCTCAAGGAGTACATCGCGCGCGGGACCTATATTTATCCGCCGCAGCAGGCAATGCGCATCATCACCGACGTTTTTGCCTGGGCGAATGAGAACCTGCCGGAGTGGAATACGATTTCGATCTCGGGCTATCACATGCGCGAGGCGGGATCGACGGCGGTGCAGGAAGTCGCCTTCACGCTGGGCAACGGCATCGCCTATGTGGAAGCGGCGATTCGAGCGGGCCTGGATGTGGATCAGTTCGCGCCCCGGCTCTCCTTCTTTTTCAATGCGCACAATAATTTTCTGGAGGAAGTCGCGAAGTTCCGCGCCGCGCGGCGGATGTGGGCGAAGATCATGCGCGACCGGTTCAAGGCGAAGAATCCAAAATCGTGGATGCTGCGCTTCCACGCGCAGACGGCCGGTTCCACACTAACGGCGCAGCAACCCGAGAACAACATCGTCCGGACAGCGATCCAGGCCATGGCGGCGGTGCTCGGCGGAACGCAGTCTCTCCATACTAATTCCTATGATGAAGCGCTGGCGCTGCCGACTGAAGCTTCGGCGCGGATTGCGCTGCGCACGCAGCAGGTGATCGCGTTTGAGTCGGGTGCGCCGCTGACGGTGGATCCGCTGGCGGGATCGTATTACATCGAATCACTGACCAATGAAATCGAGAAGCGAGCCGTCGATTATCTGGAAAAAATCGAAGCCATGGGCGGCATGCTCAAGGCGATCGAACGCGGATACGTCCAGCAGGAGATCCAGAACGCCGCGTACGAATATCAGCAGGCGGTGGACCGACTGGAGGCGGTGGTGGTCGGAGTGAACCGTTTCCAGATGCAGGGCGAAGATGAGAAAGCGGTGCCGATCCAGCAAATTGATCCTTCGCTGGAACCGAAACAAGTGGAGCGCCTGCGAGCGCTGCGCGCAAAGCGCAATGCCGAGACCTGGCAAGCCGCGATCCGCGTGGTTGAAGACACGGCGCGCTCGGGAGAGAATTTAATGCCTCGGATACTGGCGGCCGTGGAGGCGAATGCCACGGTAGGCGAAATTTCGGACGCGATGCGAAAGGTGTACGGAGAGTATAAGGAAGCAGTTGTGATTTGAACGATCATTTCTGTAGAGACGGGGCTTGCCCCGTCTCCGCCGCGGAAGACGCGGCAAACCGCGTCTCTACGGGAGATCAGACACTCCGTTAATAGTTGGGTCAGTCTGCCGTCTTGTAGTCGCAGGCGTCGCGACACGCCCCGCAGTAAAAGAGGCCGTCGGTGCAAAGGCGCATGTCGAGTTCGGATTGGCAGAACACGCAGTATTTTTCGCACCCGCAACCTGCTTCGGGCCTCTCGCATTGGACGCAGACGACACGGCTTACGGCTGGTTTAGAGGACATGGTCGGAGTTTAGTTCGGCCGAGGCAGGGAAGGAACGTAACGGAAGTCACTCAAAGGTAGGTATCAGGAGTCAGGTTTCAGATCTCAGGAAAAGCAACCCCGTGCTTCGGTTACCGGTTTCCTTTTGGTTTTCCTTACACCTGAGACCTGACGCCTGACACCTACCTTTGATTTGCTGCTCTTCCTAGCTGGATGTTAAGTTAATCAGTTCCAGATGCCAGCAGCCCAGCCACTGTCTGAGCAAGGTTTATCTGAACGATTTCTGACCGAGGTTCTCTTGTCCGTTGTCGCTACTCCGCCCGTCGTCCCAAAAAACGTGCGCAAGACTGCGTTGAACGCCGTCCATCGCCAGATGGGCGCGAAGATGGTGGAGTTTAACGGCTGGGACATGCCGGTGGAATACCCTGCGTCGATCGGGTGCGGCATTGTTGCCGAGCACATGGCGGTGCGCACCGGCGTCGGCATTTTCGACGTCAGCCACATGGGCGATATCCGCTTGGCCGACAGGGAAGCGCTGGCCGCCGTGCAGCATATTTCGATGAATGATGCGTCACGGCTGGCGGTCGGGCAGGCGCAGTATTCGGCGCTGCTCTATCAGCAAGGGACATTTGTGGATGACGTTATCGTTCACCGTCTAGGCGAGGACGAGTACCTGCTCGTGATTAATGCCGGCACGCGCGAGAAAGATTTCAATTGGGTGCGCGACAACACCCGGCAGTTTGACTGCGCGGTTGAGAATCTCTCCGACGCTTTCACGCAGATTGCGATTCAGGGACCGAAGGGCGTCGACGTGCTGCAAAAGTTGACCGATGCTGACCTGAGCGCAGTGAAGTTCTACTGGGTGACGCGCGGAACTTTATGCGGCCTGAAGAATGTCTTGATGGGTCGCACCGGCTACACTGCCGAAGACGGGTTCGAGATTTACATCCCGTCCGACGAGGAAACCAGCGCGCGGGTCTGGTATGAGATTCTGGAGGCGGGAAAAGAGTTTGGCGCGATCCCCTGCGGTTTGGGTGCGCGCAACACGCTGCGCCTCGAAGGCAAGCTGCCACTCTACGGACACGAAATCTCGGACACGATCAATGTGTGGGAAGCGGGACTGGATCGTTTCTGCAAAATGGAGAAGCCGGATTTTATCGGCCGCACCGCACTCGAGAAAGCGAAAGCTGAAGGCGTGAAGAAAACCCTGGTCGGGCTCGAAATGATTGATCGTGGAATCGCCCGCGACGACTATAAGATTCTGGACGAGAGCGGGCGCGAGATCGGCTACGTCACCAGTGGATCACCAGCGCCGTTCTTGAAGAAGAATATTGCGTTAGCCTACGTTCCCCCCGAGCATGCTGTGCTTGGAACGACGGTAAAAGTCGAAGTACGCGGACAGGGCGTGCGCGCGCAAGTGGTACCGACGCCGTTTTATAAGCGTCCGAAGAAAGCTTGAACCACCAAGGACGCGAAGGTTCACGAAGGAAAAGCTAAGAGCTAAGAGCCAGGAGCCAAAAGCTGATATGCCTTACCCAACCGACCGCAAATATACGAAAGAACATGAGTGGATCACTGCCGATGGCACGGTCGGCATCACGAACTACGCTCAGGACTCGCTCGGCGACATCGTGTTCGTGGAACTGCCCAAGGTAGGGACGGAGATCACGGCGGGAAAGCCCTTCGGCACAGTTGAGTCGGTAAAAGCCGTCTCTGATTTGAACGCTCCGGCATCTGGGACGGTCACTGCCGTGAATGAAGATCTGGCTACGTCCCCGGAGAAGGTGAACAAAGATGCGCATGGAGCCTGGATGGTGAAGATCAAGGTGAAGGATCCGGCGGAGCTGAATGCGCTGCTTTCGGCGGCGGACTATGAGAAATTTGTGAGCGAAGAGGGTGGACATTAAGGCACGATTGCAGAGGTCAGAGGGCAGATTGCAGAATTGAAAACCTTGGCTCTATCAATGACTGCCGAAGGCCGAGGCTTTCACCTCTGCAATCTACCCTCTGACCTCTGCAATCGTTTCAGCTGCTGATTACATCTAAAGAAAGTTCCTATGAGATATCTGCCTAAATCGCCCGCGGATCGCGCCGCCATGCTGAAAGCGATCGGTGTCCGCTCCGTGGACGAACTCTTCTCGCCGATTCCGGCCGAATACCGTCTGGCGCGCGACCTAGATGTCCCCAGGCAAATGGCGGAGTCGGAAATTGTGGACTGGTTCAAGCAACGCGCGAAAGAAAACGGCGAAGGCTACACCAGTTTTCTCGGAGCCGGAGCTTACTTCCATTACCGGCCAGTCGTCATCGATGCGCTGGTGCAACGCGGCGAATTCCTTACCTCCTACACACCGTACCAGGCAGAGTTTGCGCAGGGCACGCTGCAGGCCATCTTCGAATTCCAGACGATGATCTCGGAACTCACAGGCATGGACCTGGCGAATGCCTCGATGTACGACGGCTCGACAGGCGCTGCCGAGGCCGTGATGATGGCGGTCCGCATCACCGGGAGGCACTCGGCGGTGATCGCTCGGAACCTCCATCCTGAGTATCGGGAAGTGATTAACACGTACGCGACGCACCAGGCGATTCCGTTGAAGACGGTATCGTTCACGGCCGCCGGACAGATCGATCTGAGGGAGCTCGAGAAGGCGGTGGGCGACAATACCGCGTGCGTCCTGATTCAGTCGCCGAATTTCTTTGGGACGATTGAAGACGTCGAGGCGATTGCCGAGATCGCCCACAAACGCGGAGCGCTGCTGATCGTGTCGATCGCCGAAGCGGTTTCGCTCGGGATTGTCGAACCGCCGCGCACCGCCGACATCGTGGCCATGGAAGCCCAGTCGTTCGGAGTGCCGCTCGGATTCGGTGGTCCTTACTGCGGCGTGCTCGCCACGAAAGAGAAGTTTGTCCGCCAAATGCCAGGACGGCTCGCCGGTCAGACCATAGACAAGAATGGCAAACGTGGATTTGTGCTGACGCTGGCGACACGCGAGCAGCACATCCGGCGCGAGAAGGCGACCTCGAATATTTGCACCAACCAGGCGCTGGTCGCGCTGATGGTGAATATCTTCATGACCGTCTACGGCAAGGTCGGTTTGCGAGAACTGGCGAAGCAGAATCTGGCGAAGACTGCATACGCGGCCGATCAGTTCAGCAAACATGCGAAAGTCCTGTTCTCGAGTGCGCCACGATTTAATGAGTTCGTGGTCCGGACCAGCGAAGATCCTTACGCCATCAACTCTCGATTGTTGGGACACAAAATCGTCGGTGGACTTCCGCTGAAGAAGTTTTACCCTGAGTTTGGTCATGCGGCCCTGTGGTGCTGCACGGAATTGACCACGCGTTCGATGATCGATACCGCGGTCGGCCTCGTCGCCGAGAGCGAGCGCTCCGTGCTTAGCAAAGATGCCGAGCCGGAAGAGGTCGTGAGATGAAGACGAAGCACATGACTCGCAAAGCGACGCGTCACATCAGCCAGAACGAAGGATTGATTTTCGAAAAGTCGTCGCCCGGCAAGGCGGCTTGGAAGCTGCCGCCGCTCGATGTCCCGGAGGTTGACACGGCGAAACTGCTGGGCAAGCAGGAGCGCAAGGATCTCGGCGATATGCCCGAAGTCAGCGAGATCGAAATCATCCGTCACTTCACGCGGCTCTCGACGTGGAATTACGCCATCGATCTGGGAATGTATCCGCTGGGCTCTTGCACCATGAAGTACAACCCGCGCGTCAACGAGTTTGTAGCGCGTGTCGAAGGCCTCGCGAACGGGCATCCCTATCAGGCGGAGAAGATTTCGCAAGGCGCTTTTCGCATCATGCAGACGTTGAGCGAATGCCTCCTTGAGATCACCGGGATGGACGCGATTACGCTGCAACCGGCGGCCGGCGCGCAAGGCGAACTCACCGGATTGCTGATGGTACGCGCCTATCACGAGTCAAAAGGCAATGCGCGCAAGAAGATTCTGATTCCAGACTCGGCGCATGGTACCAATCCCGCGACGGCGGCAACGGTCGGCTACGCGGTCGAAAATTTGAAATCGAACGATCGCGGCATGGTGGACGTGGCGGCGCTTGCGGCGCAGATGAATGAAGATGTCGCGGCGCTCATGGTGACTAATCCGAACACCCTGGGCGTTTTCGAGCAGGAGATTCACAAGATCGCCGATCTCATGCACGCCAAGGGCGGCCTGCTCTACATGGACGGCGCCAACATGAACGCGCTGGTCGGGAAAGCGCGGCCGGGAGACTTTGGCGTTGATGTCATGCACCTGAACCTGCATAAAACTTTTTCCACGCCGCATGGTGGAGGCGGTCCAGGCTCCGGTCCGGTCGCGGTGAAGAAAATTCTGGCGCCGTTCCTGCCGACGCCGGTTGTCATCACCAAGGCGGATGGAACGCTGGGCTTCGAATATAACCGTCCGCAATCGGTCGGCCGCGTGCGCGCGTTCTACGGAAATTTCGGAATGTTCATCCGCGCGCTGGCCTACATTTTCGCCAACGGACCGGACGGCCTTCGCCAGACGACGGAAGACGCGGTGCTCAACGCGAACTACATCCGCAAGGGACTCGAAGGCGTTTATGATCTGCCCTACTCGACACCGTCGATGCACGAAGTCGTCTTCAGCGACAAGCTGCAGTCGAAGAAAGGCGTGAAGACGATGGACCTCGCGAAGCGCCTGATCGACTACGGATTCCATCCCTACACAACCGCATTCCCGCTGATCGTCCCTGGCGCGCTGATGATCGAGCCGACCGAGAGCGAGCCCAAAGAAGAACTGGATCTGTTCATCGAAGCAATGAAGTCGATCGCGGAAGAGGTGGAAGAAGATCCGCAGTTCGTGCTCGACGCTCCCCACAACACGCGCATTTCCCGTCTGGATGAGACCGCAGCCGCGCGCAAGCCGGTTCTGCGCTGGAAGCCTTAGCTCGTGGAGGGACGGGCGCCCTCGCCCGTCCAAGCCGAGCGCAGCTCGGCCTCGCCCGCACACGCGCCAACCGTGCTCTTGCTAGAATCACCTAAGTCCATCCCCCATGCCTGACGATCCCGCCACCCCCGCAACAGCCCGCCAACTGGCCGAACACCACTACTACGCCGCGCTCGATCTGGTTCTCGAAGGTCACCACGAGCAAGCGGTCGAAGAGTACCAACAGGCGGTGGCCGCCGATCCCAGGTTCACCGACGCGCTGCATGGACTGAGCCGGGCACTGCAGGACCTCAACCGCTTCGACGAAGCCATCGAGGTTGCCCAACAAATCTCGGGTATCGATCCCGACGACATTCTGGCGCACACCAGCCTCTCGATCCTGTATCAGAAGAAGGGGATGGTTCCCGAGGCCGAGGCGGAAGGGAACAAGGCGCGCGTGCTGGGGTGGAAACAGCAGTTGAAGAAAAAGTAGTGGTTAGGTGGCTGGTCAGCGGCGGTCAGCATGAAGGTTCGCAACAGTCATCGATTGGCGCTTGCCTCAATATTGACCTTTGTAATTCGCCAGCCTAGTATCCGGTGAGTGACGGCTAGTACCCCCAGCATTGGCCAAGTCCTTGGCCATTATCGCATCGTCGAACAGATCGGCGCTGGAGGCATGGGAATCGTATTTCGGGCGCGCGATGAGCGGCTCAATCGCGAGGTTGCGCTGAAGACTCTGCCCCGGCTGGCGCTACTCAGCGACGCGGCGCGACGGCAGTTTCGTCGGGAAGCGTTGAGTCTGGCCAAAATTACCGATCCCCACGTTGCGATGGCGTTCGATTTCGGTCGCGACGCCGGCATTGATTATCTTGTCACCGAGTATGTCCCCGGCTTGACGCTGGAGGCCATGCTGGCCGGGCGTCCGCTGCCGGAAGCGGACGTGTTTCAGCTGGGCAAGCAGCTTGCTTCCGGTCTGGAGGCGGCGCATAAAGAGGGCGTGATTCATCGCGACCTGAAGCCCAGCAACCTGAAGATCACGCCCGATGGCCGGCTGAAGATTCTGGACTTCGGACTGGCCTACATGTTGAAAGCCGAAACCGCCGAGGCGACCGCCACGGCGTCGCTCACAGAAACCTTCTCGGACGCAGGGACGCTGCCTTACATGGCGCCGGAGCAGGTCAAAGGCCAGAAGCCGGATGCGCGGGCGGACGTGTGGTCGGCGGGCGCGGTGTTGTATGAGATGAGCACTGGCAAATCGCCGTTCGGAGAATTGATTCGCGGCCCTCTGATTGCCGCGATCCTCGAAAGCGCCCCGGCGCCGCCGCGCGAGGTCAATCCAAAGATCAGCGAAGGGTTGGAACGCGTGATCCTGCGGGCGCTGCAGAAGGATCCCAAGGAACGCTATCAGTCGGCCGGCGACCTGCGCATCGACCTCGCCAACCTGGCGACGGGGACGGCCCCAATCTATCCGAAGCAAGGTGCCGCGTTGAACTGGCGACTACGGCTCGCGATCATGATCGCAGCGGCGGCTGTGTTCGTCAGTGCGGGGGTGTTGTGGATGCGGCATCGAGCCGAGCACCTCGCTCCCGAAGAAAGGATGATGGCGGTTTTACCCTTCGAATCGGTTGCGAACGATGCGCCGACGAACGCGTTAGGCCTGGGGCTGACCGACACTGTGACCGCTAAGCTGGTACAAGCCGTCGACGGCGGACATCTGCAACTGATCTCGACCCGCGATTTGATCGCGCATGGCGTGAAAACCTCCGAGCAGGCGCGGAGCGAGTTTGGCACCGACCTCGTGCTTGAAGGCAGCATGCAACAGGAGGGCACGCGCATCCGCATCAATTGGAGTCTGGTTAATCCGCGCACGCACACTCAGATCGCAGCGAACACCATCACCGGGGCCGCTGGCGATATGTTTGGATTGCAGGACAAACTCGTTGATGATGTGCTGGAAAAATTGCCGCGGGCCGTCGAGCCCGGACGGCGGCTGGCATTGCAGGAGCGGTCCAATACGAAGCCCGCTGCCTATGACTTCTATCTACGCGGCCGCGGATATCTGGAGGACTACAAGGTTGAGGACAACCTCGAAAGCGCGATCGCCGAGTTTGAGCGCGCGATTGCCGTGGATGAGAATTATGCGCCCGCGTATGCAGCCATGGGGTTGGCATACGACCGGGGCTTTCGATGGAAGAATCGCGACAAGGAATGGGTGCAAAAAGCAAAGACTCAGTGCGAACGCGCGCTCGCCATCACGCCGCAGTTGGCGGAAGGCCACACTTGCCTCGGAAACGTCCTGTTGTCCACCGGACATTACCAGGACGCGGCGCGGGAGTTTCAGCGCTCGATCGACCTCGATCACAACAGCGATGAGGCGCTGCGTTCTTTGGCCGACGCCTATCAGAAATTGGGGAATCCATCGGCGGCCGAAGAGGTTTATCGCAAGGCGCTGTCGCTTCGACCCAACTATTATGGCATCTACGGCGCTTTGGGAGCTTTCTACTCGAATCAGGCCCGTTATTCCGATGCGGCGGGAATGTTCCAGAAGGAAATTCAACTGGCGCCGCTGTACTACTACGGGTATTCCAATCTCGGCGCCATGGAACTTATGCTCGGCCAATATCCGCCCGCGGTGGAAGCCTTTAAGCGATCCATCGCTTTACGACCCACTGGCGTAGCATACGGAAACCTAGGGGCCGTTTATTTCTATATGCGCCGCTATCCGGATTCCGCCGAGAACCTGCAAGAGGCACTTAAAATCGATCCTAGAAACTGGCAGAACTGGGGCAACCTCGGCGACACACTGTTTCAGATTCCGGCACGTCGCGCGGAGGCGATGACCGCATACCAAAAAGCCATTGAGCTGGCAAAGGAACGGCTGGGGGTGAATCCGCGGGACGCCTCCATTCTGTCTTTTACCGCGGACTACTACGCCATGCTCGATCAGGAACCTCAGGCTCGGGAACAAATGAGGCGGGCCTTGGAGATCGCACCGGCGGACGCCGATGTTTTATTTCGCGCTGCCATCCTCTACAACCACTTTGGCGACATGGAGAAAACGCTCGATTTCCTGACTAAGTCGGTCGCGGCTGGTGGTTCGCGAACCGAGATTCGCGACACCCCCGATTTTAACCGACTGAAGGACGACCGGCGTTTTCAGGCGCTTCTCCCCGGCAATAACTGAGAACTTAGTTCGGAACTACGGAATTATCTGAATTCCGGGATCATTACAAAGCGATACCCCTGAGTAGATGTTGTATTTGAAATAACAGCCTCCTCCGTTATCCCCGCAGTCAGTGGGAGTGCTGGCGTTATCCCACTTCGCCCTTGGCCCTGCATAGGTAATGGAACTAGAGATCGGCGTGATCTCTTTGTTGCTAGTCTTATCGTACTTCGGATTGAAGCTAATCCTATAGTTATCGCCAGGAAAAGTCCAAGTCACAGCCTTCCCACTGTGTTCGGTGATTTCGGTAACGTCGCAGCTATTATTAACCGAAACCGGCATCAGCGTTGGAGTGTGACTGCCACCACCGCCGAAGATTTTAAGGATTTGCTGACAGCCGCTGAGGTTTAGCATCGCACCTAAAAGCAGAAGGCAACTCCACGTTCTCGAAACCTTCATCATTTTGACCTCCCTATACCAACGGTGATTCTGATCCTCGTCATGATCTTGTTTGCCTTAGCTTGACGGCGAGCATTGTGATGGTTACAGATTCACAAGTCAAGCAAGCTATCAGGGCTGCGGACGAGATACAGAATGGGGAGTCGCCGCCGCGAAATGGGATTCCGAACCGGCCGCCGCCATACAGCCGCCCACGTTCGAGGTCCTCGAAACGATCTCCCCCCGACCATCCGTTATCGCTGGAGGTATACCCTGATACGAAAACCTCTGATACGAATACCCGTTCTTCTCTGCGCACTCCGCGCCCTCTGCGGTAAAATTAACCCATGCGTGAAGTCGTTGTGGTTTCTTCCGTCCGCACTCCCGTAGGACGCGCCTTCAAAGGCACGCTGCGGGCTACTCGTCCTGATGAACTGGCTGCCGTTGCTATCAAGGGCGCGCTCGATCGCGTGCCGCAGCTTGATCCCAAAGAAATTGAAGACGTCATCCTGGGATGCGCCATGCCCGAAGCCGAGCAGGGGATGAACGTGGCTCGCATTGCTTCGCTGCGCGCGGGGTTGCCGGTGGAGGTGTCGGCGGTGACTATCAATCGGTTCTGCTCGTCCGGCTTGCAGGCGATTGCCATGGCGGCCGAGCGCATCATGAGCGGCGGTGCCGAGGTGATGGTCGCGGGCGGAACGGAATCAATGTCGATGATCCCCATGGGCGGGAATAAAATTTCGCCCAACCCCTGGCTGGTGGATCATTATCCGGATGCTTATCTTTCGATGGGCCTGACGGCGGAGCGGCTGGCGTCGCGCTTCGGGATTACGCGCGAGCAGTGCGACGCGTTTTCGTTGCGCAGCCATCAGAAAGCGCTGGCGGCGATGTCGGCGGGTAGGTTTGAAGAGGAGACGGTCGCGGTGCCGGTGAGCTTTACAACTCCCAACGGATCGAAGCCAAAGAGGCAGGAAATTTCTTTCAAAGTGGACGAGGGCCCGCGCGCCGATACTTCGATCGAGGCTCTGGGCGCGCTGAAGGCCGCGTTTCACGTGAAGGGCGTGACTACGGCGGGGAATTCTTCGCAGATGTCGGATGGCGCGGCGGCGGCCGTGGTGATGTCGGCGGACCGCGCTAAGGCTCTGGGCATTACTCCGCTGGCACGCTACGTGGCGTTCGCCACCGCTGGATACAAGCCAGAAGAGATGGGGCTGGGGCCGGTGTTTGCGATTCCGAAGGCGCTGAAGCTGGCCGGGCTGAAGCTCTCGGATATCGAAGTGATCGAACTGAACGAGGCGTTTGCGGCGCAGTCGCTGGCGGTGATCCGGGAGGCTGGGCTAGATTTGGAGCGTGTGAATCCTAACGGGGGCGCGATTGCTTTGGGGCATCCGCTGGGATGTACGGGGGCCAAGCTGACGGCTAGCGTTCTTCGCGAATTGAAACGCCGCAACGGACGCTATGGCATGGTGACCATGTGCGTTGGCGGCGGAATGGGCGCGGCGGGGATTTTTGAAAGGCTTTAACCACAGGGGCCACAGAGGGCCACAGGCGGACGGCCACAGGGGAAACTTTGTAAGGCATGGTCTAAATGCCGGCAAAGATGAAATAATCCCCCTGTGTTTCCCCGTGTTCCTCTGTGTCCCCTGTGGTGAAAGGTTTTGACTATGGCGACTGCGGCAATCCCGAAGAACAAGATTCTCGGCGGCAGCTTTCTGCTGGAAGAGCGGCAGACTGCCGATGTATTCACCCCGGAAGATTTTTCCGAGCAGCACCAGATGATCGGGCAGACGGCTGAAGAGTTTGCCGTCAATGAAATTCTGCCCCAGGCCGAGAAGATCGAGCATAAGGATTACTCGGTTTCGCGCGATCTGTTGAAAAAGGCCGGCGACCTCGGCCTCAGCGGCGTCGAGATTCCCGAGGCCTACGGCGGCCTCGAAATGGACAAAGTCACCGCCGCCATCATCGCCGACCACATCGCAAAGTATGCGGGGTTTGCTACGACCTGGGGCGCGCACAGCGGCATCGGCCTGTTGCCGATCGTTTATTTCGGCACCGAAGAGCAGAAGAAAAAATATTTGCCGCGACTGGCAGCGGGAGAAATTGTGGGCGCGTACGCTTTGTCGGAAGCGACTTCCGGATCCGACGCCCTCAATTGCCGTGCCCGTGCCGTGCTTTCGCCGGACAACAAACACTACATCCTGAACGGCGAGAAGATGTGGATCACGAACGCCGGTTTTGCCGACCTGTTCACTGTGTTCGCGAAAATTGACGGCGAGAAGTTTTCGGCGTTCCTCGTCGAAAGAACTTTTCCGGGATTTTCCGTCGGTGGCGAAGAGCACAAAATGGGCATTCGCGGATCTTCAACGTGCCCGATCATTCTCAACGACTGCAAGGTGCCGGTCGAAAATCTGCTCGGCGAAATTGGCAAGGGCCATATCATCGCCTTCAACATTCTGAACGTAGGACGTTTCAAGCTTGGCGCGATGTGCGTGGGCGGGGCGCGGGTTTCGCTCGAGAGTGCCGTAGCCTACGCCAAGCAGCGCAAGGCGTTTGGCAAGACCATCGGCGATTTCGGGCTGGTCCGGGAAAAGATTGCGAACATGGCGACGCTGATCTATGTCGGCGAGTCGCTCGTCTATCGCACGGTTGGCATGATGGATGCGTTGCTCTCGGAGATCGACTCGGTGAGCCCGGACGCCGCAAAAGAACGGCGTAAAGCGATCGAGGAATACGCAGTCGAGTGCTCGATCCTCAAAGTGTGGGGGTCAGAGATGATCGATTACGTGGTTGACGAGACGCTGCAGATTTATGCGGGGTATGGCTTCGTGGAGGAGTATCCGGCGGAACGGGCCTACCGCGACGCACGCATCAACCGTATCTTCGAAGGCACGAACGAAATCAACCGGCTCATCATCACGGGATTCCTGCTGAAGCGGGCGATGAGCGGCCAGTTGCCGCTGATGCCGGCGATTAAGAAGTTGATGGACGAAGTGCTGAGCGGGCCATCTGTAGGCGAGGAGATCGATGGGCCGTTGCCAGAAGAGCGCAAGCTGGTTGCGCAGGCGAAGAAGCTTGGCCTGTTCGTTTCCGGAGCGGCCACGCAGAAATATATGCAGGCGATCCAGGACCAGCAAGAAGTGATGGGCGCGATCGCCGATATGACCATCGAGATCTACGCCATGGAATCGGCCGTGCTGCGCGCGCAGAAGATGGTGGAACAAAAAGGAGAAGCTTCAGCCGCGCTGCCGCTTGCGATGACGCGCGTCTATCTGACGCAAGCGTTGGAAAAGGTCGAGGCGGCGGCAAAGAAGGTCATCGCCGACGTGGCGGAGGGCGACATGCTGCGGACGCAGTTGGCGATCGTGCGGCGGTTGTCCAAGCACGAACCGTTCAACACGATTGCGCTGCGCCAGCAGATTGCGCAGAAGATGATTGAGGCAGGGAAGTACCGGCTGGCGTAGGCTTCACTCGAACCTCACTCGAACCAGCCGCTGCGGTAAGCCAGCCACCACGAGATGTATCCGATCGGAATGGTCGCGCCCAGCGCCCACCAGATCGGCAAAATGAAATCGGCGGCGAGCCCGAGCACGGTGAACGAGAGCCAGAAGATCTTGCGCTCCATACTCTGGATTGTAGGTCTTTTCCGCTACACATGATCTCGATTTGGACCCTGCGGAAAAACTTCGGTTTAGGATCAAATCAGCAATCAGCGCTTAGCGTTCAGCATCAGCTAATTCGGGGCCACTGGGTTTGGCTGAATGCTGATTGCTGAATGCCGAGGGCTGGTTCTATTCAGGCTTTCGGCTTCAGTTCTTCCATTACGCTTTGAATCAACTCTTTGGCGTCGGTAAGGTTTTTCATGATGATCTGCACATCCATGACCGGCTTGCCCGGCCAGCGCTGGCTCTGGCAGTAGACGCCATGCTGCCCGACGAGGGCCATCGCGTCGGTGACCAGATCCATGGTGACCGCGAGTCGTCCGCGAGGCACGCCCATCCGGGTTTCAAAGTGCTCGAGCTCTTCCCGCTTTTCGTTGAAGACGGCCATGGACAAATTGTAACGGGGATGTAGGTATAATTCAGCAATTAGCACTTAGCACTTAGCCGTTAGCTCAGAAGCATCAGATCCCGACGCACAGGGTTTTCTCGCGTCAGCCAGGTGGTGGAGCGGCGTGCGAAGTTCCTAGCTAAATGCTAAATGCTAATTGCTATCTCAGGAGGAACACAATAATGAGGAAGTTCGCCTTAATCGCAGTAGCACTCTGTGCGGTCGCAACTCTCGCCTCTGCGCAAATGAACATGTCCGATGACAAATCCAAGCGGCCCAGTCCGCCGGCCAGCGCGGCTTGCAAGTTTTCGGACGGCAAGACCATCAAGATCGATTATTCCAGTCCGCGAGCGAAAGGACGGAAGATTTTCGGCGAGGCAAGCGAGAAGGCGCTCGTGCCATACGGACAGATTTGGCGCACCGGCGCGAATGATGCGACGACGTTGGTCACCGACACGAATCTGAACGTGGGCGGCAAGGCTGTACCGGCGGGCAGCTACACCATCTTTACGGTCCCGAAGGCCGATGCATGGTCGTTGGTTATCAGCAAGAAGACGGGCGAGTGGGGAACGGACTATCCCGGAGAAAAGGAAGACTTGGTCCGCGTGCCAATGACTGTTTCGAAAACTTCCGCGCCGGTGGAGAACTTCACCATCGCGTTCGACCAGGCAGGCAGCAAATGCACGCTGCGAATGGAGTGGGAAAACACTCGCGCCAGCGTCGATATTACCAAATGACCGCGTGATCTTTCCTGCTGGTGGGGGCGCCGTGCGTCCCCGCCCGGCAGGACGGGCGAGACGCCCGTCCCTCCACTGTACTTTCGGCTCGCGCGCCGACTCCCGGCGCTATACTAGAACCGATGCGGCCGATGCTGCGCTTTATTTGGAACTCCACCCGTGGCCACCGGATTGCTCCGTGGCGCAGTCCCTATCTTCTGTGGCGGATCGAGACTTATACCGGCGTCAAGATGACCCAGATTGGATTCCTGGAATTCTGGGAATTTTTGTGGATTGAACGAACCAGCCTGTGGCGGTTCCTGAAGTGGACAGCGGAGATGGATCGCTACGTCCACCCGAAGCGCAGCACTTAGCATTTTGCCCTTAGCACTTCGCAAACCCAAGCGCTCGGGTCCTCGTTGCCCTTGAGCTAAAGGGCTGAATGCTGAGTGCTGAATGCTGCCTTACCGCCCTTCCATCACCACGTTCACTTCGCTCCCTTTGCCCGCGCCCAGCAGTTGGAAGGCTGATCCCCGGTTGGCTGCCACTTCCAGAAAACCCATGCTGCCCAGGATCCCGAAAACCTCTCCGGGTCCGCCGTCCGCGTAGTTCGTGCACATGCGCGTTGCCTGTGCCTTGTTTCCAATCGCGATCTTGAAGGCGGGCGGCGTGGCCTCGAAAAGTTGGGGCGCATCCTGCGGCGTGATGTTGGTGATGAGATTGCCAAAACGATCGACTTTCAGCACGACTCCCCGCAGCGTGCGCTCATCAACCGGTTTGGGGCGGGGCGCGCCAAAGCGGACATAGTCGGTGATCTCTTCGCCGAAGTTATCAGGTTCGAGTCCCTTCGCGAGATAAGCCGCGACTGGCGAGAAGATATCTCGCGCATGAAAGGTGTTGCTGCGGGGCTGTAGAAAATAATGCTCGGCGGTAATGTGGCGGACGGAGAGCCGCTCTTCGCGGTCGTAGATCAGAGAAAGCACTCCGTTGTCGGGAGCCACAAAGAGGTGGCGGTCGCCAGTCAGAATCACCGGCCGCCGCGCCGTCCCAACTCCTGGATCGACGATCACCATGTGCACGGTGCCGGAAGGGAAGTAGGAGTAAGCCTGCGAAATGGTCAGCGCGCCATCCAGAATATCGAACGGCTGCACCGCATGGCTGATGTCGATGATCTGCGCCTCGGGAGCGATCCCCAGGATGACCCCCTTCATGGCGCCGATGAAATGATCGTTGAGTCCGAAATCAGTGGTGAGAGTGATGATCGCCGTGCGTGCCAATCGGTTACCTCGTTGAACCTAGTAGTCACGAACTCACGAAGTATCGAACGCCGCACGATGGCACGTCAAGGAAGCAGTCAGCACTCAGCATTCAGCGAATTCGGGCTTTGGGTAGGGTACGGCTTTTAGGTTTAGCTGACTGCTGATTGCTGAGTGCTGACTGCGCTCTAGTCTACCTGCACGTCGCCGGAACCGGTGTGAACGGAAACCGTGGGACCACCGCCGCGCACCTTGCCAACCACACTCTTCCTCGACTCTTGAATGCGGCCCTGGACAGTTGTTGTCACCGGGTGGCCCAGCGTGACGCTTCCGGAATTCGAGGAGATGTCGACGTCGAAGGCGGCGTCGGATGGCACGCGCAGGGTCACGTTTCCCGAGCCGGTACGGACGTTCCACAGATTCTTCGGCATGCCGTTGCCGTGAATGTCACCGCTGCCCGCCTCGGCATGAAATCCGCCATTGATGCCGTTTGCGGTAATGTTGCCGGATCCGGTGCGGATTTCGACGTCGCCTGCGCCCTGCTCCTCGATATCAATGTCACCGCTGCCCGCTTTGATCTTCGCTGGACCAGAAAGCTCGCGCCCGCGAACGTTTCCCGAGCCCGTCTGGAAACGCAGTTCACCGGTAAGGCGCGCCAACTTCAAATCGCCCGACCCACTCTGGAGATCAATATTGCCCTTGAGGCCCTCGACATCCTGATTACCGCTGCCGGTATGGGCACGGATCGCGGTATTCTCGGGAACAGTGATTTCGTAGTCGATGGAAATATTGTTCAGGTTGACGTAGTCGATGCGGATGCTGTTGCCGTTTTGGCGAATCGGAGGATTGTTCTGTAACTCCTGCACCTCTTGTTTGTGGTCGCCGCCAAACCAGGAATTGCCCGAGTGAATCTTGGCATGAATCGAGACCGTGCCCGCAGCACCGTTCCGGACAGTGATGTCGCCGGAGCGAGTAAGCACTTCGAGGTCGACCGGGCCGCTGACCTGGAATGAACGGTCAAACGTTCCGATGACGGAGCCGAAGCCAGCCAGCGAAGTGGCCAAGATAAAAATCACCGTTCTAACCGCTCGATGGCGAATCAGAGAAGAGTTATTCATAGTAATCAGGTCTCAGGTCTCAGGTTCCGCAATTTAGTTCTTGAGTCTCAGGTGTCGCTCTCAGGTCAGTCCGATTAGCACTTCGGTTTTCCTAAACCTGAGACCTGACACCTGAGACCTGTCTTACTGCAATACCACCTGGTCGCCTTCCTTCAGTCCTTGCAGCAACTCGGTCTTCGCGCCATTCGATATGCCAATGTTGACGGCGAGTTTCCGCTTGCCTTCCTTGGCTTTTGGATCCGGCACTTCGACCGATGCCTTCTTATCCTTGTCGTAAATGATCGAGCCTTCCGGGATCTGGAGCACGCCCTTGTGCTCTTCGAGAATGATCTCGGCATTGGCCGTCATCATGGCCTTCAACACGCCCTCGGGATTGTTGATCGAGACGCGCACCTCGAAGGTAGTTACATTATCCTTTTCGACGCCCATGGGAGAAATCTTCGTCACCTTGCCGGTGAAGGTTTTGTCCTTGAACGATTCGACTTTGATCCGGGCGGGTTGTCCCAAATAAACCTTGCCAATATCGCTCTCGTCCACTTTGCCTTTGACGTAAACCTCGCTGGTATCGCCAAGCGTCATCACCAGCGTCGCTGTAGACCCCAGCACCAGAATCGAACTCACCGCATCGCCAATCTCCACATCGCGCG
>Ga0185299_10003415_pt1 | contig 21194 bp, 24 predicted proteins | sample PaiPotPPA55metaG_FD_128002 | JGI IMG/M metagenome (GOLD analysis project Ga0185299, IMG submission 128002) | Iron sulfur acid spring bacterial and archeal communities from Banff, Canada, to study Microbial Dark Matter (Phase II) - Paint Pots PPA... ... | reverse complement strand
GATACCGTGGTGATTCGCAAACAGGATACCGCCGAAACCGGCGACATCGTGGTCGCCTTGATCGACGACGAGGAAGCGACCTTGAAACGGCTGCGCAAGCGCGGCGCCTCGATCGCGCTAGAAGCCGCCAATCCGGCCTATGAGACGCGCATTTTCGGCCCCGACCGGGTGCGCATTCAGGGCAAGCTCGTCAACCTCGTTCGGAAATATTGAATGGCCGGCGCGATCCTCGCCAAGGCGCAAGCCTTCGCCGGCCCGCTGGAAAGACCGGGTTTGCTTCATACGGCGCTCAAGGCATCGACGAACTGCGAAAGCGCATGGCCTTTGGCCCGCGGGGCTGGAATCGCTCGCCCGGCGCCGCCAACTTGGGGGTGGGCGACGCCAACCTGAAATCCCTGGGATGCGGCTCCCTGGGCGCCGCTACAGAAGACAGCTATGGCAGGCCCATTCAGGCAGGAGTTCGGCATGCCGGAGGTCGGTAACACGCTCACACTAGAGACAACGCAGGGACAGGTCGTCATCGAAATGCGGCCTGATCTCGCCCCAGCTCATGTCGCGCACATCAAAAAGCTCGTGGGCGAGAAATTCTACGACGGCATCGTTTTCCACCGCGTGATCGGGGGGTTCATGGCCCAGACCGGGTGCCCGCACGGGACCGGGACCGGCGGCTCGAAATATCCCAATCTCAAGGCCGAGTTCAATGCCGAGCCGCATGTACGCGGCACCTGTTCCATGGCGCGCGCGCAGGACGTAAATTCGGCCAACTCGCAATTCTTCATCTGCTTTGGCGACGCGCGCTTTCTCGATAAGCAATATACCGTCTGGGGGAAGGTAACGGCGGGAATGCAGAACGTCGACAAGATCAAACGCGGCGAACCCGTCCGCGATCCCGACAAAATCGTTTCCGCGACAGTCGGCTGACGCCCCAAAGCCAAGATCGCGAAGTTTGCGGCGCCTGGCGCGGTCTTGCCGGGGCGACGCCGCCGGCCGAAATTGTAGCCCGCTCGCGGGCGACTAACTCATCATGCGCGTCGATCTCTTCGATTTCGATCTGCCTCCGGAACGCATTGCGCTGCGCCCCGTAGAACCGCGCGACGCCGCGAGGCTCCTCATTGTCCGGCCGCATGGCTCGCCGCGTTTCGAGGATCGCACGGTCCTCGACCTGCCGGATCAAATTGCGCCCGGCGACGCTCTCGCCGTCAACGATACCCGGGTCATCCGCGCGGGGCTGTATGGGGTTCGTGTCCGCGCAGAAAACTCGGCCCGGATCGAGGCAACCTTGATAAGACGCGAAGACGATGCGTTGTGGCGCGCTTACGTGCGGCCGGCGAAGAAGCTGAAGCAAGGCGAAGTCATTCGCTTCGCCGCCGCAAACAGCGTGGAGAGCGGCGCGGAAAGTCTCGATGCCGAGGTCGTCTCCAAAGGCGCGGAAGGAGACGTTTTGCTAAAGTTCGTTGCGTCCGCCGAGAAGCTCGACAAGACAATCGAACGAATAGGCCAAATGCCGCTGCCGCCATATATTTCAAGCCGGAGGCTCGCCGACGACAAGGACACGCAAGACTATCAGACGCTGTTCGCCCAAAAGCCCGGCGCGGTCGCGGCGCCCACCGCGAGCCTCCATTTCACGCCAAGGCTCGTTGCCGCACTTGCTGCGCAGAGCGTCTCTATTCAAAAAGTTACGCTGCATGTGGGGCCGGGCACATTTTCGCCGGTCAAGGCAAAAGATACCGTGGAACACACGATGCACGCGGAATGGGGCGAGGTTAGCCAAGCGGCGGCCGACGCCCTGAACAGCGCGCGCGCCGCGGGTGGGCGGATCATTGCCGCGGGGACGACGAGCTTGCGGATTCTCGAATCGGCGGCAGGGCCGGATGGAACGTTCGCGGCGTTCGCTGGCGAAACGTCGATTTTCATCACACCGGGCTATAAGTTCAAGGCGGCCGATGTGCTGTTGACGAATTTCCATCAACCGCGCTCGACGCTTTTCATGCTTGTCGCCGCCTTTGCCGGGCTTGAGACCATGCAAGCCGCCTATGCGCACGCGATCGCGAAGAACTACCGGTTCTATAGCTATGGCGACGCATGTTTGCTGTTTCCGGCCGCCGCGGAGAATGGTGCGTGACGGCTATTTTCCGTTTCGACGTTTTGAGCCAGGACGGGCGCGCGCGCTCGGGAATGATCACGACGCCGCGCGGAAAAATCCGGACGCCGGCGTTCATGACGGTCGGTACGGCTGGAGCCGTCAAGGCGATGCATCCCGAAGCGGTCAAGGCGCTCGGCGCCGATATCGTGCTCGCCAACTCCTATCATCTCATGCTGCGGCCGGGCGCGGAGCGGATCGCGAGGCTCGGCGGCCTGCATAAATTCATGAACTGGCCTTGGCCGATCCTGACCGATTCCGGCGGGTTTCAAGTCATGTCGCTCGCCAAACTCCGAAAGCTCGACGAGAATGGCGTGACCTTTCAATCCCACATCGATGGCGCGCGGCATGTGTTAACTTCCGAGCGGGCGATGGAGATTCAGAATCTGCTCGGATCGGATATCCAGATGCAGTTCGACGAATGCATCAGACTTCCCTGCGCGGAGGCGGACGCGCGCCGCGCGATGCTCTTGTCGCTGCGATGGGCGGAGCGCTCCAAGGCGGCGTTTGTGGCGACGCCGGGACGCGCGGTGTTCGGCATCGTCCAGGGTGGCGCGGCCGAATCCTTGCGGATCGAAAGCGCGAAAGCACTCGCGGACATCGGATTTGACGGTTACGCGCTGGGCGGGCTTGCCGTCGGCGAGCCGCGGAGGATCATGCTCGCCATGATCGAATGCGTGATGCCGTGGCTGCCTCGCGCCAAGCCTCGCTATCTCATGGGCGTAGGCACGCCGGACGATCTTCTGGAAAGCGTGCGGCGGGGCATCGACATGTTCGATTGCGTGTTGCCGACGCGCGCCGGACGTCATGGTCTTGCCTACACGAGGTCTGGGCGGCTCAATTTGCGCAATGCGCGCCACGCAACCGACCCGTCCCCGCTCGATCCGCTGTCGTCTTCGGTCGCCGCGCGAATCTATTCCCGCGCGTATTTGCACCACCTCGTCAAGGCGGGGGAGATTCTCGGCATGATGCTGCTGACCGAGATCAACCTCGCCTATTACCAGGATTTTATGGAGGATATGCGCCGCGCCATCACGGCAGGCAGTTTTACCGATTTTTGCGACGCGGCGAAAACGGCCTGGCGGACCGGCGAGACCCGCGGCAAGCTTGACGCGTGATGAACGAGGCTTCTCGCCTAACGGCTTCTTGCAGAGCGTAATAATGTTCGCGACTTAAACCTCTTTCTTTCAATAGGACATCAAACTGTTGCAAATCCTAGCAAGTCGGTGCAAAGCTACGGCGCTGCCCTCCGAAGTAGAAGCCAGGGCTCGAATCCCTTCGGGTGCGCCAAATCGCGCAATATATCTTGGGTTGTCTGAAGAAATCCGCCGGACGCACCGGGATCGGAGCAGAGTATTTTCCGGGCATGTTGGAGAACGAGGGGTTTCTTCGAAACGGCGCACCCGTTGCCGCTGTTTGACGAAATTTTCGTCTGATGACCGCGGCCATGAGGACACCTCCGCCCCCGATCTTCGACCGCCGCCTGGTAAGGCGGAGGCTTGCCCGCGCGGCCGCCGCCGGTGCCGAGGAATTTCTCCTCGTCCATGCCGGCGAAGAGTTCTGCGAGCGGCTCTCCTCAATCAAGCGGAAATTTACCGCCGTCCTCGATGCTGGCACGCCTTCGCCTTGGCTTGCCGCGCGGCTCGCGGACCGGCTTCGGCCACGCCTTCTGGTCCGCATGGCGCCGTTGGCGGAAACGGCCAGTGATGGCGCGTTCCCGCGCCTTCTGGGCGATGAGGAAAGCTTGCCGCTGGCGCCTGAATCCTTCGATTTGGCCGTATCGGCGCTCTCTCTGCAAAATCTCAACGACCTTCCCGGAGCGCTCGTTCAGCTTCGCCGCGTTTTGCAGCCCGATGGGCTTTTTCTCGGTTGCCTCCTTGGCGGCCAGAGTCTGCACGAGTTGCGCACCGCCCTGGCCGTGGCCGAGACGGAGATTTACGGCGGGATCAGCCCGCGCGTCGCGCCTTTCGCGGATGTGCGCGACATGGGCGGGCTTCTCCAAAGAGCCGGGTTCGCCTTGCCTGTCGCCGACAGAGAACCCATCACCGTGCGCTACGGGACCATGTTTGATCTGATGGCGGACCTGCGCGCGATGGGCGCGACCAATGCGCTTGCGGCGCGGCTGCGCAAACCCTCGACGAGGGGCTTTTTCTTGCGCGCCGCAAACATCTATGCGGAGCGATTCGCCGATCCGGACGGACGCGTGCGCGCGACTTTCGAGATGATCTACGTCTCCGGCTGGGCGCCGCACGAGAGCCAGCAAAAGCCGTTGCCGCCGGGCTCGGCCAAGATGCGGCTCGCCGGCGCGCTCGGGATCAAACCTGCTTCCGGGAGCTGATCCTGGATTATTGGGCGAGTTCCCACGTGACTTGGACTTCGGTTCGCAGAACTTCGTTGCCGGGCTCGACCGGAACGGCGGCGGCTTCGCGCTTGGCGGCGCCTAGCATTTTCGGCGGCATCCCGGCGGACGCCGGGTAGGGTGCTTGTGTGGCGATTTCCAGGACCCGGCCCAGTTTAAGACCGAGCCCGTTGACGTAGCTATTGGCCTTGCGCAAGGCGTCGCGAACGGCGTCGCCGCGCAAGGCATCATATTTCGCCTCTTTTTGAGTATAATCGAACACGATGCCCTCAAAATTGTTCGCGCCCTTGTCCATCAATTGCCCCGCCAGGACACCGGCCTTTGCGATGTCCCTGATTCGCACGCTCAACGAGTTGTGGGCCATGTACCCGCGCAACGTCCGTTTGGTGACGCGGCCATTGTTGTCGCTGACCTCGTCGTATTCAGGCGAGAGCGTGAGCGATTGTGTCTTGACATCTTTTGCCTCGATGCCCTGCGCCTTGATCTCGCCGACGATCGCCTGGGCGGCGAGGGCGTTGTCGCGCGCGGCGGCGGCGGCCTTTGGCCGTTCGGTCTCAACGCCGAGCGAGATCGTCGCGATATCGGGGACGACTTCCGTGCTCGCGACGCCGTTCGTCGTGATGGTCGGCATTAGGGGCGCAAAATTTTGGGCATGCGCTATATTCAGTTGCGTCCCGATGCCTAGCGGAAGCGCGGCGATGAAAACGAGCCGGGCAAGCGGAAGAAGAAAGCGGAAAGTTGACATGAGAAATCTTTCGGCGGGAGGACTGTCGGGCGGGCGCCAAAGGCTAATGTGTACTATGAGAAATCCAGGCCGCCATGCTAAAAGCGTACCCCAATCATGTCCACCCTCGCCGAGCCTCTTGTACAGCTTGATGATCAGGCCCATTGCGGCCGGGCTTCGCTTGCGGGCGCCACCCGGCGCGAGCTTGCCGCGGCGCTTGCCGAGGCAGGTGTGCCGGAGCGCGAAATCCGCATGCGCGTGGCGCAGCTCTGGCATTGGATTTACCACGCTGGCGCAACTTCCTTCGATGCGATGGGCAATGTCGGCAAGGTTCTGCGCGCCGCCTTGGCCGAGCGGTTTACCCTTGCCCGCCCGAAAATCGTCGCCGAGCAAATTTCCAGCGACGGCACAAGGAAATGGCTGCTGAGGCCTGACCCGGCGGATCCGCGCGACAAGGGCGCCGAGGTCGAATGCGTCTATATCCCCGAGAGCGATCGCGGCACGCTTTGCGTTTCGAGCCAAGTCGGCTGCACGTTGAGCTGTACCTTTTGCTACACGGGAACGCAAAAGCTTGTCTGCAATTTGACCGCGCGCGAGATCATTTGCCAAGTCTTGATCGCGCGGGAAAGGCTCGGGGATTTTCCGGGACTGACGCCGCCAGGAGACGGGCTCGTTCCGGGCGACGGTCTTCGCGCGGTGTCGAACATCGTGTTCATGGGCATGGGCGAACCGCTCTATAATTTCGCCAATGTGCGCGACGCCGTGGCGGTATTTTCCGATGGCGACGGCCTCGGGCTGTCGAAGCGCCGGATCACGGTTTCGACGGCGGGCGTGGTGCCGAGGATGGAAGAACTTGGCCGCGAGACCGGCGCGATGCTCGCCATTTCGCTCCACGCGGTGCGCGACGAGTTGCGCGACACACTCGTGCCGCTCAACAAGAAATATCCGATCAAGGATCTGCTTGCCGCCTGCCAGGCCTATCCCGGCGCCTCCAACGCGCGTCGCATCACCTTTGAATATGTGATGCTGAAGGAAGTAAACGATTCGCCCGCCGACGCGCGAGAATTGGTGCGGCTTTTGAAGGGCATTCCAGCAAAGATCAATCTCATACCGTTCAATCCTTGGCCCGGCGCGCCTTACGAATGCGCGGATTGGAGGCGCATCGAGAAATTTTCCGATATTGTGTTCAACGCGGGCTATGCGAGCCCCGTGCGCACCCCGCGCGGTCGCGACATTATGGCCGCCTGCGGCCAATTGAAGAGCGAGACGGAAAAGTTGCGGGCGAGGGCGAGGCTGGTTGCGGAATATTAAGCACCGCGATCACTATCCAGAACAGCTGCCCGTTACTTCTTTGGTTTTACGCCACTGCCAGTTGTAGGAGCGGCAGGTTTTTGAGCTCCGGTAGGGGCCTGGTAACCACCTTGAATCTTATCTGGCAAACTCACCTGTTGCGGAGGAGGCTGATACCCTCTTTCCCCCAAAGGGCTGCTTTTAAATGAATTGTTGCTCGACTCAGATTTTTCATTCGCCATTTGGATTCTCCACAATTACGGCTCCCAAAATTCAATATATCTAATTTCTTTCACGGGAATCAAGATGCCAACTTTGGCGGGTCTGGGCTCCCATAGTCCTTCATTCGTCACTGTATACTCTTCCTCAATATAGAGGTCTCGTTCCGCGGAATCGGACGAAGCAAATGACGCGCTGCCAAAAAACCCCATGTTACCATTACAAAAAGGCCTCCCCGAGGAATTTTGGCAAACCTCCAATCCCATGCTGCAGGTATGACATGAACAGGGCTGAGATTGAGCTTGTGGGCGACCCAATTCGTCCATCCCTTTTGCGGTGCTGCACCAAGAAAGAGGCCCAAACAAGCAGGGCCAATTAGCGTCAGCGCAATCCAAACGAAAGCGCGGGCAACCCAAGGCTCTTTTATTGTTAAGGCCTGCTCAATGAATGGTATTGTCAATCCATAATATATGACTGATAGAACTAAATAAGTAAGAACGTTCTCCGAGTGAGATGGCCGTCGACCTGTTATGAAATTTGACCGCACATAAAATATGACAATGCCTGGGACAATAAATAATAGAATCAGATAAAAGTTAATTGTACCGTTAAAGTTTGGCATCGCATTCACCTATAGAGCTATTTGCATTTAAAATGGCTTTCACAAGCGTAACTAACTCTAGTCTATTTTGAATTGGTCCGGACACCAACTATTGCTAGCGCCGCCAATCCCGCCGAGATCAGCGCGTTCCAGGCGGCCAGCGACAGGCCAAGAATGCGCAGCGCCGGGGCATCGCAGCGCGCGACCTTGATGCTTTGCAATTGTTTCAAGAAGTCGGCGGTCGAGCGCGCGTGATCGAGCGGGCCGGAGCATTCAGTGGGCCCAGGCCAAAATCCCCATTCGATTCCGGCGTGATAGGCGCCAAAAATCGCGCTCGCGCCAAAAATCAGCGCAAGGGCCACGAAGGCCGCGCGCAAAAAAGCTGTTGCGCCTCGCGCGGCAAACAGGACCGCGAGACCTGCGAACGGAAAGGCGGCATAATAAGGCATACGCTCCTTGAGGCAGAGTTCGCAAGGCGGATAGCCGAGAGCCTCGAAGATAAAAGCTCCCGCGATTGACGCGACCGCGATCGCCAGAATCACGAGAACAATGCCAAAGGGACCGCTCATGCGCATCGCGTCGCTCAAACCAGGCGCGCGGCGATCCAAAAGCCCGCCACGATGGCAACCGCAAGGATCGCCAAAAACCAGCCAAAATATTTGTCGAGCAGAGCATTGACCGGTTCGCCATAGCGCTTCAGAAGCACCGCGATGAAGAAAAAGCGCGCGCCGCGAGTGAGGAAAGACAAGAGAACGAAGAGCGGCAGACTATAGGCCAGAAGCCCGCTCGTGATCGTCACGATCTTGAACGGAATCGGCGTGAAGCCTTTTAGGAGAATGACCGCCCAGCCCCACTGCGCATAGAGCGCCCGTATTTCATCGACGCGCGGGCCGTAGCCGTAAAGATTGATCAGCCATTTTCCAACTGTTTCGTAAAGAAGCGCGCCGATCGCATAGCCGAGCAGGGCGCCCGCGACCGACCCTCCCGTGCAAATCAGCGCATAGACCCATGCGCGCTTGGGCCTCGCGAGCGACATCGGGATCAAAATCGTATCCGGCGGTAATGGGAAAAACGAGCTTTCCGCGAAGGCGATCGCGCCGAGCGCCCAAGGCGCGTGCTGGCTCTGGGCCAAGCTCAGGGTCCAACGATAAAGTTTTTGAAACATAGTTGATCGTTTGCCCGGAAGGGCCGCGCCTCGATATCGAACGCGGCGCAAGAGGGAAGATGCATCCATTGCTAATACCCGATGGAGCAACATTTAAACTGGTAAGTCCATAACGGGCGGCGCGCAAGACCGGCGCGTCTCTTATGTGCCCAGTAGGGTTGGATCAAGGAGTCTATGCTAGGAAGCTTGCAATGTCAGTTTGCCACCGCCCCACAAATTGCCTTATGGAAATGCCGGCATGCGCTGTCGCTGGATCGGAACAATAGTGACGTTGAACCTTTGCGCCTCCGCGATTTCCGCCGACCCCGCTCTCCGGCGGACCGGCGCGCCGTGGCCGGACACTTTGCTCGCGCGCGTCGAGGCCCTCGCCTTGATCGAAACCCTGAACGCGAGGCTCCTTTGTGCCTCCTGTACCGCGACCGACGTTCTCACCAAATGGTGCGCCGATCACAAAATGGCGAGTGAACCCGTGGTCCATGCAAGGCGGATCGCTGGTACGGAGAAGCCTGTCTCGCCTGAACAGCGGCAAAGACTTCGAGTCGGCCCCGAAGAGGCGGTCACCTACCGGCATGTCGAGCTTACCTGCGGCGGCCACGTCCTAGCCGAAGCTGACAATTGGTATGTGCCAAGCCGGGTCGGGCCGGAAATCAACCGTCTGCTGACAACAACCGATACACCTTTCGGCCGGGCGGTGCTGGGTTTGATGCCCGTCCGGGAGAATTTATCGGTCGAAATGCTATGGAAACCACTACCCGACGGATGGGAACTGGTGCCGCCTCCAACTGATAGGCCAGGGGAGGCATTGGCGATGCCCTGGCGGCTTTTCCAGCATCACGCTGTCATTTATAATGTTAAACATGAGCCTTTTTCAGAAGTCAGAGAAATATTTACGCGGGACGTGCTGGCTTTTGGACCACCGTAAAGGGGAAGCCGCGATGGCTGCCGCGCAGCCCGCTTTGCGGGCTCTCTCCAATTTGCTGCGGAATGCCGCCGTGGATCGGACATTGCCGCTTTTGCGCAGCTTCGCCCGCGCGGCGGCGGACACCGTGTTCCCGCCGGCTTGCCTCAATTGCCGCCAATCCACCGGTGCCATGGGCTCGCTCTGCGCCGCCTGCTGGGCGCAGGTTCGGTTTATCGAGCGTCCGTTTTGCGAGCGTCTGGGCACGCCCTTCGCCATGGATCTCGGCATCGAAGGGCTTCTATCGCCCGAGGCGGTCGCCAATCCTCCGGTCTTTGCACGCGCCCGGGCGGTTGCCCATTTCGAGGATGGCCCGGTGCGGCAATTGGTGCACCGTCTGAAGTACAGCGACCGGATGGAGTTAGCGAAACCGCTCGGAGCTTGGATGGCCCGCGCCGGCAACGAACTGCTCGTCGAGGCCGATCTCCTCGTGCCGGTCCCTTTGCATCGCCGCAGGCTTGCCGCCCGCCGATTCAATCAGGCCAATTCCTTGGCGCTAGCGGTCTCCGCCCAATGCGGCGTCCCAGTTGATCCCTTCGCCCTCGCACGGGTCAAGGCGACGCCGTCCCAGGTCGGGCTTTCGCGTTTGCAGCGGGCGCTCAATATGCAGGGGGCGTTTCGAGTGACCGAAGGCACGGCCACGAGAGTTGCGGGCAGCGCGATTGTGCTTATCGACGATGTCATGACCTCGGGCGCCACGGTGAATGCGGCGGCGCGCGCGTTGTTGCGCGCTGGCGTCAAACGCGTCGATGTCTTGGTTTTCGCCCGCGCGCCATAGAAGCGCGCGCCGTCCAGCTGCCCTCCTCGATCTCAGGTCGCCACCGACCCCGCGCGCCAACTCCCCCTTGACTAATCCATAACCGGTGAGGGGAAATACGTAGTTGACACCACAACTCACAAGTGCTAGTATTTTGGCCATAGGAGACATTTCGATGGCCAAGAACCAGTTCGCCCAGCCCCACTTTCACGATGAAGACGCTGCACGGCAGTGGTTCGAGGCCGCCCGCTGGCCAAACGGCCCGATCTGCCCCCATTGCAAGAGCGCCAAGTATTACGCCACTAAAAAGGCGGGACGCTATCGCTGCGGCTCGGCGACTTGCCGCAAGGATTTTACGGTCATGACCGGCTCAGTGATGGAGCGCAGCCACGCTAAGCTAACGCAGTGGGCCGCCGCATTCCATTTGGGTGCATCAAGCAAGAAAGGCTTTTCAGCCCATCAGCTCCATCGCGAACTTGGCTGCCAGTACAACACTGCTTGGTTTTTACATCACCGCGTTATGGAAGCGATGCGTCGTGGTGGCCTTGATCTCCCGCCAATGGGCGGCGAAGGCAAGGTTGTCGAGGCCGACGAAACATATTACGGCAACGTGCCAGAAGCGAAACGTCCTACGCTTACAACACTAGGCCGTCCGTTTTCTAGAAATCCGCACTACGTCATTGGCCGCAAGCGTGCAATAATTGCGCTTGTGGAGCGCGGCGGTGAAGTGCGCTCATTTAGTGTTCCGAGTGCGCATGCCGACGCCGTGATTGACATCGTTCGTAACAACATCGCCCGCGAAAGCCGTCTCCATACCGACGAAAGCAAACTCTATACTCGCATCGGCAAAGGATTTGCGGCACACGAAACAGTCAATCACGCTGCAAAGGAATACGCTCGCGGTGACGTAACCACCAACACCGTTGAAAGCTATTTTTCAATTTTCAAACGCGGCATGCGCGGCGTCTATCAGCATTGCAGCGAGAAGCATCTGCATCGTTATCTTGCGGAGTTCGATTTCCGTTATAACTATCGTGTCTCGCTTGGGTACACCGACACGGATCGCACCATTGCTGCGGTAAAAGGCGGCGAGGGAAAGCGCCTCACCTATCATCAACCTCGTCCAGCCGGACTTTAAGTTTCAGGCCGCGCGCTTCTTACGTTGGCGCCGGAAGCGCCACGGCCTTTAATGGCGCGAGACTCACCGCTCTTTTTCGGGATACGCTTCAGCGGAGTGGGAGGGCCGCTAAATGCGCCTTGCAAGATATTTCGTAACCGTTGCTGAGTTTCTTGTTTGCCACGGCTTTCTGTTTTCTCGATCATTGGACGGCGTTCCTGCCATGCCCGGCCCGCGCGCTCCCGCTTAGCGCTGCCTCGAAAACGGGCGTTTGGTCTCTTCCTTATATTCCTCGGGGTTCTTTAGACAGACGGACGGTTCCTTATAGCTGTATTACAATACGGATGAACCATTTGAGCATTTTCTTGGTCCCCCGTGCCGCCGTCCTTGACTGAAATTTTGTGATTATAGGAGACAGATTTTGCTGAATCCAGCAATCCCCCACAAACTGGACATTTAATGGCGGACTGGATGGCCTTGTTTACAAAAATCATTGATTTTGTTTCATCCGTGAATTGTGGGGTTGGATGGGTTGCTTCAACATCAAAAATTCGCGCACGAAGCCCTAAATGAGCGGCCGCCAATTCAGGAGTTATAGCGCGCTTAGCATTTGCTTCTTTGACAAGGAAATTAAACAAGTCTCTGGTTTTTGGTATCCTCTGTGTCTTTGCCATGTTCCTTATAAATATAGCAAATATTGATTTGTTTTGGATCATGAATTGCTCAATAGCTGCCCTAGATTCGCAGAATTTTGCAAACCAGTTACCGTCATTATTTCGTATTTTGTCTGCAATTAACGATACAATACCAAGGAAAAGAAACCGGCTGTGTTTCCCTTTCTCGTTATAAAAATACGGAATGGTACGCTTTTGGACTTTGCATCGACTCCAGATTGCGAATCAGGTATGAGGTAGTCATGGTTTGCGTTTCCGCAAGTGCGCGATTCGAGAGGGCTTTCACTTGCCATTACGGGCAGCTGACTCATCGAATGGACTCCACATTAAAGGCGGCGCTGGAACTGAGTTTTCCGCTTCTCAGGACACCGTTGCATCCTTCGAGAGGATGTGGAATTCTACGCTTGAGTGGGCGCACAGCTATCCATCGCTTTTTGTCGTCTCCTTAGTTTTTCTTCTGATAGCGCTATCCATAATCGTCAAAGGGTGGACCGATAGCACGAAGTTGAAGCACGAATATGAGAACGCGCGGAAAAATGAGAGGACACAGATTCCACTCCCGTTCAATGACAAAGACGATAGGAATTAGCTGAGGTTTAATATGAACACGTATTGGCCGGTCATCCTTTCTGGAGCGCTGGTCATATATGCTATAGCTATGCGCAGACTACAAAGAGCGGTGCAGCCGTTTCGGGTAGAATTGGCAGAGAGAGGAGAACGGTTACTTTCTAGCAACTACTTGTCTAAAGACGTAAAAGATCATATTCGATTTTTGCTTGATAGTGCGTTCGGGCTGCGCCGTGTATTACTAGCTTGTCTATTCTTAATGCCAATTTTTGCTATATTTTATTTAATATATCCTAAGCATTTTTTAGACATTGATAGGTCTCTACAAATAAAAGATCCCGAATCAAAGATATGTTTTGATCGTGTTTCCGCCCTTCACGAAAGGATTACATTGGCGAATCACCCGTTTTTATTCACGAGTTTTAGGACAGTTGGATCTATAGTAATGTTAATATTTACATTGTTGTTCATCTTATTGTGGGGATCATTTCAGTGGATCAGCCGCGGTGATATTATGGTTTTTATTGAGAAAAAATTGCACCATAGACGCTTGGCTTAGAGTCATTCCTTCGCCAATCCGCCAAGGCTGGTGGCTAGAGCGGCAAGGATGCCTGCGCCGATGAAATACGCGACACCATCTTCGTCGGCGTGTGAAATTCACGCTTGTCTTCCAAAATGTCCTTGACCGTCAAAAACTGCATTCGATCGTATTTAACCCCGCCATACTCGTATTGACTGGGCAAAGCGGCCGCTTCTCGCATGGCCTTGGAAGGCTCTTGTAACGATAGGAAACCGGCCATTTCCGTATCAGGCTGGTCAGCAAGGACGCCTCTTAAGTCACGTACATCGGTCGGCCTCAGCTTGCCGCCTTTTACCGAAAGAACCATACACCTCAAACCTGCCTTGGTCTCAAAGTACATGCGACCGTCAACGCCTTTATCTCCCGTCTTTTTGGTAGGGAACCCGCCGACGCGCTCGACAAGCCAATGTTCGAATTGGAACGGGTCACGCTTAAAAAGTTCCTCGGCTTGCTCGACGCTTACCGGGATACCGTCCACATCGAAATGCTTGTTTTCGACAAGACGGTATTGCTCTCCGGTTAAAGTTTCTCGAATCATCTTGATTGCGAGAATAGCTACATCGCAGCCAATCCACTTGCGATCATTGCGCACAGCGGCATAAATCGTCGTTCCGCATCCGCAAAATGGATCAAACACAACGTCGCCTCTATTAGTTGATATTCGCACAATGCGATCTAGCAAAGCTACCGGTTTCTGCGTCGGGTATCCTAGTCCTTCGTCAGACCATGACACTACCGGCTGAACATCCTTGTCCGCCCAAATATCTTGAAGGACTATCCCCTTCATATCTTTTAGATATCTTTTTAATCTGGGGAATCCGTTTTTGGTAAAATATATCCGCCCGGAAGCTACATATTCATCGATTTTCTCTTGCGAAAACCTCCAGTGGGATCCTGGCGGCGGTTCTCTCAATTCGCCTCTGAAATTACGAGCAGGCCCAGGGCCAGCGGCGGCAACATCCCCCGATGCCCACCGTTCCCCATTCGGCTCTTTATACCGATAGTACTTTTCGACATATTCCTCATCATACGGTTGATAAACCTTATTCCATGTATATGCGTCTGACGCTGCGTAGAACAAAATCACGTCGTGAATGCGCCCGGCTCTCTTCCCGTCGCTATGAGCAGTTGTTCTTTTCCATATAATTTCATTCCTAAAATTCTTGTGGCCAAAAATGCCGTCCATCATCACTTTGATGTAATGGCTAGCCGTTGGATCACAGTGAAGGTAAATAGAGCCCGTCGGGCGCAAAATGCTTTTCATATGTAGAAGACGCTGCACCATATAAATCAGGTACGCCAATAAATGCGGCTGCGTATGACGTAGCGCATTTATCCAAAGGCGCCAAAACTCAACATAGTAATCTTCGACCCCATGCTCGCGCATTAATATCGGCATGGTCTTTGCGATTTCTTCTTTTTGAGCGTCCATCTCCCATGTGTCGCAGAAGGCTTCGGCTTGATCCGGGACGGGCATCCCGGTCAAATTCTTGTAAATTAGATTGTAATTCTGTTTCGAACTAAACGGAGGATCAAGATAAATCAAATCGACCGAATGCTTGCCCATTTGCCGCATTCGCGTGAGATTATCGCCGTAGAATAGGTGGTTCATTAGGCCGCCATGATTGCCAGCATGGGGGCGAACGTCTCAGGCTGATGACGCACGTTGTACTTGTACGCGGCTTCGGCAATATAAAGGCCAATGTACTTTTTGCTGTAGTGATGATGTGAGCCGTACCAGGCGCGCTTCACTAGCGCCCAAAATCCCTCAATCGTGTTTGTGTGGATCAGGCCGTCGGCATATTGGACGCTGTGATTAATCCGGGCATGACGCATTTTTGCAGCGAGCCCGTTATAACCGGTGTATTCGTCTGTGATAACGAGAGAAGCATCTGTATCAACAAATTTGCAAACGAACTTCAATAGTCCATTGGCTGAGAGGTCATTAGCGTCTGCTACCTTGGCGATGACACTGCCAAAACGTTCGACTGCGCCAACGACAGGAATCTTTTTCGTTCCACGCCCGCGCATGTTGGGCTTATCGTCGTCGCGCTTGTTACCCTTCCGTGGCTTGCCCCCAACATAGCATTCATCCGCTTCAATAATCCCATGCAACAAATCGGATTGTTCTTGATCGGTTGCCATCGCGAGGCGGACGCGGTGCATCATGCTCCAAATAGTCGCGCGACGGATACCTAAGTCACGTGAAATTTGGTATGCGCTTGCGCTCTTCTTTGCATTCAGCATAAGCGCGATTAACAGGAACCATTTGCGGAGCGGCATATGAGTGCCGTGGAAAATCGTGCCGACGGTGACCGCGAAGGCGCGAGTGCAATCGCGGCATTGCCAGCGTTGATTACCGCGATCGCCGCTCGCGTGACGGCCGATGTTTTCGCTCTTGCAATAAGGGCAAACCGGATGGCCATGCCAACGCGCCTTTTCAAGGTGGTCAATCGCCTGTTCGTCGGTTTGGAAGGATTGGAAAAGTTCCAGGATGTTCATGGATGCACCGTTTTGTTCGATGCGCTACCATATCTCAATCCTAGCCTTTGTCAAGTCCAAAAGCGTACCATTCCGTAAAAATATACGGCTGGGTGAAGTCCAAGGCTTCCAGGGGAACCTCCGGTAATCCTATTTGCAATCTCCAACGAACATTTGAAAACCCTAATTGTTTCGTCGCCGGTTGTATCGTCATCATATTCTGCGATAGATTTAATTTTAGATGCCTCCCTTGAGGCGGCAACCGTGAGGAAGTCAATTAACAATGACAACGCATCGACTGGCGATACTGATCCTCCAAGAGGTATGTCTAGCGTCTTTAAGGGCGTAGATATTTCAGGGTGAAACAGAAGTTTAAACAGTTCGCTAGCTAACTGTTCGATTTTGGCCTTCTTATCGTCACCGAAATCAGACCAGTACTTGTGACCAACACCGGCCCGCAAAATCGCCCGCGCGCCAATAGCGATCGGTTTCCGGCGGTTTTGGATTAACATTGCCTCGGTGTCATCAAGCGGAGTGCTTTGAGAATTTATCTTGAAAAACGATGTCTCTGCGACATGTGTGGTTCCAACAACCCATTGAAGAATAAGAGGACGCGTATATAGAGATCCTGCACGGCGTGCCTGTATCGCGTTACCAATTGTCTTATTCCCAACCGAACTTTTTAGTGTGGAAAATCTACCAATCTTACTTTCTATTAATAATCGGGTACGCTTCGCAATACGCTTTTGATCAGCCGATATCTCGCCATTATAGAATGTCTGAGAGATCGGCCCATCACCGTAATCATCTTCCATCCAAGCGCGCAACGCACTAAGCCTATGACCGCCGTCAATCACGAATATAAAACTGGGAGATTTCCATAAGATAAGAGACGGTATTACTTCTTGATCAACAAAACTAGCAATAAGGGTAACGACCTGGTCTGGAGTCCAGTGATTTGTTTCTCGCTGAAAATCAGGCTTCCTGAGCTGCTTCCGGATTGGGGATTCATTTTCCAAATTAGAAATTGGGAAATCCCGGATAAGCTCAGTTGAATATTCACCTGTCACCTCGCGCCCAAAATCTTCGCGCGGGATCATTGCATCAAGGGTAACGTATTTTGCCACTGCCGTGTCTCTCGTAGAGCCAAGGCAGAATGGTACGCTATCCCCGTCGTTAGAGTCGAGATCGCTTTCATTGAATTGCGGAATCCACGTAGCATCTGCGGGCGCGCCAGCCACTTCCGCCGGATCGGCAGAAATGGCGGCTTTATCTACATCTACGGTCATGTGGTGTCAACTACGTATTTCACCCGGTGAGTTATGAGTTTTTGCATGCACACCACACCTGATACCCTCTTCAAGACCCTTGCCGATCCGACTCGCCGCGCGATCTTCGAGCGGCTGACCCGCGACGGCGAACAGACCGTGCGGATCCTGACCGATCGCGCCGGGGTTTCGCAGCCTGCGGTGTCCAAGCACCTACGCATTCTGAAGCAGGCGGGGCTGGTACGCGACCGCCATGAAGGACGCCAGACCCATTATAGCGCGCAGCTCGGCGCGCTTGCCCCCCTGATCGACTGGACAAGCCAGATGGCCGGGTTCTGGCAGAGCCGGTTCGACCACCTCGAAGACCTGCTGAAAAGGATGGACCAATGAACGAAACATCGACCGAAACGCTCTCCGTCATTGTCGAACGTGAGATACCTTATCCGCCGGAAAAGATCTGGCGCGCTCTCACCCAACCACACCTGATCGAGGAGTGGCTGATGAAGAACGACTTCAAGCCAGTCGTGGGCCACCGTTTCGATCTTCGCGCAGACTGGGGCGCTGTCGACTGTCAGGTCCTGGCAGTCGAGCCGAACAAAACGCTGTCTTACACGTGGGGTGCCTATGGTCTCGAGAGTGTCGTCACTTGGACTCTCACGCCTACGGGCGCGGGCACGCTTCTGCGCATGGAGCAGTCGGGCTTCCGGCCGGATCAGCAGCAGGCCTACCAGGGCGCCACGGGCGGGTGGCAGCGGTTCGTCGGCGGCCTGGAACGGGTGGTCGCGGGGTTGGAGTGACACCGGAGCTTGGCATCCCCCACATTCCCCCGTCGCGTTCCGTCATGCAGTGGCGAACGAAACCCGCGCAATGTGACAAGGCGTCACCATCCTTGGGGCAGAAGCTATGAACACATTCCTTTCTCCAATCGAAAAGCCCCAGGGGCTGATAATGAAGCTGGCGTATGCCATGACACGCCGGCAATTTGGCAAAGTGATTGCGCCGCTAAAAGTGCATTCCGCGCGGTTGCCGCCTTCATTCGGCCTATTCTATTCGAAGATCAGTAGGCTGGATAAAAAGCTGCTGCTGCCGCCGGAGACCGCCCTGCTTATCCGTGAACAGGTGGCGCGTATCAACATGTGTCTTTTCTGCATCGATATCGGCCGATGGGCCACGATCAAAGCGTCGATGAGCGAAGCCAAATTCGATGCGCTGGAGCAATACGGCACGAGCCCGCTTTTTTCCGATGCAGAACGCTCAGCACTGGACTATGTGACGGAGCTGACCAAAGTTAAAAAGGTTAACCCGGACACTTTTGCGCGCATGTCCAGCCATTATTCCGAACGTGCGATCTGCGAGATCGTCTGGCTCGTTTCCAGCGAACATTTTTACAATTTGACCAATATCGGTCGGAACATCCATTCGGATATGCTCTGCGATTTCAGTCGGAAGAAGAAGTAGAGTCGTCGCGCGCGTATCGCTGGCTACGCCACGGACGATTCGGACCAGATAGCCGGGCGGTTCGGCGAATCGGAGGTGGTTCCTCGGTTTGCATTTTCTGGCTGGCTTGCGCACTATGTGGGTTCTATGTTTCCATTAAATTTGCGGACGATTAATCATGAACCATCAATACGAAGCTGCTCTCGACCCTAACCAGCTTGCCCGGTTCTTCGTCGCAAGAGCCAATCAGGGCGATGTTGAGGGGATCGTCGCGCTCTACGAGCCGGATGCTGTTCTCGCTTGTCCAGACGGCTCGATAGCAAAGGGGTCAGCAGAAATCCGCGAGTTTTATGCTCAACTGCTGGCGGATCGCCCTCAGTTTGCACCAGGCGAGCAACAACGCGCACTTCGTCACGGCGATTTGGCGCTCACCTCGTCTCGGCTGAGAAATGGCGGAATCACGGCTGAGATCGCTAGAAAACAAGCCAATGGTACATGGTTGTGGATGATCGACCAGCCGTCAATAGCCCCATAGGTTGGCCTCCTGCACGATTACGTTCAATGCCTATCGGACTGCGCGTCGGGTAGAGCGACGTCCTGCTTGATTCGTAGACTCGAACACTGAACTTCAACCTGGGGCAGTCGCGGATTGGGAGACGAATTTGACGATTTTCGAGGTGAGGGCCATCGGGAGAGTTCACTCTGCTCTCAACGATCTCGAATCGGCTCCCTGTCAAGCCGACGAAGGCGCACCCGAGGCCTGGCTTGTCTTCGAGCCCGAGGTGCTTGAGGGTCTCCGGAGCGTCCGGTCCGGCGAAGAGGTCATAGTTATCACGTGGCTCGATCGCGCTCGCCGCGATGTCTTGAGTGTGCACCCGCGGGGGGGACACTTCCAGGGCGCGGACGGGAGTTTTCAGTACGCGCTCTCCTCACCGCCCGAATCCTATCGGCCTGCACCGGGCGGAGATCACCGCCATTGATGGTGGACGAGTCCGGGTGCGCAATCTCGAAGTGCTGGATGGGACGCCGATCATCGACGTCAAGCCGATACTCAGCGGAGACATCAGCCAACGCTGAGCGACGGACTGGAGGGTCCGTTCACCGACGAGAAGTCCGCGAAACTGTGAGTTCTTTTGCCAAGATCGCTTCAATCGGCATCGCACAAGGTTTCACGCGGCCTTGGTCTTGAAGTCTGGCGATACCGTGAAACTCGCCTCGGTCTTCGCCTTGATCTCGTCGAGCGTAACGCCATCGGCGAGTTCGATGAGAGTCATGCCCGTGCCTCCCGAAGTGTCGATCGAAAAAACCGCAAGGTCGGTGATCACCAGGTCGATGACCGCCGTGCCGGTCAGCGGCAAAGTGCAATGATGCAGGAGTTTTGGTTGTCCCTTCGCGGTGTGTTCCATGACAACTACGACGCGTTTGGCGCCGGCGACGAGGTCCATCGCCCCGCCCATGCCTTTCACCATCTTGCCGGGAATCATCCAATTGGCGAGGTCGCCGCGTTCGGTGACTTCCATCGCACCGAGGATCGCAAGATCGATATGCCCGCCGCGAATCATGCCGAAACTGTCGGCGGAAGAGAAATAGCTTGTGGTCGAGAGTTCGGTGATCGTCTGCTTGCCGGCATTGATGAGGTCGGCGTCTTCCTTTCCCTCGAAGGGGAACGGTCCCATGCCGAGCATCCCGTTCTCGCTCTGCAATTGCACATTCATGCCGGCCGGGATGAAATTCGCCACGAGAGTTGGAATGCCGATCCCGAGATTTACGTAAAATCCATCGCGCAATTCCTGGGCCGCGCGCGCCGCCATCTGATCCCTGGTCCAGGCCATTGCGAGTGTCTCCTTAAGCGGCGACGCGCGGACGGGTTGTCCGCTTTTCGATCGGTTTGGCGACGTTTGGCGTATGCACGATGCGCTGAACAAAAATGCCCGGCGTATGGATCGCGTCGGGATCGATTTCTCCCGCCGCGACGAGATGCTCGACCTGCGCGACCGTCATCTTGCCGGCGGCGGCGATCATCGGATTGAAATTGCGCGCCGTCTTGCGATAGGCAAGATTGCCTTCGCTATCGCCCTTATAGGCGTGGACGATCGAGACATCCGCGACGAGTCCGCGCTCCATGACATAGGTCGCGCCGTCGAAGTCGCGCAGCTCCTTCCCATCGGCAATGATGGTCCCCACGCCGGTCTTGGTGAAAAACGCCGGGATGCCGGCGCCGCCTGCCCTGATTCGCTCCGCCAATGTGCCTTGCGGATTGAATTCGAGTTCGAGTTCGCCGGAAAGATATTGCCGCTCGAAAAGCTTGTTCTCGCCAACGTAAGACGAGATCATCTTCCTGATTTGCCGTGTCTCGAGGAGGATCCCCAGGCCCGCGCCATCGACGCCCGCATTGTTCGAGATCACGGTCAAATCCTTGACCTTGAGGTCGCGAATGGCCTCGATCAGGATTTGCGGGATGCCGCAAAGCCCAAATCCCCCGGCCATAAGGGTCATCCCGTCCTTGAGAATGCCGGCCAGGGCCGAGCGTGCGTCGGGGAAAATCTTGTTCATGCGGGGTCCTCACTAGCGGGCATTCGTCTCGCGCGGCCTCCGGCTTGCCACGGCCCGCTTCCGGCGGGGCATGGAAGGTTTGACACCACAATTAATACCAAGTTTCGCTGATGACTACTTATGGTGAGGGGCGTCATTGCGAGCGACGCGAAGCAATCCAGTCCTTTCCCGGCGCTTCTGGATTGTACGTTTCCGGAACATCTTCCCATGATGGTCTTTATTGCGACAGATGGGAGGGTGGGAAGGCGAGATCGTTTCTGGATGGAACGCGAGTTCGCAAGCAATCTCGATCCGTCTTCCCGCC
>Ga0185299_10003414_pt1 | contig 21194 bp, 18 predicted proteins | sample PaiPotPPA55metaG_FD_128002 | JGI IMG/M metagenome (GOLD analysis project Ga0185299, IMG submission 128002) | Iron sulfur acid spring bacterial and archeal communities from Banff, Canada, to study Microbial Dark Matter (Phase II) - Paint Pots PPA... ... | reverse complement strand
GGGGTCGCGGCGGAAGGCTTACTACCTGATGTCAATTCACGAACACCTGCCGCCGCAGGCGAGAAAGCAGTTGAAGGAAGTGGGATGGGCGAAAGGAATCGAGCTAGCGAAGCTGGCAAGGAGGGACAGGCAGCACTTCGATTGTGCAACCTGGTTGCACCGGGCACGGGAAATGCCCAAGGAGCAGTTTAAGCAGGAGGTCGAGAAGGAACTAACAGGGCGGGAGACGGAACCGTGGGAGATTATCTACTTCAAACTGTACCAGAGCCAGATGCTGGTCGTTGAGCGGGCGATCGAGACGGCAGCTCTGATGCTCGGAAGCGACCGATCCCGAGGCTACTGTTTGGAAATGATCTGTGCAGACTTCCTGGCCGGAGCCAACCTGGACCACGGAGATCCGGAGATGCTGCTGTTCTCCTTGACGAGATTCTTCAAATTTCTGCCTCGAGAGAAACAGCAGGCGTTTCTTGAAGGCCTGAGCGCAAAGGCATCGTGAATTCGATGAGCTCAAAATTCACGCTCGTGCGATTGGATCCTGTGTCCTACGAAACACTACGGCAGCAGGTACTGCGTCGTGATGGCTGGCGGTGTCAATCGTGGGCGCGATGTCGAACCTGGAGATCCACCACAAAGAGTTTCGCAGCCATTCTGGCCACGACTCCGAGGAGAACCTGATCACGCTGTGCACGCAGTGCCATGTCGGCGTGCATCATAATCCAAATGACATTTCTTTTTGAACTCTCTGTGAGTGGTCGTATGATCGCGCCAATGCCAGTATTTATGAGGCAATCCCTCGTTCCACGCAGAATCAAGCATTTAGAGGGTGTCGCGGAGGGGAGAATGTGGCACTAGCGGCACTCATTAGAACACGCCATTAAACACAACCTCCTCGCCGCGCCACTCCGGCTGCCGCTGGCGTGTCTATCTGATCGCAGACACTGACGGAACTCCTTAGTCGGAATCTCCGCCGATTATCTGCGACACATCATCAGGAGCGATTCCGGTAGAGGGTCGCGTCCACCTGGCGGGTCATGGCTTCCACGTCCAAGCTGACTCCTACGAACTGAGTAAGTTTCTGCCCGATGTCCTCGGCATCGCGCAGTACATCGTGATACTGAACGCGCAAGGTTTTCACGTAGGACTTGCTGTCAAGCCAAGCGTTAACTGCGCGCAAGTTCTTCTCGAATGCCGCCGCGATTACGGAATTGCCGACTCCGGGCTTGGCGGTTCCCCGGTGATGCAGCATCACATCCTGTGATGCCAGCACTTCCGCCAGCGGCCTCTGCATGAAGATGACGCGGTATTCGTGACCCTCGGGCAAGGAAAGCAAGAGCAGCGAGATCACTTTCACAGCTTTGCCCTCCGCTTCGGCAATGCAGGCCGGGTCTTTGGGGAGCTGCTTGATGCGCTCCCACTCCAGATAGCCCCGAGGATTGTCCACGTCTGCCAGGCGTTCGCCATCGGAGAGGATGGGCATCCCGCCAGCCGCCAGTATTTGCATCATCAGCGAAGTGCCCGAACGTGGCAGGCCCGAAACAATTGTGATCATGACTTTTCTTAGCTTTGATTTTAAGTCAATCCGGGACTGAGCACCTCAGTCGCCGGCAGCGACGTTGTGCGCGGTTTCCAGGTCAGATAAAGAAATATAAGAACTTGCGCGGTCAACGCCGCGCAACTGTCCAACACGACATCGCTAATTGAGCCGGTTCTCGAAGGGATGAAAGTCTGATGCCATTCGTCCAAGCTCGCTGTCAGGGCGGACATGGAGAACACTGACGGGGAAGGAAACGGAACCGTGGGAGATTGTCTACTTCAAACTGTACCAGAGCCAGATGCCGGTCATTGAGAAGGCGATCGAGACGGCAGCTCTCATGCCGGAAAGCGACCGATCGCGAGGCTACTGTTTGGAAATGATCTGTGCGGACTTTCTGGCCGGGCCAACCTCGACCACGGCGATCCGGAGATGCTGCTGTTCTCGATGACACGGTTCTTCAGATACTACCCGAAGAGCAGCGACAGGCCCCATCAACGCCCCTTGTACCAGACCTGCCCAGTGGGTAAGGTGAGGACCCTAAAATCACAACTCTCACTTCGAACAAGTTGATTTCATTGTGTTTGCGGCGCTCGATGCAACCGGGCGTGCCTCTCTCTTGGTTGTTTTCCACAGCCCGCGTATGTTCATTCGTCACTGACAGTAGCCCATCAAACATGAGATAGCAATGGAGGCACCAGTCGAGAGTCCGCGTTGCTGAGCGGAGTTTTTGGCACCGGCCGTTTGTGCTGCTGGCTGTTGGCGGAGTCAAGCATCAGGGAGACCAATGAGAAAGAACCAGGTCCGGTTCCTCTGGTTGGGTATCTCAATTCTCGGAATGCTAGTCTTGTCTCCGGGTTTAATGGGCCAAGCTTCGTCGAAGCCCGAGGCAGCCTTGCCAGCGACCACTGACTGGAGTCAGCACCATCTTATCTTCTCGAAACCGGCTACCGCGGGAAAGGCCAAGCTTGTAGAGCGGGATCCGCGGTACTGGCAGCAGCTTCGCCGCCAGTCGCCAGCGAGGCTGTCAGAGCCGAAGATTGGGGGCGGCCATGCTCCCAAGTTGCAATCTCGTTTAAGGGTCTCTCACCGCGGCAGGAAACATGGTCTCGAGGCAGACTGGGCTGAGGACATTGGGGGCGGCGCGACAGTTGGCGCAATAAACTATCCGGCAAAATACCCGTTTGGCAGTAAGGCTGCGGACTGTGTCAACGATTTCGTGGTCTACGGCACGGGCCTTGCCGGATCGGGCTCGCAAGCCGGGATTGTAGCTTACAACAACCTTTATTCCGGCTGTATCGGCCTCGCTTTGGGGACAGCAGCGAACTTCGCGATTCTTGGTTCGGCTACCGTGACGAACGCCGGCAACACCGTGGTCACGGGCGCCAACATCGGTATCTCTCCGGGCACGAGCCTTACTGGGTTTCCACCCGGAGAGCTTACGCCACCTGCCGCGGAGTACCTCGGGGATGCGGTGGCAAGCCAGGCGCAAACTGATGCCCACACGGCATACACCTACTATCAAGGGTTGCCCGGCGCCGTAGTCCTTACGTCCCCCCTGGACGGACAGACTCTCACGCCCGGCTTGTACAAGGCCGGCAGTTCCCTCGCCTTGAGTGCCAGTGCAACTGTGACGCTCGACGGCAACGGAATCTACATCTTCCAGGTCGGCAGCACGCTCGAGCTGGCCGGTACTGTGGCGCTGTCCGGTGGCGCGATGGCGGGCAACGTGATTTGGCTGGTGGGGAGTTCCGCCACCCTCGATGGAACCGCGGTTGCGGCCGGGGACATTATCGCGCAGGCCTCGATCACGATGGACTCTGGCGCTTCGCTGGCTGGCAGGGCAATCGCTCTGGTTGGGGCGATCACCATGATCGACAACGCAGTCACCACGGTTGACACGGTGCCCGCGGTCTACTGGGCTTACGACACGAGCGGGGGCAGGGTCACGACCTCTCCCGTGTTCTCGCTCGACGGTACACAAATAGCGTTTGTACAAACCGACTCGTTCAGAAATGGAGTCCTGGTCTTATTGAAATGGGCTGCCTCAGGTGGGACAGTCAGCACCCCAACAACGCTCATGCGGGTACGTAACTCCGCCTACCCTACTTGTACCGCACCCTGCATGGCGACGTCCGTGCTTAGAGATTCGAACGGGGTGTTGCACCCCGACAGCAACTCATCCGTTTTCTACGACTACGGTGGCGACACCGCCTATGTGGGGGACGATGGCGGCTGGCTGCACAAGTTCAATCCTGTATTTAACGGGATCCCGACTGAAGTGAGAAGTGGGGGGTGGCCCGTGCACGTGAATCCCGGCACCCCGACCGCTCTAACCAGCCCGGTTTATGATTCCGTGTCGGGGAGTGTTCTTGTGGCAGACGTTGGCGGTTTCTTGTATCGTGTCGACCCCGGTGCGTCCGTTACCTCTTCCGGCCGGTTGGATGTTTCCAAAGCAGAGGGTGGCGCCGGCATCGTACAAGGCCCCATCGTCGATTCCACTTCTGAACTGGTGTACGTGTTCGCGTCGGCCGACGGCAGCGGGAGTTGCTCCGGCGGAGCTGACTGCGCCGCCGTTTACGAATTGCACACCGACTTCGTTGCAGGGACTACCGGACTTAAGGCAAAGGTCGGAACCAGCACCGTTGAACCTGCGCCGCCGAGTCCCCTATTCATTGGCGCGTTTGACAGTACCTACGAAAACTCGGCGAACGCTTCCGGGAACCTCTATGTTTGCGGCAACACGGGCGGCCCTCCGATCCTATACCAGGTCAACATTCTAGCGGGCATTCTGGGTACGGTGACCGTCGGGCCAACGCTTTCGGGCGGCACCGGGCCGACGCCGTGCTCGCCCGTGACCGACTTCCTCAATCCGAATGCTTCCGGCGGAGCGACGGAGTGGATGTTCGCCAGCGTGGAAAGGGAGGGGCTCGCTTCGGCGTGCGCCGCGGGCGGATGCATCTTCAATTTCAAGGATACGCCCTGGCTGCCGTCAACCGCATATGCGGTGGGGCAGGAGGTTTTGGACAGTAACCTTCACATTGAGGTTGTGAGCGTTGCCGGTACCTCGGGCGCTACAACCCCGTCCTGGTCCTCCGGCCCCGGCGGTACTACGACGGACGGGGGCGTAACCTGGCTGAATCAGGGACCTGTGTCGGCTTCTACCGTGGCGGGTTGGGCGACGAGTCACGCTTACAGCCTGGGCGCGGAAATCCTCGATGCCAATGACAACATTGAGTTGGTGACGACGGCTGGTACTTCCGCCGGTCCGATCCCGGCGTTCAACACGACAGCGGGTGGTATCACGCACGACGGCACAATAACTTGGACGAACGTGGGCGCGATCGCAACCGCTGCCATGGCTGCGGCCGGGGGCACGAGTGGCATCATTATCGACAACATCGTGGGCTCGGGGATGCTGGTGGGGGCTTCTCAAATATATTTTTCCACTCTGAGCGACCAGACGTGTGCCACCTCGGGGGGCACCGGCGGATGCGCGGTGCAGGCGTCGCAATCGGCATTGCAGTAGAACCTTTTGCCATCGCGGGCGAGAACTGGTGTTTGAGGAGAGAACAGCCCGTCTGCAATTTTTTCGAGATGCGCCGCCTCGGGATTGCCTTGCAAGCGGTAGACACCACCTCCAATGCTGTCACTCACGTAAGACGCTGCCGTCGTGGCTCACGGACATATCGCCCAGCGCCAAAGGCCCGGTGGCTTCTGGAAGAAACTGGTGAAGGACCTTGCCGCTTGCGGGATCAATTTCGATAAGCGCCGCCTTGCCAGCAGCTCCTTTGGGAAAGCCAGTGAACCCAGGCATGGCTGAAGCGGTCATCCACAGTACGTTGCGAGTTGGGTCCGCTGACACCGCCAAGGAAGGCCAGCGCTTCGCGTCTTGAGGGAGCGGCAACTCAGTTACCGTACACTCTTTCGCACCTTTACCGGGCAGCGAAACACGATACAGGGTATGGTGCTGGATGCTAGATACGATAAATGTGCCGGATGAACGCTCGAAGGCGATGTCTTCAGGCATGACGTCCACCTGCGATAGCACGCAAACCTGTTCAGCTCTGGAAATGGCGGCCGTACGCCGCTTCATGCTGGCGGCAATCTTGCTAAAGCCAGGTTCCGAGATCAATGACTTGAGATCGTCATCCTTGGCTACATCGTAGTGCAAGCCCATAGCAGCATATTGCTCCCGCAAGTCCAGGGCTGCGGCAGTGTGGCCTAAATGAGTCTCCGCTGATGCCATCCTGAGCAGATATCGTGGAGTAGCGCTGGGAAGTTCGCGACGCATCTCCAACAATATCTCGCGCAGTCCCTGCCAGTTCTGCTGTTCGCGCAGTTCCCTGGCATTCTTGTTCAAAGTGTCGAAGTGACCGCGGTCTAGCGCAAAAGTGGAGAAGAGCCCAGGTGTCAGGAGCAGTACAAGCACGAAAAGCCGTTTCATTCGAAAGTCTCTCCAGGGTAACTTCAAAAGCGGAACCCGGATGGACTCTGTAGCGGTCTCATCGCGCACGATCTGCAAAAACAGGCGTCGCTATATATCCGAAGTTCTCTTGCTTCCTGCCAATGTAGGAACCCACGAAGGTTCCTCCGTTGTTGATTTCCACTATGTCGGGGGAGCAGAACAGTCCGAAACTTGCCATTCTTGGTGATGAAGCCATGCGCCTCATTGCTAGTGTCTAAATAGTAGCCCGTAATCTCATCCGAATCATTGATTGCCAGGCAGGCGGTCAGCAGAGCGCCCGGATAGTTAATTTGCGTAATTGTACCGGCTGCGTCACGGTAAGTCCCGTATTGGACCTGCGGTTGAGCAGTTTGCGCTACCGACGCCACGTCCGCGATCAGTAGGAGAACTAAGAGCCTAGGTTGCTTTCGCATCCCTGGAAGTCAGAACCCCTATTATGGCCACTAGTTTTGCACTCCACGGCCAGCAACCGCCCGATGTGGCAACCTCATGAAGCGCGCCCGACGTGGCATCACTTTGAGCCGTCCGATCACAGCAAAGGCTTCTTGGATTTGGGTGCGCGGATCCTACTAACGTTGTTCTGCTTAATATTCCTCTGTATTGTCAGTGCGCCACCGACAACAGAGCGGGCACGTCACTATGAACGGGGTCGGGACATCCACTTCAGCGACGGGCGCGGTGTGTACACTCTCCACACTTGGAAGCGCGTGGACGATTAGAAAGCCCGTCAACGGTAATTTGGCTTGATTCTCTGTTTGCCCATAGCGACGGCCTCATCAACCGGGTCCGACCGCATCCAAGGCATTGGGAGGCGCTGGCGAGTTTGGCTGGTGTTACAAGCTAATGGGTGCTGATCAGAGATAGCACAGCGCGCTTGTTTGGCAAGCAACGTTCCGGGATACCGACTTGATCGTGTGTTATAGTCAATGCGCCATGCCGATTCACTCGGTATCCGCTAAGTTCCCAGCAGAAAATCAACCGTCGGGCGGAGCTGTCATCGGTCATCGCTGCGACGATCAGCCAGCACAAAAATACCATTAGGTTGCCTGGTGGATTTCATTTCGACGAACCGGTACCGGGGGTGGCGATCAATCATGGATGTTGCTATCCTCGACTTGCGAACCTGGGAGAGAACCGCGCCCTCATCGCCGCACGGAATGCATTTCGAAATGGTGTAAGGAAGAACTACTTCGGGACATAAAAGAGGAACACCGAATCATCGCTGCTCTGTTTGTCCTTCGAGCTTCAGGAATGAATTAAGGCGAGCTGGAAGGAAAGCGAGAATCTCCCATGGGCTCGCAAAATCGCGCTGTTGCCTATCTCTCCGCTGCCATGCCGGTAAACATGGGCGACTGGTGGTTTGATGTCGCGACCACCGATCATTTCTGGATTCGGCGACGTTTTGAAGTCATGAGGCGGCTGGCGGATTCGGCGGTCCGGAAATCGAAGCGGGCGGCCGAGATCGGCTGCGGCAATGGCTTGCTGCAAAGGGACATCGAGGATTATTACGGGATACCGGTCGCCGGATTCGAGCTCAATGAGATCGCCTTGCACAAGAATGTGAGCCGAATGAGCCCGCTGTATTGCTACAACATTCATCAGCGCAACCCGGAGTTCCGCGCTCACTTTGATCTCCTGTTGTTGTTCGATGTGCTGGAACATATCGAGGATGAGTCCGGCTTTCTACGATCGGTCAAGTTCCACTTGGCGGAATCGGGCACTCTCCTTATCAATGTTCCCGCCCACCGGTTCTTTTTTTCCGATTATGATCGTGCAGCGGGGCATGTTCGCCGCTACTCAATGAGTCGGTTGGCCAAGGTCGCAGAGCGCAATGGGCTCAAGGCGCGCACATTTACCTACTGGGGCCTTCCCCTCGTTCCGCTGCTCCTGCTGCGAAAGACAATGAGTATGCGGCGCAGCAACGGCAAGGTTGGATTCGATGCCCGGGGCGATACTATGAACCGCCTCCTGTCTCTCGTCGCAAGATGTGAACCGCTTCCCCAAAGATTTCTGGGCACTTCCGTGATGGCCGTACTGGAAAACCAAACCTAGAAGAACCAGGCTCAGGGAAGAAAAAGCTCAATTGAGTGCGTACAGTGGAGCCTTATGGAAATGAGGGAACAACCAAGCGTTTCCGTCGCTATCCCAGTTTACAACGAAGAAGCTGTTGTGCCGGAATTGCTGCGCCGGACCCGTGCCATACTCGATCCTATGGCGGGTGGTCCGCATCAGATCGTCCTGGTGGATGACGGAAGTTCCGACCGAACTTGGGAATTGCTCGAAGCGGCCGCGCAGAAGGACCCAAGGCTGGTGATCGTTGAACTCTCGCGCAATTTCGGTCATCAGATCGCCCTTGGCGCGGCCTTGGATTACGTTTCCGGCGACGTGACCGTGCTCATGGACGGAGATTTGCAGGACCCTCCCGAGGCCATCCCCACGCTGGTGGAGACCTACAAGCAAGGCTATGACGTGGTCTACGTGCAACGCATGAATCGCAAGGAATCGTGGTGGCTGCGCGCCTGCTATTACGTTTTCTATCGCTTGCTGGCCGCGCTTTCTTCCATTCAGCTGCCGCTCGATGCCGGCGACTTCAGTCTCGTGTCCCGCCGCGTCATCCAGGAAATCCGAAGGATGCCGGAGCACCATCGCTACATCCGAGGAATGAGGACATGGGTTGGATTTCGTCAGATTGGCATTCCCATTGAGCGCGCCGCCCGCCGCGCCGGGCGTACGAAATACAGTCCTCTCAGGTTGCTCAAGCTGGCCTCGGATGGGATTTTCGCTTTTTCCATCGTCCCCCTGCGGGCTGCGGCGATATTCGGCGCGGCCGCGACAGGCTTGTCTGTGCTGTATTCCGTCTACGCGCTGTATGTGAGGTTTTGGTTGCACGCGCCCCAAGGCTTCACCGCATTAATCCTGGCGATCACTTTTCTTTCCGGGGTAAATCTCTTCTTTCTGGGAATCATCGGAGAATACGTCGGGCGAGTATACGAAGAAGCGAAGGGGCGCCCGCACTACGTGGTTCGCAAGGTTATCCGAAAGCGCGGCCTGGGCAGCCGTGGTGCAACTCCCGGCAACGAGGTGGAAGAGGAGTTGGAACGAACCGGCACCCACTGATGTTTACCGATTCAAGCGGAGGCACGAGCGTTAGATGCACATATTTATCGTGGCACCCTCAACAACGAAGCACGAAATGATGGTGTGGGGAAGATCGAGATGAGGTTAGTCATCCGGGCTTGCCCATTATGTGGAAATGTCCATCTTCGCCCGTCGCGTTTCCGGAACCTAATCGAACAGGTGCTCTGTTTGTCGTTGCCCATCTATCCCGTCCGTTGCGTGGGATGCATGTGTCGATTCTATGGAGTGGGTTTTGAAAAACCCAAGACAAACGGGTCATAGCTCTCCTCCTAGTCCAATTTAACCCACCCCCAGATGCCCGACATTAACTCGTTTTGCTCTTGGTCTATAGGAAAGACAAAAAATCAATTTCGAGTGAAACGACGGGCCGTGAGGGTCGCGCTGTCGTAACCCTGCGAAACCGAACTCGCGGTAAGCGCCGAAACATGACTCGTTCTCGCAGCGCCTGGAGGTCGTGGAATTGATAGGCCCGTAATGACTCTTTTCGCCAGCGCGGCCCGGGCGGTTTTCGCGGCCTCGGTTTGTGACAGCTCAGACGTGTAGAATGGCTCTCGATTATCGACAAAGGTGACTCGCTTTGGTGGACTCTGTTGACGATAGCGAACTACCGCTCAAAATGACACATCGTCTGCTTCAAACTTCCGCTCCGACTCCGCGACAAGGCTCTGGTGAATCAAGGAACTACTCCGTGCGTTGGGCTCTGCTACAACTTGCAAGCATCGCTCTTATCCTTGGTACCTATTCTTTTCCAGCACTTAAGACCAGAGCGGAATTAGGATCGGCGATCCTCCCTCCGATTTTTGCCGGAGATCTCAGCATGTACTTGAATTTGGCCAATGTGAAAACACCGAGCCGAGGCCAAATCTTGAATCCCTACTACCTGGTACCAGTACCCAGCAATGGCACGGCATACCTGAAATTTCGCTTGGGCTCCAGTTTGTTCGGCGTTTGGGACAGAATGCTTGGGGAGCGCATGTGGCTTGCTATGTTTACCTGGAACCTGTTCTGGTGGGCATTGCTTTGTGTAGCCACAATCTGGTTGTTTGAGCGGTTCTTACCATCGTACTCCGTGACCATCGGATTGATGGGATTAGGTTTGCTAATGCTCGTCAACACCGGCATGTTGAAGCCGCTTCTCGCCGCGTGGATTCATCTGCCTAATCTTGCGGGCTTCCAAAGTCTAGAACTGCCCGATATGCGTGCTTTTTCGCCGCAGATTCCACTGCCCCTGCTTGTGGTTTATCTGGGATTGCAGATGGAAGCTCTCCGGAAGAGAAGTCCTTACCCTTGGGTAGGCATGGCAGCGTTGCAACTGCTCGCTCTAGCCTGCCTTCCATATACAACTCTGGTGATGGCTGGGCTGACGTTCGTCAGCGTTCTAGGGCAGATCTTTTCAACCGGTCTGCGGAAATCCTGGCTACCACCTCTTACATACGGCGCAGCGTGTGCTATCGCAGACGCAGCATTTCTAATGCGCGGTTCGATGAACATCTACGCGAGCCACGTTTCCCTGATCCACTTTCAGCCGGGACTGGTGCCTCATCTGGCTGGCGGAACATGGCTTCTATTGGGTCTGCTGACCATTGCTGTAGCTATCAGCAAGACCATACCCCCGGAGGTGAAATTGCCGCTGGCCGGTTTAGGGGCAACCACCATGGTGCTGATGCTAGGCGACGCGTTTGTGCCGTCAACGGTCCTGTTGCTTTCAGGCCATGCAGGGTATTTCTTGCACACTACGTTCACTCTTCTCGTCACGTTCCTGACTTCGGCCGCGGTTGTCGGCCACCGCGCGCGAGCCCCCCAAATAAGGGTCGCTGCTGGCATCGCTGTAGGACTCATCGCGCTCAACGGAATGCTGGTATCTTCAGGGGTATACCGCTCCTGCCTGCCAATGAACCGGGCACAAGCGGAATTAGCACAGTTGTTGAGTTCGTGGCATCCCGCCGAAGGAGACCTGCTTCTCGCGCGAACGCGGTCTGCGGATGATACGTTATGTGGCTGGGGAGCCTTGTTATTAGACGGTCATGTACTTTTTTGTACTGATGCAATGACGATGTTGACCCCGTCGCAGAATCGAACCGAGCAAAGCTTTCGCCACGCCGTGTACCTTTATCTAAGCGGGAAAGACAGCCATTATTTGCAGCGGATTGTCGACGATCCCGATCCTCAGCCGATGTACCAGCTGGGTTATTGGGCGGAGGCGATCTCCCTTTCTCGAGAGGAACAGGATGAGGGCCGAAAGGCCATCCGTGCAGACCTGCTGCCAGTGTTGGAGCAGGTTGAGAGTCAGGATGTTGCCGTCAGGACATTCTTTCATCAGTTCCGCAGAGTTGTGGTGATAGATAAACTTCAGAACCCCACATTCTCTTCGGCGCGACTAGCCTTGTTCCTGAAGCCCGTAAGCGAACTACACCTTGATTATTTGACACTGCATTCCTACGTGCCCCTGTAGTTCCACCAGAAATCGTATCGCAAATGAGTCTCGGCGGAATTTCCGTGATGGCTTGGAAATCAATTTGCGTGTTCAACATACACCGCTGCTACGCGGTAGGATTCGAAAAATTCGAAAGCCCCAGAGAGACTCGTCGTAATTTACTGCCACTTCATCGTCGCCCGATCGCGAGCATTCCAGGATTTACCGCGCACACCCCATTGAACGGACTGCTACCGTCTCTTGGAACCTACACCGCGTTTCCTCCCGGTCAACCGGCAACAGGTGAAAGTGGCACACCTCCTGAATTCATGGCGACCCATGAAGGGGGATCTTCTTATTGCACGTTCACTAAACGTGGATGATGCCTGCGGTTGGATCGCTCTGCTATCGAAGGGACCCGTGCTCTTCTGTACGGATGCCAAAACCATGTTCACCCCACAACAAAACCGCGACATACACCGCTTTCGGGAAGCTGCGCATCTTTACATGAGCGGAAAAGACAGCGCCTCACTACAGCGCGCACTTGCTGCCCCTGATCCTTCAAAGCAGATCTGGCAATTGGGTTATTGGGCGGAGGCATCCCTGTGGCCGGGTGAAGAACGCAACGAAGGGGTTCGCGCGATTCAGTCTGATCTGATTCCATTGCTGGAACAAGTCGAACGCCATGATGTTGCCGTGGATGCTTTCTTCCACCAATACCGAAGGATCATTGTCATCGACAATCAGCGGGATCGGATTTTCGCTCTGGACCGGCTTGCTTCGTTCTTGGAGCTCGAAGGACAACAGACCAGCGATGATATGGTGCTTCTCTCTTATGCCCCGAAATAGTCCTTGTCTCTTAGACCAGTCCGAAGTACCGGGTTTTTCATTTCGCAGAAATTTAGACCTCGGGGTTCGGCGAATGAAGACAACGCGACCCATCATCAGGTTCGGGTTTTTAGGAGCGATGCATTCTCCTCCGCAGCCTGCCGAGCACGTTCGAAGACCCCTGGCGTAACGGCAAACCACATACTTGATGCCGAGATCATCAACGTGCCCACACCGTTCACTTACTTGAGCATTGTCACCTGCGGATACCTTTCCTGTGCCAGACCCTCGATCCGTTCGTTGTACTCGCGGATGCGTTCACTCAACGACTCAATCCCCGCCGGCAACGGCTCCAGTGCGGTTTGTAGTACCGGGCTCAGCCCCTCCGCTTTCTCCGGATGCATATTGTGCACATTGCACCCGCGCAGCCGCTCTCCGTAGCTCTTGGCCAGTCCGCGGGCCGTGTTGACCAGCACTTTCCGCGCTCGCACCAGTCCGGCTCGGGCCCGGAGCACCGTCAGATCCCCCTGTGCTCTCGCGCTGCGGTGTTTCACCGGACTCAGCAACGGGGGTCGCTCCTGGCCAGCCGGGCCAGCGTTCGCGCATCCAAACGATCGTCTTTCTTCCGACTTTCCCCGATCAAGCGCACGTTGCGCGCATGCGCCGCGATCACTTCGTGCCCCCAACTCGCTTAGACACGGGCTCACCCACGGCGAGTGCATTCCGGTCTCCAAGGCGATCCGCCTGCGCGGCATGCCCCGAACACTTCCTGCATGGCTTTTGGAGTCGTGTTCAGCTTCTGTTCGAGCAGCACTTCTCCCGCTTCGTCCAACACGCAATACCAAGCTCGATCGATCGCCCAGGTCAAGACCGATCGTCATCTCCCAGTTCAGAAAATTTGTTGCTCTGCTGTCCCTGCGGTGCTAACCTTCTTCATCTCATCCCATCTGGTTACATCAGGAATGGCGGAGAGCGCTCGGTTTGATACCTGCGGCGGATCGTGCTAAAAAAGCAATCAATGCCCATCACTCTTCGGAGTCTTGCCAAATCCTGCATTGTCCTAGCGTTGGGACGTGAAACCAGACCACGCAGGATAGTCCGCGGACTCGCTTCGGGCTATCGGATTTGTGTTTCTCCTGTAGATCGTCTCGGGTATCTGCTGGGAACCAGTGAGCCACACTTGCAGCGGATTATCAGGGAGTACGTTGCAGCGGGTGACACTGTCTATGACATCGGAGCAAACGTCGGTTATGTTTCTCTCTCACTGGCGAAATCTGTTGGGCCCACCGGGCGTGTCATTGCGTTCGAACCGGTACCGAAAAACGTGGATGATTTTCGAGAAAGCATCAAGATCAATCAACTCACCAACGTACAACTGCTGGAGTTTGCAGCCTCCGACCAGAGTGGCGAGGCGGTGATTCGAATTGCCGAGAATCTATCCACCGCAAGTTTGGTTTGGCATCGAAAGAACCTCTCTGCCATTCAGCTTACAATCAGAACGGTTCAAATCGACCAACTCGTCGAATCAGGCGCTCTTGGTTATCCAAGATTTGTCAAAATTGATGTCGAGGGCGCCGAAGGCAGTGTCCTGAAGGGTATGCATCGCACGATCGCTGTTGCTATGCCGGTTCTATTTATTGAATCTTCGGAAGCGGGTCGCGAGACAACTTGGACTTTGCTGCGGGAGTTGGGATATCGCTGCCAATCAGCCATCAGGCGCAAACAAATAGATTCGTTTGAGGAATACCGTCATTCGGATTTTCTCTGGCTGCCGACGAAGGCGTCACGAGTCGCTTAGCTGTCTCAATTTCACATGGCACTATAAATGTTCAAGCAGATTCTGCGCATGATTTTAGCAAGAGTTTCTTTGATCGCGTTTATCATCTCACCTCGAATCTATTTGCCGAGAAGTGTATGGGTTCTCCCCTACAGCGAACATCGTTGCCGACAATGCGCTCCGGCTATTTAGCCACCCTGGATGGCTGGCGCGCGATTGCTATTGCGGGAGTACTGCTGGACCACGCAACGGCAACTCTTAGGCACGCTAGGGAGTATACGTTTATGCGCACTGGGCCAAACGGCGTGAGCGTATTCTTCGCCGTCAGTGGATTTCTGATTTGCACTCGACTGTTAGAGGAAGAGCAACTCACGGGAAAATTTAACTTGAAAGGCTTTTATGTCCGCCGAGCTTGCCGCATTTTGCCCGCCGCTTTTTGTTATCTGACGATCATCGGCGTCCTTGGAATTCTTGGAATTCTAACGGTGACGCCGCTAGAGTGGGGGAGTTGCGTCCTGTTTTTCCGGAACTACCTCTCGCCAGATTGGATACATCATGGCTGGGGCGGCTACACGATCCACTATTGGTCGTTGGCGGCTTCAGCGCCCCCCGGAGCGCATTGTTTCCCGAGAGTTCGCTGGGGAGACCCACATCGTGCCTGATGCGAGGGAGTGTTGAAGATCTGGCGATCACAGTTTCAGTGGAACGTGCGGTTTGAATTGGCAATCGCTGGAAGCACAGAGCACTCACCGAGTTTGTCGGTGCGGTGGAGCTGGAGTACGAGGGATAGCAAAAAAAGCGCACAAACGATGTCCCGCAATTTGACGCACGAAGAACGTCCAGCATAAAGGAGAACAGCCATGACTAATTATTCAAGAATGAGCTATGAACAACTCTGCAAGATCGCAGATGACGACTCTATTGCTGACAATATTGCAGATGAAGAATACGAATCTTTATCCGCCGAGCTCTGGCGAAAGTTTAGCCTAGAGAAAGGAATCACAGGGAACGATTCTCCCCTTGCTGCCTTATCTCTCCGTCAAGAAAATCGCTATACTGTTCGGTCCGTTTTGAATACCTTACGAAAACGGCTGCACGCTGCAGGCACGTAGCACGAACTCACGAAAGGGAGAGTGGCGGTTTATGATCCCGGCAGTTGCGGGCGCTTTTCCGATCCGGGGAGTAATGTCCAGTTTGGTTACCACCTTGCACACACCTTCAGTGCAACGCTAGGAATGAATACTCGCCCGCAGGAATACTGACAGGCAGAGTCGTCGGATTGCAGAAGTGCAAAGTAACGGTGTCGGCTGCGCTTGCATATCCGTTCACCGAGAGATTACCCAGCGGATGCGGAGGCCTCAACCCGGTGATTTGATCGGAGTCCGTCAATCCAGAAGCCGTTGCCTTCACATCCACACAACTCTGACCCGGCACTCTTGGACCAGCCGGGCTGTTGGCCTTGTACACCTTCATTTGGGATAGTGGTGTTCCGGAGCCCAACGTCAATGTACTGCCGTTGCGTACGACAACGGGGACAGCGAAGATTTTTTCCTTTTCTGTAAGGCGCTCCTTCCAGCTCTTCCCATCCCCTGCGTTGCCGATATAGTTGGAAACAGAGACGGGGGCTCCGAACGTCAGGCCCGTAGCACCGCCCGAGCAGTACTGTGAGTCGCACCCGATGTAAGCGTCGTTTGCATCGTTAAGGGCGCGGTTAGCTTGGGAGGCAAATGTCTTGTTCGGGTTCGAGTCGACTAAGGTAACAATGTGAACCGGTCCACTGCCACTCTCCAAGAAATTCAATCGTCCTTTCTGGTTCTTCATGAAGCCACCGTCGTTTGCGATCTTGTTTGACATCAATGTCGAGGGAGGCGTAAAGACGGTGGTCGCCGGTGCCCCCGAGCCAAGGCACGACATCCATACCGGTGACCCGGACACGGTCAGGCACCGAAGCATCGAGATCGACTGGCCGGTGTTTCCTGCTGTATTCGCTTGTACGAGGCCTGCCGCGTTTAGATCGTTCAGCGCAAGTTCGGCCCATGCGTTCGAAGTTGCCCACTTCCCGTTCACGCTGGGGCCGAGGACAAGCTGGCCCGGCCAATATGTAATAAACGGAAAGTAGGTGATCCTGGGTGGCACCGTGTACTTGACAGGCACAATCTGAGTATCTTTGAAAGTGCAGATCGTCCCATTACAGTTTGCCGCGGCCCTCGTTAGCCCGGTGGCTATGGCATAGTTCCCCGTGCCATACGGGCCTTGCAGGTAGTCCTTGTTGAGGTCACGCGCCGCCGGTATCTTCAGGATGTCCATGTCTGCCAACATCGGGATGTCGGGCCATACCAGCAGAATTGTCCCTGATCCGTTCGTCAGCGCGTCGCCCATGTAGAGCGCATTGCCGTAGCCATATGTCGAGGCGTGTGGAACCATGTAGTAGAGGTAGGCGGTTGATCCAGTTTCCGCAAAGCGCGGAATCTTAGCGTTCAGCGGTTCACCATCACGAATTGCGATCTTGCCACCTTGCACGATGACGCCAGCGATACCGATGTCGCCCGAAGGGTTTCTACAGTTGCCAACTTCCTCATACACGTTCTCGAGCGAAATCATGTTGTATCCGCCTTTGGCAAGGCCGCCTCGCAATCCGTATTGCGCGTACCCTTCGATGACGGAGTCCGACACTCGCAGTCCATTTCCCGATTGCCAGTCAATGCCATTCCCCATGCACTGAATGTTGAGATTGGCATTCTTGATCCAGCCCACGGCCGCGTTGTCTCCGCCCGAACCAAAGCCTCCAGTTCCGGAAAATGGACCGGGAGCCTTGATGACCGCGTTGCAGTTCGCCGCCGTGCACTCCATCCCAAAACCTGCGGTCGTGTCCAATCCGTCAAGCAGGAACGCCTGGTCGCTTGCGACCGTCACATAGCTGCCAAAGCTTCCGTAACTCGCACCATTGATGAACTTCCCGGGCATCGTCATCAGGTTGAAGATGCGCGTCTTCTGCCCCCATACCGTGATGAAGGAATGCTGCCCGTGTAGCACCGTCGGCTGGCCACGCGGGTTGACCAGCGTGACGTTACTCGTCGCGTTGTAGCGGGTTTTATCGCCTACGTTGATGCAGTCCGCATCAAAGTTGCAAGCCACGGTGCTCCCGCTAAAGTCCACAGTCTGGTTGTTCGCCAGGATGGTAAGGGGAGCGTATAGTTGGAACTGCCCCGGGCCGACGCGAACGTAGCCCCCTTGATAGTAATGATTGTTCTTGGCGCCGACATTGTCGACGAGCGCCGCGATAGTAGCCTCCTGAATGCCAGCAGTCGCGGAACCAATGGTGTAACCCGCAGGATGTGTGTGGCCGGTGGTAAATTTCAGGGTTCCCGGATTACCATCCCCGGCGCACGTCCCGCCAGTTACCAATACGGCTTCCGGAATTCCAGTGCCCCCGATGTAAACCCAATACTGCGGACTAGCTCCGCTCACACCAAGCGCGCAGCGCTCAAGATGAAGGACTTTGGACCCCGGACTCGACAGGTCCTCCGCTGCGGCGACCGTCCACTGAAAGTCCGACGCCTGCTTGGTATGTTGCAATCGGTCCTCACTTGGCTGTGCAGTTGTACAGCCGACTACGACACATGAAGCCAAGATTGCGAGAAATAATCGATGGGAAAGCTGCTGTTGCGGATTACTCGGCGCAGAACGCGCCCGCGGATCAATCGAAGATGTCGCATTGTGACAGACCGGCGTGATCATCCGTTCGACCGGGTCGGCCTCTAGAGTACACTTTATTTCACGGTCTGAACAATCTGTTCGGGGAACAGGAGTATTCATCGTTGTCTGCTCCTAAACTGGTGCCTCATAGTGATGCCCCTCTATTAAACACCCCAAACAGCAGCCCTGAATGGCAGAGTTATAATCCCGAGCGTGACGCCGAAGCGCACAAGCTCTAAGGTGCATATACCCAAAGCGGAGATTGATGTTGCCCTCGAAGATGCCCGCCAACAGAACGCCTTTTGAATCTCCGGATTCGCTGGCAAAACCGTCCTCCAGCGGGCTCGCCGGGCGGTCGCAAGCAGAAATTGCCTCCCTCGTTGCCCTTAGCTTCTCTATCACAGAAAGCAGTGGTCGGAAGGCTGGCTCTTCGGGTTTCCCTTCTACACCATCATCAGAGACACTTTGATTTGCCCTGCGCCGCCAACCTGGTGTTGAGTTTCGGTTGGATCCTTGGTTCTTGGCGCAGTCGCGTAATGGCGAAATCCCGCGAATTCCGGACCTAGTTTCGAGCTCACACGGTTGAAAGTGTGTTGCTGGTGCCCTAACCCTGGGGCAAGCCGTACAAAAGGAAGGAACCGTGTAAGCTCTAGGATTGGTAAACGTTGTGCACATGCTCCTAAGAGTCCTTTGGTTAAAGGCTCGAACCACCGTGTCCCGGTGGCAGAACGACCACTTCACCAAGACAACAAAGGGGATCGCGTCTCCAAATACTATTCTGGTCGGGCAATCATGCTCTCGGCAAGCGCGACGATGCGATCCACGTGGTTTTTCCAGCTGAATGCAGTTGATCGCTCGATGCCGGCTTCCGATAGTTGCGACGCCAGCCCGGGGGAATGAGCGACCTCGACCACGCGTTCGGCCAGTTCTAACGGAGAGAAGCGATCAAAGTATAGAGCCGCAGCCCCGCAGATTTCACGGTGCACGGGAAGGTCTGAGGCTACCACAGGCAGTCCGCTGGCCATGGCTTCGACCAGCGGATGCGCAAATGACTCCGCATACGCCGGGCTAACATAAATATCGGCAGCTCTGTAAACACGATGCAGCAATGCGTACGGGATCGCTCCGAGTTCCACGACATTTTTAGAAAGCCCCAATTCGCGGACCAACGTGCCCGTTGAATCAGCGCGATAAACACCCGGATTTGTTCCGTCAGCCAGTCTGCAGGTGAGAAACAAAATTACTCTTCGGGAACCAAGACGCTGCTTGATGCACGGCATCGCCCTGATTAGGGTGTCGAAATTACGGTAGTAATTGTAGTGGCTAACAAACAGTAGATGGAGCGCGTTGCGCGCGGAATCGAGTTTTTCCTGGATGTCCTCAGTTAGGATAGATTGATCGTATACAAATGCCTCCCGATCGAAGCCGTGGTGGACGACCGTTATCGGCTTGCCAGTCCAGCGCCTGAGGTCCTCGGCAAAGGCTTCACTTGGAGCAACCGTCGCATCGGCGGTCTGAACGGACAATCGCGCAAACATGCTCTTGAGTTGAGTGTCAAGCCAAAGTCGATAATCGCTGCGCGAGCGGAGGTCAGCGTAGAAGTCGCGAGAGGTATACAAGGCGTTCCTGCTCAGAAGAATCTGCGGCACTGGAGAGTTCAAGAGAGCGAAGTTTCCCGTAGAAAGCAGGACATCCGCACCGCACTGTCGGACGAGTTCAGGTACACGGCGTTGCTCCACGTAAAAGCGGAAAGCGACACTTGAAGAGGTGCTTCGTTTCACGAAAGTGAGATTGGGCGAGGTTTGCAGCTGACGCCCCAACCGTTCATCCACAAACACGGTGGCTCTCACGCCCTCTTTCCGTGCAATGTGAGGGACTACGTTACGAATGTAGGTGAGGCCGCCACCCGCGCTGGCAGCGAGAGCATTGATGAACAGGTGGATCATCGGCGACACAATGGAACCTGAGCGCTCGCCGGAATCTTCCTCCAGGTCCTGTTGATTATCGCCGATTGCAGCGCCCGTTCGGATTGCAACTCCGCGAGAACAAACGCCGAGGTCCAGAAAAAAATGGTGAGATAGAATCCGACTGCGAACAACCAGTCCTCAAAGAAGGCGTGAACGAGACCTGCTGTACAAACGAAAACCAGCGGAACGACGTAGGGACGAGCATCGCGCGTGCGCCACATCCCCGAACAACCGCGGAAAATCTGATGCGACACCAAACCCAGCAAGACGAGAAACGGAACGATCCCGAGGAGACCGACATATTCCGCAAGGGCCAGGTAGCTATTCCCGTGCTCCCGGACCAACCCTCCACCGCTACTGAACACCAAGCCTTCGGCGGTACCTTGTTGCCCGGCTGCAGTCCCGAATCCGACACCAAAGAGGTAATTCCTGTCACGTTTGATTACTTCGACGGTCTCCTGCCAGGGGGATTTGCGAGAGCCGAGGAGCCCCGTTTCTCGTTTTCCCTTGTAAATCACGTCTTCTGTAAATGCTGAAACGAGCGCATCGAACCGTCTCGGCTGCACGACGGCAACCATCGCGAGCAGAAAGATCAACACAAAGGCTCCCTTTATCAGCAGGTGTTGGCGTCGCAATGCGACACACATGACCGTCACCGCAACCGCACAGGCCAGGATGCCGGCCCTGGAAACCGACAAATAAAGCAGGTACGAGGCAAGACAAAGAGCAAAACCCCGGCGGAGCCGCACATGCCGTTCCTCAGAGGTCAGAAACCCCCATAACAAGATGGGCACGACCACTACTCCCATCACGGCGCCCAGAGCATTGGGGTTGCCGAACAGTTCAAAATGCAAAACGGCATAGGAAATGGCGGCCAGATAACTAATCACTTCGCAAGTAGTCAGCAATCCGGGAAAGAATTTGCTCTCCCGACCGACCACGGCTACCTTGGCGCCATACGATCCGTACAGAAAAATGAGCAAAAGGCTGGCCGACTTCAGAAGCGACATCTCGACGCGACTGGACACGAGGGAAGAAACCGCCGCTGACATGACGGACAACAAGGCTACGAGATCAATGGCAGTGAAATGCTGTCGCAGGTTCCGCTTCGACCATTTTACGATTCCGACCAGAGCGCCCACGGCGAGGAAGACCCAGCGCACAGCATTCCCGGAGCCGGCAAGGGGCAAATCAGTCCCTGCCCACAGAAAAATGAGCATCATGCCCAGAAAGAACCATCTCTCGTAGTACCAGACGGCTACAACCAGGACTTCCAGCAGCAGCAAGGCACCGAGGAAGGACACATTAGCGAAATAGGCTGGACGCTGTTCAGCAAGCCCGAACAAGAGCACTGCCGTGAACAGGATGGCTAAGAG
>Ga0185299_10003413_pt1 | contig 21199 bp, 17 predicted proteins | sample PaiPotPPA55metaG_FD_128002 | JGI IMG/M metagenome (GOLD analysis project Ga0185299, IMG submission 128002) | Iron sulfur acid spring bacterial and archeal communities from Banff, Canada, to study Microbial Dark Matter (Phase II) - Paint Pots PPA... ... | reverse complement strand
GAGGAAATGGCGGCGGTCGACGGTGTGCTAGGCGAGCCGGCGTCGCTCTGGGAGGGAGGGGAGCGCCGGCCGGTGGACGATCACATCGCTTTCGGCGGACGGGCCGCGCGATCTCAGCGTCCCCTTCTGCTGCCCGTGCTGCATGCGATCCAGGACAGGGTCGGGTGGGTCAGCCGCGGCGCCCTGGAGTACGCGTGCCGGAGGCTCTCCGTCCCACCGGCCGAGGCATATGGGGTGGTGAGCTTTTATGGGCGCTTCGCGCTCGAAGCACGCACGGCACTCGCGCTGCACGTGTGTGATGACATCGCTTGCAAGAGCGCCGGAGCTGATGAGCTGTGCGCAGCGCTGGAGAAGTCGGCCGGCCCCGCAGGAAAGGCGTGGCATCGCAGCCCTTGTCTCGGTTTGTGCGACCGCGCGCCGGCGGCGCTCGTGGAGCGCGCGGGTGCCACACACGACGAGCTGCAGATTGCGCCGATCACGTTTCAGGCCGCGCAGGTCATTTTGGGTGGCGGGGTTTGGCCCAGGTCCACCGCCCCCACCCCGACCCTCCCCCGCTCGCGCGGGGGAGGGGGGCTGCTGCGGCGCGTCGGAGTTGTAGATCCTGAGAGCATCGACAGCTATCGCGAGCATGGTGGTTTCGCGGCGCTGCGACGGGCCCATGAGCTTGGTCCTGAAGGTGTGATTCGGGAGGTGACGGACGCCAGGCTGCTGGGTCGTGGCGGCGCCGCGTTCCCGACCGGGCGCAAGTGGGACTCGGTTTCGAAGGCCCCGGCACGTCCTCACTACCTCGTGTGCAACGCGGACGAATCGGAGCCCGGGACGTTCAAGGACAGGGAGCTGCTGGAGCGGGACCCGTTCGCCGTCGTCGAAGGGATGGCGATCGCCGCCTTCGCGACCGGCTGCGAAAAGGGCTACGTGTTCGTCCGCGGCGAGTACCCGCTCGCCAGGCATCGAATCGAAAACGCGATCGCGCAAGCGAAGGCCGGTGGATTTCTCGAGGTCGACATCGAGGTCCGGCGCGGCGCGTGGGCCTACATCTGCGGAGAGGAGACCGCGCTTTTCAACTCGATCGAGGGGAAGCGCGGTGAGCCGCGCAACAAGCCGCCTTTCCCGGTCCAGGCGGGCCTGTTCGGCAAGCCGACGCTCGTCAACAACGTCGAGACGCTCATCAACGTCCTGGACATCGTCACCGACGGCGGCGCCGCTTATGCCACCACCGGCACGGCAAACTCGACGGGCACGAGACTCTTCTGTCTTTCAGGACACGTCCGCAAGCCCGGCCTTTACGAGATTCCGATGGGTACCACGCTGAGGGCGCTCATCGACCTTGCGGGTGGGCTGCGCGACGGGAGGACTTTGCTGGCCGTGCTGCTGGGCGGCGCTGCCGGCTCCTTCGTGACCGAGTCCCAGCTTGACGTCCCGCTGAGCTTCGAAGGAACGCGAGCGATCGGCGCGACGCTCGGATCTGGCGCCGTCATCGTGTTCGACGACACGATGGACATGAAGCAAATCCTCTTGCGCATTGCGCGGTTCTTCCGTGATGAATCGTGTGGACAGTGCGTGCCGTGCCGCGTCGGTACGAAGCGTCAGGAGGAGATCCTCGAGCGGATGCTCGGGTCGCGTGGCGCCGATACTCGCGCGGACGTGATGCTGCTGAGCGATATCGCACAGGCGATGCGTGACGCGTCGATCTGCGGTCTGGGCCAGACCGCCGCGAACGCCATCGCCTCGGGACTCACCCAGCTGAAGGTGATCAATGGCTAAGAGAGTTTTCGTCGGCCTGCCGAAGCGGTTCGTCAAGGTCAGCATCGACGGCGATGAGGTGGAGGTGCTCGAGGGCGCGACCATCCTCGACGCCTGCCGGCAGCTGCAGATCGACACGCCCACTCTATGCCAGCTCGAGACGCTGACTCCGGTGAACGTCTGCAGGGTCTGTGTGGTGGAGCTCGAGGGCTCGCGCGTGCTCGTGCCCGCGTGCTCACGCAAGGTCGAGGCGGGTATGAAGATTCAGACGGATTCGGAGCGGGTCAGACACAGCCGGCGGCTCGTGCTCGAGCTCCTCGCATCATCTGTCGACATGTCGCTGTGCTCGCCGCAGGTGCACGGGTGGATGGGGCGCTACGGCGCAACCCCTGAGCGATTCGGCGAGAACGTCGCGACCGTGGCCCAGCCGGTGAAGATCGACAACGACCTCTACGTGCGCGATTACTCGCGGTGCATTCTCTGCTACAAGTGCGTCGAGGCCTGCGGAGTCGACGCGCAGAACACCTTTGCCATCGGCGTGGCCGGGCGCGGTTTCGACGCGCATATCTCGACCGAGTTCACCACGCCGCTGCCCGAGTCTGCGTGCGTGTACTGCGGCAACTGCATCGGCGTCTGCCCGACGGGCGCGCTGATGTTCAAGAGCGAGTACGACATGCGGGAGGCCGGAACGTGGAACGAGCCGGCGCAGACCGTGACTGAGACGGTCTGCCCCTACTGCGGGGTCGGCTGCATGCTCGAGCTGCACGTGCAGGACAACTCGATCGTCAAGGTGACATCACCGCTCGACCACAGCGTGACGGCCGGACACCTGTGCGTGAAAGGACGCTTCGGGTTCCAGTTCGTCCAGCGCCGGAAATAAAGAGAGAGCCGGGTGCCATTGCGCCCGGCTCTCGGAAGGGTAAGGGTCTTAGCTAGTCGCCGCCGTTGTCGCCGCCCGAGTCGTGGTTCTGGTCGACGTTCTGCGTGTCAGCCTTTTCGGTGTCGGCCTGCTCGACCTCTGAGGCGTCCTCGTCGGTCTCTGTGGCTTCGGCGGCCTCCGCGGCCTGCTCTGCCGCCTGCGCGGCCTGCTCTGCGGCCAGCTCGGCCGCATCCTGCGCCTGCTCGGCGGCGATTGCAGCGGCCAGCTCGGCAGCCTCCTCGGCGTCCTGGGTCGTCTCATCTGTGACCGTGGTCGGAGCCTGGTCTTCGAACGACACCAGGGTGGCGCCGGTCGCCGCGTTCACGATCGTGCCGACCATCGAGCGGCCAGTCGTCGTCGGTGTCCCGTGCGCCAACGCTGACGTGATCGCCAGGACCGCGGCCACCGCGGCGGCGGCCGAGGCGAGTCCGATCTTGAATACTGTCTTTCTAGGCACGTTTATCCTCCTGGTTAACCGAAGTGAATGTCTAGTAACGCCTGGTGGGGGGAAAGTCGGAAGGCTCGAATCAGTGGTCGTCAGACCCTGGTGACGGACTTGGCGAGCCCGAACCTGAGTCGTCTTCGGATGGGCTCGGAGATGCACTCGGCTGAGGTCGCGGCGAGTCCTCGGGGTGTTCCGATGGCCGCGGAGTCGGTGAAGCCTCGTGCTCGGGTTCGTGGCTGGGTGCGGGGACCGCGGCTTGCGGGGGAGCCGGGTGCGGTGACGCCTGGCTCGGCGATGGGCTTGCCTCAGTCGTGTGCGCGACCGACCCGATGGCCGAGGCGGCGTCTCCGGTCCACACTGCCGGGTTGGGGCTGCCGGTGGTGGCGGTCGCGGCGAGGGCGAGAAGTACGGCGGTAGCCGCGGTGAGCAATAAGGGCGCGACGCGCCACGCGCCGTGCCGGCCCGCCGGCGTCGTTGCATAGCGCGGCATTGACGATGGCGGAGTGATCCGGTCGAGGGCGGCCTTCAGCCGCGCGTCAAAGAGCGGCTCGATCGGAGATTGGTCAGCGGTCGGCATACGTAGTCACTTCCTGCTCTGAAGACAACGCCGCCGGACCTGGAAGTGAGAAGCCCGAAGTTCGAGATTCTTCGAGCAGCGGTCGCAGCCGCGCCGCGGCCTGGGCCAGACGCGTTCCGACGGTCCGCTCGGAAACCCCCAGCGCGGCGGCGATCTCGCGGTTGTTGTAACCGTGGTAGTGACGCAAAACCATGGCCGCGGCGAGCTTCGGCGGAATCAACCGCAGCGCGGTCAGGAGGTCTGGCCTCGTCGCTACATGGGCGGGATCAGCTGACCCGGCCGGCCTGCCAAGCCGGCGCAGCAGCTCGCCGACCGATCTGAGGCGCGCGCTCCGCCGGTACGAGATCGCGCGGTTGACGGCGATTCGGTGAATCCAGGCTTCGGCAGGAGCGTCCGGTCGCCAGCGCTTCCAGGCCTGGAAGGCCTTGACGAAGGCGTCCTGGGCGCAGTCTTCGGCTTCAGCCGCATCGCCCAAGATGACCATGAGCGTCCGGAAGACGCGCGGATACGCGCTCCGGTAGAGGCGATCGAAGTCCTCCCGCGAGCCCGGCCGGTAGGTCTCTTGCCCCCCAACGGGCAGGGCCGACACGTTGGATATAACGGGGGAGGCTACACGGCCTTGTGGGCTAGAGTTTCGGAGTGCCGATCGTCTGGACCGACGACCCCGAGGCGAACGGCCTTCTCGAAACCGATCCGCTGGCGCTCCTGATCGGGCTGGTGCTGGACCAGCAGGTCAAGATGGAGAAGGCGTTCGGCGGCCCTCTCGAGCTGAAGAAGCGGCTGGGACACCTCGACGTACGCAAGATCGCCGCCATGGACCCGGACAAGCTCGGCGCGGTCTTCCGGGAGCGTCCGGCGCTTCACAGGTTCCCCGGCAGCATGGCCACGCGCACGCAGGCGCTCTGCCAGGTGATCGTGGCCGAGTACGGGGGCGACGCGGGATCGGTGTGGCGGGACGCGCGCGACGCGGATGACCTGGCCGCGCGGATCAAGAAGCTGCCGGGCTTCGGGGACATGAAGGTGAAGATCCTCGTGGCTGTGCTCGCCAAGAAGTTCGGGGTCAAGCCGCCCGGCTGGGAGAAGCACGCCGCGAACTGGCACACGGTCGCGGACGTTGACTCGGTGGAATCGATGGCCCACGCGCGAGAGATCAAGAAAGAGATGAAGGCGGGGAAGGCCAAATAGATATCTGGTAGGGTTTGGCATCCGGCGCGGCCGCAGGGAGTTGCGCGGATAGATCGAGATGAGGGAGCCCAGATGAGAGAGTGCACTCCTACCCGAGACGAGACTCGGGTCCTGGCTAACGGCCACGCATTGATCCCGGTGTTCCGGGAGGTGCTGGCCGACATGCTGACCCCGGTCCGCGCGTACACATTGCTGTGCCCGCCGGGGACGCCCGGCTTCCTTCTCGAGAGCGTCGAGGGCGGCGAGCGGCTGGCCAGGTACTCCTTCATCGGTTTCGAGCCGAAGCCTCTTGACCTCGCCCCCAACGATCCCCTGGCCGCGCTTCGCGCTGTGGCTGCCGAGATCACCGCACCCGTCAAGGGCGTGCCGCGGTTCCACGGCGGCGCGGTCGGCTATCTCGGCTACGAGACCGCCCGCCATTTCGAGCGGCTGCCCGTCGCCGAAGGCGCGCCTCCGCCCATGCCTGAGAGCGCTTTCCTGCGCGCGGACGACCTCGCCGTCTTCGACCACGTGACCCGGCGGCTCAAGCTCCTGACCATCCACCGGCCGGATCGCGAGCACTATGAGGATGCCGTCGCGCGCATCGATGAGATGGAGACGCGGCTCGCGTCGGACCAGGTCGCGTCGCACGCTCCCCGCGCCGACGGGACGCGCTGGGAGTCCAACGTCACCAAAGGCCAGTACGAGTCGATGGTGGACGCGGCACGCGAGCACATCCTCGCGGGCGACGCTTTCCAGATCGTCGTTTCGCAACGCTTCAGCAAGCCGCTCGAAGCGAGCGCGTTCGACGTGTATCGCTGCCTTCGCGCGATCAACCCGTCGCCGTACATGTACTACCTGTCATTGGGCGGTGACCGCCACGTGGTCGGTACGTCGCCCGAGAAGCTCATCCAGGTGGAGGGCAAGCGTGTCGAGACGCGCCCTCTGGCGGGAACGCGCCGGCGAGGCGCCGACCCAGATGAGGATGCGAGGCTGGAGAAAGAGCTGCTCAGCGACCTGAAGGAGCGGGCCGAGCACGTGATGCTGGTCGACCTGGGTCGCAACGACGTCGGCCGGGTCGCGCGGCCGGGAACGGTGAACGTCGACCGGCTGATGGAGGTCGAGCGCTACTCGCACGTGATGCACATCTCGTCGACCGTCAGCGGGCAGCTGCGCGACGGGTGCACCTCGCTGGACGCGCTGCGCGCGGCATTCCCGGCGGGCACCGTGTCGGGCGCTCCGAAGATTCGCGCCATGGAGGTGATTGCGGAGCTGGAGCCGGACCAGCGCGGCGTATACGCGGGTTCCCTGGGCTACGTGAGCTTCGGCGGCAACCTGGACATGGCGATCACGCTTCGCACGGTCGTGGTTGCAGACGGAGTCGCGTACGTGCAGGCCGGCGCCGGAGTCGTCGCCGATTCGCGCCCCGAGCGGGAGTTCGAGGAGACGCTGGAGAAGGCCGGCGCGATGTTCAAAGCCATCGAGATGGCCGAGGACATGTAGTGTCCCGCTCCGGACGTTCGACGGAAATGCCAGGGGCGGCGCTGCGCGGCGCCCGTGGCACCCTGCGGGCTCATCCGCCTAGGCGGCCGATGTCGGCGTTGCCGGCTGCGCTACTCGCTTACAGGTCTTCCGACATGCGCGCTGCGTTGCTCGCCGGCGCCTTGACCTCGGCCGCCGATGCGGCGATTTTCCGCCGAACCTCCGAAGCAGGACACTAGACCCGGTTCCCAGCAAATCCTAAGGAAGCGTGCAACCGCCTCCAAGCTTCCGACGGCATCCTGACGAGCACAAACAAGACTCCCAGACGTTTACGGAGGTAGACCCAGATGTCGGAAATCCAGAACCAACCAGGCGAGCACCCAGACGGGCCGCCGCCGCACCAGTCCTTGCTTCCGCCCGCGGAAGTAATCCCCACCGGCGCACCCGTTCCCGCGTGGGCGCCCCCTCCGCCAGTAACCAACTCGGTCTGGCACCAGATCGCCGCTGCAGTGGTCATCGCCGCCGTCGTAGCCGCGGCCGCCGGCGCAGGGATCGGCTGGAGCCTCGCCCGCACCATCAACGCCCATAACGGCGTTGCCCAGACCAATAACCAACCGATCGCGCAACAGCCGGCGGAGCCCGCGCAGCCTGGCTCGCCGATTCAAGCCGCGCCAAGCACCCGAGGCGGCCTGAACACCGACGCCATCGCGGCCAAGGTCGATCCAGCGATCGTCGACATCAACACAGTGGTCGGATCCGGCCAGGCTGCCGGCACCGGAGAGATCATCACCTCCAACGGCGAGATCCTCACCAACAACCACGTGGTCGACCGCTCGACCAGCATCGAGGTCACGATCGCCGGGCGCTCGCAGACCTACACCGCCCATGTGATCGGAGTCGACCCCAGCGCGGACATCGCCCTCATCCAGGTGGATGGCGTTTCCGGCCTTCCGACCGTCAGCTTCGCGAGCTCATCGTCAGTCAAGGTGGGCGACCCGATCGTCGCGCTTGGCAACGCGCTCGGCCAGGGCGGCGCGCCTGACGTTTCGCAGGGCAGCATCACCGCGCTCGACCAGACGATCACCGCGAGCGAGAGCGGAAGCAAGTCGGAACAGCTGACCGGAATGCTTCAGAGCGACGCCACCATCTACCCCGGCGATTCGGGCGGCCCTCTCGTCAACTCGTCCGGGCAGGTCGTCGGCATGATCACCGCCGGCGATGTGCAGGGCTTTCGCTCCTCAGCGTCCACCGTCAACTACGCGATCCCCTCGGACACGATCCTCAGCGTCGTCAACCAGATCCGCTCTGGCCAGGTGAGCTCGCAGATCATCTACGGACAGACCGGATACATCGGAGTCTCGGTCCAGAACCTGGACGCCAACGCGGCGGCCCAGCTGAACCTCAACCTCTCCTCGGGCGCCCTGGTGGCCGGCGTTGTGTCCGGGGCACCCGCCTCGAGCGCGGGCATCACCCGGAACTCGGTCATCACCTCGGTCGGTGGAACTCAGATCAACAACCTCGACGACTTGAGCAACGCGCTGCTGGCGCGCAAGCCGGGCGACCGAGTGTCCATCACCTGGGTGAACCAGAGCGGCACACACACCGCGACGGTGACCCTTGGCGGAGTAAATCCGTAGCACTGTCATAAATCCCGCCGCCGCGGTGCTCAACTAGGAGTGGCCAGCACCGCGGCGGCAATTCGCGCGATCGGTCTCTCCAAGTCGTACGGTTCGCGGCTGGCGGTCGATCATCTCGATCTGCAGGTCGAGCGTGCCGAGCTCTTCGGCTTCCTTGGACCCAACGGGGCGGGCAAGACGACGACGATCCGCATGGCCCTCGGATTGATCGCGCCAACGGGCGGTTCGGTCGAGATCCTCGGCCAGGAGGTACGTTCGCACCGTGCTCAGGTCCTGCCTCGGGTGGGCGCGCTGGTCGAATCGCCCGCCCTGTACGGCTATCTCTCCGGGCGCGACAACCTACGCGCGATCGGTGACCTGCTGGGCGGCGCGGGCGAGAAGCGGATCGACGAAGTGCTCGAGATCGTGTCCCTCAAGGGTCGCGATCGAGACAAGGTCAAGACCTACTCGATGGGCATGAAGCAGCGTCTCGGCCTGGCGATGGCGTTGCTGAACGACCCCGACGTGCTGATCCTGGATGAGCCCGCCAACGGACTTGATCCCGCCGGCATCGTCGAGATGCGGGACCTGTTGCGCGACCTCGCGGCGCATGGAAAGACCGTGTTCATCTCGAGCCATGTGCTCACCGAGGTGCAGCAGATCTGCACGCGCGTCGCGATCATCAACCACGGCAAGCTGGTCCGAGTCGCGCCGGTCCACGACCTGCTTCAGTCTTCGGGCGAGTACGAGATCAAGGTCGACGCGCCGGCCGAGCTTGTTGCAATTCTGCTCCGGCAGCCCTGGGGCCAGCAGGCACGCGTCGAGGACGGTCTCGTCGTGACGCCGGCGCCGGATGGACGCGGCCGGAACCTGATCAAGTTCCTGATCGAAAACGGCCAGGCCCCCGATGCTGTGAGCGAGCGGCAGAAGGATCTCGAGGACATCTTCCTCAGCCTTACCGGGGGCCCGACGTGAGCGTCGCGTCGCGGCGCCCGCGCTTTTTCGGGATTGTGCGCGGCGAAACCCTGAAGGTTTCGCGGCAGCTCAGCTTCTGGTTGATGCTCGGCGGCTCTTTCGTGCTCCTGGCGATCATTGCCCTTGCGATCAGCAGCGCATCGAACGTCCAGGACCAGCTCAAGACCGACCCGACGGGGTGGGCGTATGGGGCGAGGGACATCTTCGGGACGATATTTCAAATCGGCTCGGGCATCTTTCTCCTGATCGTCGGTTCGCGCCTGTTCGCCATGGAGTACTCCTCGGGCACGATCCGCATCATCTATGCGAGAGGCACTGGGCGGTTGCAGCTGCTGCTCGCCAAGATGCTCACCCTTGCGATCATCGGGATCGCCCTCCTCGCGGGATACGCCGTGGTCGCCGGAGGCATCCTCGCGCTGCTGGTCAACGCTTGGACCGGCAGCCTCGCGCCGCTGCAGCATCTGCCCACCGAGTTCTGGCAGGACCTCGAGATCTGGGCGGTGGTCCAGGGCATGAGCATGGGGATCGTCATCCTCATGGCCGCCGCCGCGGCTGGAATCGGACGCTCGTTGGCGTTCGCCATGGCCGCGTCGCTGGCGTTCTTCCCGGTCGACAACTTCTCAGTCATCCTGGAGGGGCTCGGTTCGCGAATCACGAAGCAGGACCACCCGTGGCTGAACATCAGCCAGTACCAGCTGGGCACCAACCTCAACGTCGTCCTCAACCTGATCGAACCTGGCCATCACGCGCGGGCTGCCTTCGCCCCGCCGCTGACGCCGGTCGATGGGACGCACGCCCTGGTCGTGATCGGAGCGTTCGCGCTCGGCTTCGCCGCGATCGCGGTCGGCCGGGCCGTGCGCCCCGACGTTCTCGAGTAGGGACCGTCCCGAGGTCCACTCCGCGACCCCCAATCCGACCAGCCGCTCTGCGGCGGGCCACCTTCCCCCTGCGGGGGAAGGGAGATTTACCAGGCGTTACGGAACGGCACCGCCCTCCAACCGGTATCCTTTGCGGGTTGTGCGCATAGTCGTCAAGGACCCCGAGGAATTCGAGCAGGCGCTTCGGGAGTTCCGCCGCAAGGTGCAGGAGCAGGGGCTCGTGCGCGAGATGCGACGGCGCGCGCACTACGTCCCGCCGGCGGAAGCTCGCAAGATCAAGAGCCTCCGCGCCCGGCGCCGCCGAACTCGCTAAACTAAGAGCGTTCGGTGACCATGGCGGAGGGGAAACACCCGTTCCCATTCCGAACACGGTAGTTAAGCCCTCCTGCGCCGATGGTACTGTCGGGGTAACCCGATGGGAGAGTAGGTCGTTGCCGAGCGTTTTTTAAGTCCCGGGTTGCCCGCAAGGTCCCCCGGGACTTACTTTTTCTAGCCCTGAGTCGGGGTGAGATCCGGTTCCGCGAGGCTTCCAGCGTGCAGGGTCGGCAGCAGGATGTAGCACCGGATCGTAAGGAACACCAGCAGCCCGATCAGCGCCACCAGCACGTCGAGCACGACCTGTCCAACGCGCGCGTGAAACAGAAAGATCAGGGCGCCTTCCGCGACGACGGCGAACGCGAGGATCGGCACGAAGACCCTGTCGTGGACCGCCATGAAGAACTGCACGAGCAGGTTGTCCAGGGCCAGCGCCAACCCGATGACTCCAACTGGAAATACGAAGGGGGTCGCATCGCTGAACCGCGGACCGAACAGGATCGCTACGACGAGCCCCGGGACCACCGCGAACACGATGAGCGCGCCCGCGCCGAGCGCCGAGAGAATCCCCGCCGAATACAGAAGGATGCGGCCCGGGTGCTGCTCTTTCGCCACCGCCTCGACCACACGCGGAAAGAGCACCTGGCTGACGCTCAACGTCAGGAAGAAGAGGATCGTCCCGATCTTGTTCAGCCCGCCGTAAATGCCCCCGTCGTGGCTGTTGAGGTAGTGCTCGGCCAGGATGACGTCCTGGTTGTAGAGGATCTGGATGCCGATGATCCCGGCGGCGGCCGTCAACGAGAAGCCGGCCATCACCCGAAGCTGAACCCGCGTGCCGACCCGTTTGAAATGGTCGCGCAGCGTGTAAAGGCCGAGCACGAAGCACACGGCAAGCCCGAGGAACACCGCCAGCATCGCGCCCGACACCGCGTAGCCGGCTTTCAACAGAAGAAAGACGGCGACTGTACGCACGACCAGCTCGACCGAGAGGTTGAGCGAAAGCGCGGGGAACCTCTGCAAGCCCTGGAGAATGCCGCGCGGGATCGCAACCTGCCAGATCAGCGCGATCGCAAAGCCCAGGATGAGGATCGGAATCGTCGAACCCAGGTGTTCGAAGGCCGCCACCGGCTTTGCAAACAGTGACGTGAGGAGGACGGCCACGAGGCAGGGGATGGCGACGAGCCGGGCCGTCCTGCCAAGCAGCGAGCGGACGCCGGCGTCGCCGCGGGCCGCCAGCGTGGCGGTGTAACGGGCGAGCACGACGATCAGGATCAGCGCCGGCGCGGTGCCGACCGCGTAGACGGCGATCAAGAAGGCGACCTGGCCGTAGGTGGCGGGACCCAGGACCCGTCCGGCGATGGCGTGATAGACGAATCCACCGATGCCGGCGACCAGCCCGCCGGCGAACAGCACCAGGTTTTGCTGGACCAACCGGTTCCCCCGGACCTGGGCCAGGCGACGGCCGAGACCCAGTCGAGCGCCGGTTTGCACAGTCCCGGGCATTCTACTTGACGCGTCTGGGCCTCCCCGCCGGGGATAATGCCTTCCCGATGCCCGATCAAGCGAAGCCCCTGGTTTCAGCGCTGGTAGTCAGCTACAACGTCAAGGACCTGCTTCTCCAGTGTCTCCAGGCATTCTTCGCGAACTCGGACGTGCCGGTCGAGGCCGTGGTCGTCGACAACGACTCCTCAGACGGATCCGCGGCGGCCGTCACAGATGAGTTCCCGCAGGCGACGGTGCTAGCGCAGCCGAAAAACCTGGGCTTCGGCCGGGCCGCCAACGTGGGCCTCGAGCGCTGCCAGGGTCGGTTCGTGCTCCTGCTCAGCTCCGACGTGACGGTCGATCCAGGCTCGGTCGGCAGGATGGCCGACTTCTTGCTGACCCGCCCGGACGCGGGCGCGGTCGGACCGAAGCTCGTGCTGCCGGACGGCCGCCTGGACCCAGACGCCCGGCGGGCGTTCCCGATGCCGCGGACGCTGTTCTATCGCACGGTCGGCCTCAGCAAGCTCTTTCCCAAGAGCCCGCGCTACGGCCGCCACAATATGGGCCACCTGCCGGATTCGGACGTTCACGAGATGGACGCGGGGTCGGGCGCGTGCCTGATGGTGCGCATGGCCGCCCTCGAGCGCGTCGGCTTTTTCGATCCGCGCTACTTCATGTTCGGCGAGGACGTCGACCTGTGTTACCGGCTCAAGCTGGGTGGGTGGAAGATCTTCTATCAGCCCGGCGCCGGCGCCACTCACCACGTCAAACCGACGACGGGGGCTGCGCAGCGCCAGATGTCGTATGAACGCTACCGGTCGATGTGGGCCTATCACTTCAAGCACCACGCCGAAGACGAGTCGGCGTTCGGCAACGGCCTGGTGTGGGCGCAGATCTGGGGCCGCTGGATGGCCGAGCGCGTGAGAGACACCGTCAAGAGGCCAAAGCGCCAGTCTGGTTAAGTAGTCGTCTAGATGTATCACCAGATCGCCCACAACAAGCGGAACAGCATCATCCTGATCGCGCTCTTCCTCCTGGTATGGCTGCTGGCCGGATTCGTCATCGGCGAGTTCGGAGGAGGGATCAGCACCGCGATCGCGGGTGCGATCATCCTCGGCTTGCTGGGGATCGCCGCGGCCGCCTACTCGTACTACTTCGGGGCAGCCACCGTCCTCGCGGCGGTCGGGGCCCACGAGGCCGACCCGCAGCAGTACCAGCAGCTCTACAACATCGTGCAGACGCTGGCGATCGGCGACGGCGTTCCGGTGCCCAAGGTCTACATCGTCGACGACCCGAGCCCGAATGCTTTCGCCACCGGCCGTGACCCGCAGCACGCCGCGGTGACCGTGACCGCGGGGCTGCTCCAGATGATGAATCGCGAGGAGCTCGAGGGCGTCCTGGCCCACGAGATGAGCCACGTCAAGAACTACGACGTGCGTTTGCTGCTGATCGTCACGACGATGATCGGCCTGGCGGCGCTGATCGCGAGCGTTGTATGGCAAGGGGCGTTCCGAATCCGCACCCGAGACGCCCGCGCGATGCTCGTGATTCTCGCGATCGGCATCATCTTCGGCCTGATCGCGGCCATCGTCGGACCGATCATGCAGATGGCTCTGTCGCGCCAGCGGGAATCGCTCGCGGACGCGAGTGGGGTGGAATTGACCCGCAACCCGCAGGGCTTGCTGAGCGCTTTGAAAAAGATCGCCCAGAACGACAAGCCGATGCAGAAGTTCAACCACGCGGTGGCGGCGATGTGCATCGACAACCCGAAGGAGCATCACGGGAGCTTCTTCAACCACCTCTTCGACAGCCATCCGCCGATCGAAGAGCGAATCGCCGCGCTGGAAAGGATCGCAGCCGTCCAGCAAACCTGATGCAGGCCCGGGGCTTCGTGCAGCCCGCCGCGATGTCGCCCTTGCTGGCGAAGTTCCTTCACGTGCGGCGCACCGAGCTCAACCGGACCCTGCAGGTGGCGGGATTCGCGATCGTCCTCGGCTGGGCGATGTACACCGCTTTCAGCGCTGCCCAGTCCATCTTCCTCAACAAGGCCGGACCACAGGCGTACCCGCTGTTCTTCATCGTCCTGGCGCTTGCCGTCTGGCCCATGGTGGCGCTCCAGGGCTTCGTGACCAGGCGGTTCGGCGTCGGCCGCGCGTTCCGGATCACGCTGGTCGCCAACGCGGTGGCGGCCCTCATCGTCTACGCGGCCTACGTCATCCGCGAGGACTCGACCGTTGCCTTTGCCGCCTACGTCGTCTACTCAGTCGCGTTCGAGCTGGTCATGCTCACGTTCTGGACGTTCGTCAGTCAGCACTTCAATATCCTCGAAAGCAAGCGAATCTTCCCGGTCATCGCGGCCGGTTCGAGCATTGGCTACATCCTGGCCGGAGTGACGACAACGGTCGTTGCCGTCTACGCCACCGAGCCCCTGATCTTCGTCTGGGCTTTCGGATCGATCGCCGCGACGGTCATGTCGCGCAGCCTCGAGCGGACGCTGTTCCGCCCCGCCTTCGTCGACGATCCGGACGAGTTCTTCGCCGACCAGGAGGCGGCGCTGAAAAAGCACGGCGTCTTGGCCGTGCTCAAAGGCGCCTTCCGCTACGTGACGGGCAGCCGCCTGGTGCTCGCCCTCATCCTGCTCGCCCTGACCCTCCAGGTCGCGAGTCGCATCGGCGACTACCTCGTCGCGGTCCTGTTCGTGAACGCGACCCACAACAACCTTCAGTCGCTGACGATCCTGATCGGCAACGCGTGGCTCGCCAGCTACGTGGTGCAGCTTCTCGTGAGCCTGTTCGTCACGCCGTGGATCCTGAACAAGCTGGGTGTCAAGAACGCTCTCATGGCCCTGCCTCTTTTCACGCTGGTCGGCTTCACGGCCGTCGCGGTGGCTCCGGTGCTGTCGACCGCGCTCTTCCTTTTCATCGTGCGCAACGGGCTGCAGACCGGCCTCGATGACCCGGTGGAGAATGTCCTGGGCAACGCGCTGCCGGCGCAGGTCGGCCCAAAGCTGAAGCTGCTGCTGGACAACGGCGTGCTGCCGGGTGCGGCGGTGTTGACCGGGGTGGGCTTGCTGGTCGTGCAGCGGACGGTCGCGGCCGGTGTCGAGACGCTTGCGGTGATGGGGGTCGTGGTCGGAATTCTCTTCATCCTTGCCGCCCTGTGGGTACGCAGCCTCTACGTGACGGCCATCTACGATCGCCTGCGCACCCACGCCTTGAGCCTGGCGGACTTCCAGCAAGCGTTGGGACGCCCAAGCCCCGAGCAGACCGCGGAGCTTCAGGGTTACATCCGGTCGGGCGACGACAAGATCCGGCAGTTTGCGACCGCCGCGCTCGGGAAAGCCTCGCCTGAGGCGTTTGGCGCCATGCTGCCCGAGCTGCTTGCGGCCGACGATCGAATCGTGCGGCGGCTCGCCCTGCAGATGGCACCGCCCGCAGCCGTCACCGTCGAGCAGCTGAAGGCGGCGGCCGATGACCCCGACGGCTGGGTGCGCGCAGCGGCTGCTGTGGCTGGCGCAAACCGCAAATGGGAGACCGCGGACGAACTTCTGCGCGCGCTGTGGGAATCGAACCAGGCGGAGGATCGAGCCGCGGCCGTCTGGGCGGCTGCCCACGTCGGTGGCGTGGAGCGGATCGTGGCGGCGATGCGCGATGGCGATCCTCGGGTGCGCCTGGAATCGATCCGAAGCTTCGCCAAGATGAAAGGAGATGTTGCGGGTATCGCCGATCCGCTGATCGCGTGCCTTCGCGATGACAACATCGAGGTGCGTCGCGAGGCGCTGCGCCAGGCCGTCCGCTGGACTCCGCCGGTCGATCAGCACCAGGCCTACGCGGAGGCGCTGGCCGACGGCCTGGGGAGCGGCGACCGTGACGTCCGGCGGCTCGCCGCCGAGGCGATGGCCGCCCAATCGCCGGATGCGTTGGTCCTCACCCTCCCTCTCTTGGCGGCGCAGGACCAGGCGGCGGCCGCGATCATCGAGGCGCTCATGCGCAGCGGCCGGCCGGAGCTGTTCCAGCGCGCGCGGGACCACCTCGAGTCCCATCTTGCCGACGCGCTGCACCTGGCGCGTTTGTCGGCGCGCGTGGGCCGGGCCGCGCAGGAGCGCGACGGCGACGAGGCCGCCGGCTACGCAGTGCTGCAGATCGGCCTCGACGATTACGCCCGCACCGGCATTGACTCAGGGTTGTCGGCGATGAGAGCCTTGCATGGGAAACGAGGCTTCGCGACCGTCGAGCGCGGCCTCGTGTCAGATGAGGCGCAGGCGAGGGTGGAGGCGCTCGAAACGTTGATAAACTTCGGCCCGGGTTGGCTGGCAGGGCCGCTGGCGCAGCTGCTCGATCCGGAGTCTCTCGACTCGGGCTCGGCTCGCCCCCTCACCAATGCAGAGCTCGAAGCACTCGCGAACCATCACGACAAGTGGGTCAAGGAGACCGCCGGCGCGGCATCCGGAGGACCGGGCGACCACATGAAAGAGCTCATCGCCCTCAAGCGCGTGCCGCTTTTCAGCAACCTCACGCTCGAGCAGCTCGCGGCCATCGACCGGTTGATGGTGACCAGGCATTACGTCAAAGGCGAGTCGATCTTTCGGAAAGGTGATGTCGGCGCGGAGCTGTACGTGGTGCTCGAAGGCGAGGTGCGCGTTCACCTCGACCACGACGGCCACGAGGTGACCCTGGCCAGCTACGGCCCCAGCAAGGTCGTGGGGGAGATGTCGGTTTTCGACGACCAGCCCCGAAGCGCCAGCGCGCAGGCCACCACGAGCACGACAGTGCGCGTGCTGAGGCGCGACCGGATGCAGGCGATCGTCCACGAGCATCCGGAGGTATTGCTCGAGTTCATCAAGAACCTCAGTCAGCGACTGCGGGTGATGAACGAGCAGCTCGAATCGGCCGCTCCCGATGACCTGCCGGCCACTGTCGGATAATCGTTTTTGATGGCTGACCTCTCCGACATCCGGCTTGGGTCGGATGTGGTCAGCAGCGACGATGTCAACGTCGGCACCATCGTCAGCCTCCTCGTTGATGCGGACGGATTCACACCGCGAGCGCTGGTCGTGAAGCACGAGGAATCACTCGCCGGACGCGTGCTCGCCGCGGAGAAGTACTTCACAACCGACGAGGTCGTGATTCCGATCACCGCGGTCGGGTCCTCCGATGGCGGCGTGGTTCATCTCTCGATGGCCGCCCAAGACGTTCGCCGCCAACCTCTATACCTCAGCTACCGCCGTCCCGAGCCGACGCCCGAGGAGGCAGTGGTCGAGGAAGGGCAGCTGATCACAGGCGGCCTCGGGTTGCCCAGGGCCGAGGAGGTGGCCAACAAGTCAGCTGGCCAGATCGAGATCGACCGTGGAGAGAACGTGATGCTCGGCACGACGGGTCGCCGATTGGGACGCGTAGAGGACGTGCTGCTGGACCACGGCACGCTGATCGGCGTTGTCGTTCGGCCCGAGGGCTTCTTCAAGCGCGACGTGGTCCTGCCGATCAACTTCATCAATCGCGCGGACGACATGGCTCTGTTCGCGGACCTGACCGAATCCGATATCGAGCAGCTGAAGCCGTTCGTCGACTCCGAGCCCTGACCCTTCGTCAAACCCGCATCCGACCGTCTGGTGCGGGTATCCTCGCCGCCTCAAACCCGCATTACACAGTCCTATGCGGCTCTCAGACCAGGGACTCCAACGCCCCACCACTCGCGCGTGCTTTCCCGCGCCCAAAACCCGCCTCCGCACCCCTTCACAGCCCGTCCCCGCCCCGTCCGACCACCATGCGTGCCCCAACCGGTCCGGTAAACGGCCTTACTCTGAGCTCCCCTCCGGCTCTGCCCTGATCTCGATCTTTTTCCTGGCCACCTCGAGCCGGTCCGTGCAGATCTTGAGGTAGATCCGGGCTTCGTCGACGGCCTTGAGCGCTTCCTCGAGCCCGAGCTCCCCGTCTTCGAGGAGCTTGAGCTTCTCGTCCAGCTTTTCCAGCGCCTGCTCGTAAGTCAGCTCCTGGCTCATGCGTCCACCTCGTCAACTCTTGCTCCGAGCCGTCCGGTGCCCAACCGGATGCGCACCCTCCGGTCGACGGCCGTCGTGTCCGATGTGCGCAGCACCGCGCCCGTCTCGGCGTCCTGGGTGATGCTGTAGCCGCGGGAGAGCACGCCATCCGGGCTCAACGCGACCAGGCGCTGGCGGCGATGGTCCAGCCCTCGCGTCGCGCCGGCGAACCGTTCGGATAGCGCTCGGTCCAGGCGCTCGGCGGCTCGCCTGGCGGCGAGTGCGTTGCGGCTGCGGTTCAACCGGCCTGAGGCTGCCCCGTTCAGCCGCCGCCCGCGCTCCCGCAGTCCTTCCTCGCGGCGCGCAACCTGGGCGAGCGGGCTCAATCGGGCCAGCTCGCCGGCGGCCCGAGCGAGGCGCTCGACGCGGTGCCGCACCAGCGCGGGAAGCACCTGCAGCATGCGCTGCCGCTTGTTGGCAAGGCGCTCCGTCTCGCGCGCGAGGCGCTGTCCGATCTCGCGGTCCAGGCGCCTTCCGCGCTCGCGCAGCTGCGCCTGCAGATCCGACTTCTTCGGAACCACCCGTGACCCTGCCTCGGTCGGCGTCCTGCACTCGGCGTCGCCTACGAGGTCTGCCACCGTGCGGTCCGACGTGTGGCCGAGCGCCGTCGCGACTGGGAGCCGGGATTCGAGGATCGCTCGCGCGACCACTTCGGTGTTGAAGGCATAGAGCTCTTCGAAGCTCCCGCCGCCGCGGGCGAGGACGATCACGTCCGCCAGCATCTCGTGGTTGCAGCGCCTCAGCGCCCGCGCCACGCTCATCGGGGCGGCCGCGCCCTGCACCTGGACCGGGTAGACCACGATCCCCATGTTCGGGTAGCGCTCCCAGATGGTTTCCTGCAGGTCGTGGATGACTGCGCCGGTTGGAGACGTCAACAGCGCGATGGCGCGGGGCAGGAAGGGCAGCCGGCGCTTTCGCGCGGCCGCGAATGCACCCTCCGCCTCCAGCCGGCGCTTGAGCTCTTCGAGCCTTGCCCGCAGCTTGCCGACGTCGTCGAACTCGACCTGGTCGACGATGAAGCTGAGCCGGCCGGTCTTGCCGAAGAAGTCGATGCGGCCTCGAAAGATGAAGACCTGGCCGTCTTCGGGGAGGGTCGTGACGCGTCGAGCGTCGTCGGCGAACAGCACCGCGTCCAGCCGGCTGACGCCGTCCTGGATGGAGAAGTTGAAATGTCCTGAGGGGCCCCGCTTCATCCCGCTCACCTCGCCCTTCAGCAGCAGCGCGGTGAGCGGTCGCAGCTCGCGCCGGATCTCGTTCGCCAGCTCGGTGACGGTATAGGGTCGCTGAGCTTCCTCGGGCCGGAGCAGCTCCTAACCCCCGATCTGCGACATGCTCTTCGACGGCTTGATGAACCCCGGCTGGTTGATCAGGTGGCCTTCCTCTTTGCGCCAGATCGCGGTCTCGATCACGCGGCCCAGGTGGTCGTCGGATACACCGGAGCGCATCAGGTCGCGCAGCGGAGTCTCCTGCAGCGAGAACAGGCATGTGCGGAGGCCGCCCTCGGCCGTGAGCCGGATGCGGTTGCACGACGAGCAGAAAGCCTGGCTGACAGAAGAGATGAAGCCGACGCCGCCTGGGGTGCCGTCCGCGAACTTGAAGCGTGTGGCCGGTCCGGGCCGCGGGTCGGCCACGGGCACGAGTGGAAAGAGGTCTTCGATCTGCTCCTGGATGCGACGGCTCGGGACGACCTGCTCGTTGGTCCAGGTGCCGTCGCCGTCGAGTGGCATGTACTCGATGAAGCGCACCTCGTAGCCCTCGTCGCGAGCCAGCCGGGCGAAGTCGACGACCTCGTCGTCGTTGTGCCCCTTCATCACGACCATGTTCAGCTTGATCGGCCAGAGGCCCGCCTCACGCGCGGCCTGGATCCCATCCATCGTGCGGCTGAACTGGTCGCTTCGCGCGATCTCGTGGAAACGCTCCATGCTCAGGGTGTCCAGCGAGATGTTGATGCGCTTCAGGCCGGCGTCCGCGAGGAGGCGCGCTTTGTCGCGGAGCAGCACGCCGTTGGTGGTCATCGTGATGTCCAGGGTCGGGTCGATCGCGTTGATCATGCCGACGAGCTCCTCGACCTTGATGCGAACCAGGGGCTCACCTCCGGTGATCCGGATGGTCCGCACGCCGTACCGCTCGACGAAGATCCGAGCCAGGCGGACGATCTCCTCGAACCGGAGGATGTCGTCGCGCTTCAGCCATTTGAGACCTTCCGCGGGCATGCAGTAGATGCAGCGGAAGTTGCAGCGGTCGGTGATCGAGATCCTCAGATCGTCGGCGACCCGCCCGTAGGAGTCGCGAAGCGGTCCAGTTCCCATATAGCGGATGATAGGTCGCGGTGGCTTACGAGCACATCCTCGTTGACATCCAGGCCCCGATCGCGACCATCACGCTCAACCGGCCGAAGGTTCTGAATGCTCTCAGCCCGGACCTGATTCGAGAGGTCGGCCAGGTCCTGGGCGAGCTGGACGCCGACGAAAACGTCAGGGCGGTGGTGCTCACGGGCGGGCCAAAAGTGTTCGCCGCCGGCGCTGACATCGGCGACATGGCCGACCGTACCGCGGTCGAGCAGCTGCGCCGTGACCAGACCGGTCGGTGGGCCCCCATCATCGCCTTCTCGAAGCCCCTGGTCGCCGCGGTCAACGGCTACGCGCTCGGAGGCGGCTGCGAGCTGGCCTTGATGTGCGACCTCATCATCGCCGGCGACACGGCTCGACTCGGCCAGCCGGAGATCAACCTTGGCATCATCCCCGGCGCCGGGGGCACGCAGCGATGGCCGCGGACAGTCGGCAAATACGTGGCCATGGAAGTGATGCTCACGGGGGCGCCCGTCACCGCCCGGCGCGCCTATGAGGTGGGTTTGGTGAACAAGGTCGTGCCGGCCGACATGACGATCAACATCGCTCAGCGGACCGCCCGCGAGCTTGCCGAGAAACCGCCGCTTGCGCTCCGGATGGCGAAGGAGTCGGTGCTCAAGGCGTTCGACTCGCCGCTGTCGGAAGGACTGGCCGCCGAGCGGAAGAGCTTCTACTTCCTGTTCTCGACCGAGGATCAGAAAGAAGGCATGCACGCATTCCTGGAGAAACGGAAGGGCGTATTCAAGGGTAGGTAGGAGGCAGCTCTAGAAATGGCAACGACTGAAGTCGAGCAGCACGTGGTGGTCCGCACGCACGACGGCGTGGGTTTGATCCAGCTGAACCGGCCGGAGAAGATGAACGCGATCGGCGCGCTCACGCGCAAGCAGCTTGGCGACGCGATCAAGCAGGTGGAGCGCGACGACGCGGTGAGGGTCGTCGTCCTGACTGGTTCGGGCCGTGCGTTCTGCTCGGGCGCGGACGTCAGCGAGATGGCGCAGGAGGGTGGCATGCGCACGCCCGAGGACGTCGGCAACGTGCTGCGCAACGAGTACATGCCGATGCTCACGCGCCTGCGCACCATGCCCAAGCCGGTGATCGCAGCCATGAACGGTCCGGCCGTCGGAATCGGCGCGAGCTACGCGCTTGCTTGCGATATCCGCATTGCCACGCCCGAGGCGTACATCCTCGAGGCCTTCGTCAACATCGGACTCGCGCCGG
>Ga0185299_10003412_pt1 | contig 21209 bp, 30 predicted proteins | sample PaiPotPPA55metaG_FD_128002 | JGI IMG/M metagenome (GOLD analysis project Ga0185299, IMG submission 128002) | Iron sulfur acid spring bacterial and archeal communities from Banff, Canada, to study Microbial Dark Matter (Phase II) - Paint Pots PPA... ... | reverse complement strand
GGTCGTCCCATGGCCATAAGCACCCCCATTCTGCACGGAAGATGCCTATATTCCCAGCAATACTATTGCCACTTATTTATGGGACAGCACACTAGGTGGCCGCCGCGCGTCATGAGATGCGCATCCGCTTGGTGAAAAAAAGATGCGCCGCGAGTCAACGTAACTGGAACTTTCATGGCATCCACCAAATCGTAATCTTCTTCGCCGGGTCTGGCGCGGCGCCCCATGCCGAGAATGCCGTTTTCGCTGTGAAAATAAACTTCGACGTTCCTAGGCAGATAATCCGCGATGAGATTGGGGATGCCCCAGCCGAGATTCACGTAGGCACCGTTGGGCAATTCCATCGCGGCGCGTTGCGCAATTTGCTCTCGAATGAGCCTTGGTTTATCCGGCATAGCGGATTCCTTTGGCTTGCACGATGCGGTGCACAAAGATCGCCGGCGTCACTACGTGCTCGGGTTTGATCGAACCCACCGGAACAATCTCGTCGACTTCCACGATGGTCGTCGTCGCAGCCATAGCCATGATCGGATTGAAATTCCGCGCCGCCAGACGGTACGTCAGATTTCCCAGCTCGTCGGCTGTCTCTGCCTTGATAAGGGCATAGTCCGCGTGAATGGGCATCTCGAGAATGCAGCGTTTCCCCTCGATGACACGCTCTTCTTTTCCGGTTGCGACTTCCGTGCCTACACCCACAGTGGTGAAAAATGCGCACAAGCCCGCGGCAGCCGCGCGCATACGCTCGCAGAGAATTCCCTGTGGGACGAGTTCGAGTGTCACCTTTTTTTCGGCGAGCTGCTGTTGAAAATAAGTGGAATGCGGGCCAGGAAACGAAGCAATCACATGCCGGACCTGGCCGTTCTTAAACATTAAGCCCAGTTCGCCATCGCGTGTTCCGCAATTGTTGCTGATGGCGGTGATCTCTTTCGTGCCCTTTTGGGCCAGCGCCTGGATCAAGTTGTTAGGAAATCCCGTGCCGCCGAATCCGCCGAACATGATTCGAGCGCCGTCTCGAATATCGGCCACAGCGGAATCTAGGCTCGCATAGATTTTGTGTCTCATGGCTCGGCGTATCCTAGCAGAGGCGGTGCAACTCTGCAGGGTTCGACTCACTGAGGAACGGCAGGGGCGGAAAAATTCCTTGCTAGCCCCGCGTGGCTCGCGTCGTCTAACATGGTTTGACATGGTTAGCGAGCGATGAAACGCGGAACTCTGATTCTGCTTGTGCTGGTGATTGCGGCGCTCGGCGCCGGCTTCGTCGCGTTTTCCTTTCTGCACAACGGCGTGAGTGCCAAGGCAACGCCGACGGCGCTCGAGGTGATGATGGCGCGGAAGGCGAGACACATGGCGCTGCCGAGCTCGGCGCGCACGCTGCAGAATCCCGTGCCCGCTTCGGCGGAAAATTTGCGGGAAGGCCGACTGCACTTTGCCGATCACTGCGCCATCTGCCACGGAAACGACGGAAGTTGCGACACGATGATGGGCAGCGGACTCTATCCCAAACCGCCGGACCTGCGGCTTTCGGAAACGCAGAACCTTTCCGACGGCGAGCTTTTCTGGATCATTGAGAACGGCGTGCGGTTCACAGGTATGCCGGCATTCTCCAACCGCCACAGTTCGCCGGAGGATACCTGGGAGCTGGTGCAGTTTATTCGGCACCTGCCGCAGTTGACGGCAGATGAGCGGGCGGAGATGGAAAAGTACAATCCAAAAGGACCCGACGACCGGATGGAGGAGCAGGAGGAAGACGACTTCTTGAATGGAGCAACGCCCGTGCCCAAACCGGAATCCCATCATCATCACTAGGACGATGAAAATGCGGAACTACGACAGAAAATTGCGGCGGCTCCGCTGGTCGAATCTTGTGGAATAATGGTGTTTCCGGCATTCGTCTCGCCCCGGCCAATTGGAGATCATTATGATGAAGCTTCGCTCTCTTGCACTTCTTTTTTCGGTCGCGCTTCTTGCCGGCGCTGCTCTGGCGCATGGAGACAAGAAACACGTCGTCGGCACGGTGGAAAAAACCAGCGCTGATTCCGTCACGGTGAAAATCGCGGATGGCACTTCCGTCGAGGTTAAGCTGGTTGCCGCGACCATGTATATTTTGAGAAGCGGGAGTGTGGACAAACCCGCGAAGGCTTCTGATTTGGTTGTAGGCGACCGCGTGGTGATCCACGCGACGCCTAAGGGCGATACTCTTGAGGCTGCTGAAGTGAGATTCTCCGCGCCTGCTGCGGCGGCGACCGGCGCAGCACCTAAGCCAAAATCCTGAGAATTATTCGAGCGGTGCACTCGTTCAATCTTCAACTAGATGACACGAGTGCGTCTTCAGCACGAGCCATACCTGGCGCCCCTGCGCCAGCTCCAGGATTCTGACCGCTCCCGGTGTCAGGTGCACGATAAATTCAACACCGCAGTCGACGCGGGCCCTGACTAACGTCCCGTGCGTTTCCATCGCGACGATGCGGCCTTCGATGACGTTGCGAGCGCTTAGCCCTTCGGGTCGCACCGTTGCCAGCAAAATATCGCCAGCGCGGACGGCTACACGCACGCGGTCCCCGGCCGCGGCGTAGCCCAGTGGCACTTCGAGATCGCAAAGACTGCCGGTAAGGTGTACGCGCATCACGCCGTCGGCTTCGCGCAAATCGACGACGGTGGCGCTGAGGAGATTTTCAAAACCGGCGGCTTGCGCGAGCCGTTTGCGCCGTGGGGCCTCCAGAACTTGCATTGGCGTTCCTTCGGAAACCACGCGGCCGTGGTCCATGGCGATCACGCGCTCGCCAAGTGCGTCCACTTCTTCGCGGGTGTGCGTCACGTACAAAACCGGGATGCGCCGTGCGGTGTTCCACGCCCGGAGATCATCCACGATCGCCGCCTTCAGTTCCGCGTCTAGACCTGTGAGAGGCTCATCGAGCAGTAAGACGCGCGGCTGGGTCACTAGCGAGCGTGCCAGGGCGATTCTTTGGCGTTCCCCGCCGGAGATTTCTGAGGGTTTGCGCGTGCGCAATTTGTCCACGCGGAAAGCCGTCAAAATTTCTTTCACGCGTGCGGCGCGCTCTTGGCGCGGCAAACCATCAAGTCCGAAGGCGACGTTTTCTTCGGCGCTCATGTGCGGAAAAAGCGTCAGTGTTTGAAAAACATACGCGATGTGGCGCGCCTGGAGAGGACGATTCACCCGCGCTTGCGAATCGAACAACACTTCTTCGCCAGCCACGATGCGTCCCGCGTCAGGACGCGCCAATCCCGCGATGCAATCGAGCACTGTGGATTTTCCGGCGCCGGAAGGCCCAAAAAGAATGGTGATGCCCGGAAGAACTTCGATGGAAATATCCAACAGAAAAGGGGGAGAGCCTGCCCGGGACCGTTCCATCTTCAGGCGTGCCGTCAGCATGGCCGCGTTTACTTCGCCGCCCACGGTGTCCACAGACGGCGTCCGATTTGGCGTCCTACTTGGCGATTGACGGCGTAGACCAACGACAAGACCGCGAAGGAGATCGCGAGCAGCAGGAACGCCATGCGATTCGTCTCAGCGTATTCTAGCGATTGCACGTGATCGTAGATGTCGATCGAGACGGTGCGCGTGACGCCCGCCAAATTACCGCCGACCATCAGCACAACGCCAAATTCGCCCAGGGTGTGGGCAAAGCTGAGCACCAGCGCGGTCACGACGCCGGGAATCGAAAGCGGCAGGATTACTCGCCAAAATGTTCGCAGCCGGCCGGCGCCGAGAACGGAAGACGCATCGAGAAGTTTGCGGTCGACGGATTCGAACGACGCGATGAGCGGCTGCACGGCGAACGGCAAACTGTAAAGCACGGACGCGAGGACGAGCCCTTCGAATGTAAATGCCAAGCCGTGCCCAAAAAACATTTGCCACAATTTTCCCAACGGCCCGCGCGGGCCCATAGCGACGAGCACGTAAAATCCGAGTACGGTGGGCGGCAGCACCAATGGCATGGCCACTATGGCTTCCAGCAAAAACTTGCCACGCCAATTTGAATACGCCAGCCAATACGCAAGCGGCAGTCCACCTGCAAGAAGAATGGTGGAAACGCAAAGTGCGAGGCGAAAGGAGAGAAAAAGGGCGTCCATATTTAATTTATTTTTTCTGCGAACCAGGCAACGGCGCGGCAGCGTTGGCGCCTGGAAATGTGAAACCATATTTCGAAAGCGTCGCGCGACCGGTTTCGCTCTTCACAAATTTCAAGAAAGCTCGAGCTCGGCCCTTATTTTTCGAGCTTTTCAGCACGACGGCGGCTTGCTCGATCGGCGGATACATGTCAGCGGGAATCTCCCAACGTTTGCCCTCTTTCATGCCGGGAGAAACCGCCAAGGACATCGCCACAATGCCCGCTTGCGCGTTTCCTGATTGCACAAACTGCGCGGCCTGGGAAATGCTTTCACCGTAAACCAATTTGGTTTTAACCTGCTCGTAGATGCCGGCTTTTTGAAGCGCCGCCACAGCCGCGCGTCCATACGGAGCGTGTTCAGGGTTGGCAATCGCGATTTTTTGCACGATTGGGTCAAGCAGCGCCTTCCATCCCAGGCTTGCTACATCGACTTTCGTATCCGTGGCCATCCAGATTGCTATGCGGCCAATCGCATACTTGTACAGCGTCCCTGGCTCGGCGAGGCCCGCCGATTCCAGCTTTTTCGGATACTCGATGTCCGCCGAAAAAAACAGATCGAACGGCGCGCCATTTTGCAATTGCGAGAAAAAATTGCCGCTCGAGCCGTAAGTTACGTCCACTTTCGTTCCTGTCTGCTTCTCAAATTGAGCTGCGATATCTTGCATGGCAAATTTCAGATCCGCGGCTGCCGCCAGTCGGATTTCCTGGGCGCACGCGGCTCCGGCCATCGACAGGGCCATTATCAAGGTCACCAAAAAAGCCCGGCGCGTTAACAAATCCGTTCTCCACGGGTCACAAGCCACCAGCGAAAATCACCGCGCTCTATCACAAGCGCAAAATCATTACTTCCGTGGACTTGATCAACGCGGCCGCGCGCTCTCCCGGTTTCAGCCGCATCTCTTTCGCCGCGTCCGCCGTGATAATTGCGGTGATGTGTTGTTCGCCGATGGCCATCGTTACTTGCGCAAGCAATCCGCTGTACTTCAGCGAGATCACGCGCCCGATTAACTGGTTGCGTCCGCTGATTTTGCGGAAATTCCCGCGGCGCGCCGCGATGTCTCCGCGTTCCAACTGCTTCGGAATCATGCGGTCGATCTCGCTCTCCGGGACGCGGTGGTGCCCGCCAGGCGTTTTTACCGTTTTGATTTTCCCGCGGTAGATCCACTGCTTTAGCGTAGGGTAACTGATTCCCAAAATTCTCGACGCTTCTCGGGGCGGCAATAGGGCGGGTCGGTGCATGAAGCTCTCCTGAACCACGGTCGTCCGTCTTGCTTAAATGAAACCGCTATTATAATACGATTTTATGCATTCCTATTCGTCATTTTCTGACGGGTCTCTGACGGCCGGTTGATCCTAACTTCGTCAGAAAACGCGCTAAAGTCGATTCAAAAGGTCCAGGTATCTCTCGCGACTGATCAGAGCGGTCCTCAGCACATTCTTGATGATAAATACAGGCAACTGGTCATAACGCGGCACGACGATTGGCCGCAGGATTCCGCTCTTAGTGAAGATCATATGGTCGCCGCGTTCGCGCACCAAGATGATCCTTCCACCTCAAGAACGCGGACCAATTTGCGATAGTGGATGGGGACGATTCGCGACATCAATCAGCCCGCTAGGCGGCGGGGAGGGCAAGCTTCATTTTTTCACGAGCGAGAACTGGACGTGGGCGATAGGTCTTGCCTCGCCTCTCGAATCCAGATTCTTCTAGAATTGCGATCAGTGTTCCCATACGGGCGGCTTCTTCGATGAAGAGGGAGGTAGCCTCACGCAAATGCGACTTGGCTTGGCTCGCCGTTTTGCCAACACTGGATATATCCAGATCTGAAGCATAGGCGATGTAGCTGGTCCCTTCTTTCCAGACCTCCACACCCAACGTAATATCACCTACGCCGTTGCGGGCAGAAATGATTGTGTTTGCCATATCTAACCACAATCATAGGCCGGGATTTCAACCAGGGCAATACCACTAGTGATCGCCGCGACTAATTCCTAAGGGGCTTGCCCGTTTTCAGCGTGAATGCCATGCGTTCCTGCGTTTTCTTTTCGCCGCAGAGGGAGACGAAGGCTTCGCGTTCGAGGTCCAGTACGTACTGCTCGCTTACGAGTTGCGGCGAGGTCAGCGGTCCGCCTGCGAGGATATTCGCTAGCTTGCGTCCTACGTGCGCGTCGTAGTCCGTGATGTAGCCGCCGCGCTGCATCATGTGAATGACAAGCTTTGCGCCGGCCAGGAATTGCTCGCCGAGCACTTTGATTTGTGTCGTCTGCGCGCCTTCTTGCCAGCTTGCGGCGGGGGGGTTGTAGCCGCCGCGTACCAGCGCCAGTGCAGCTTCTTTCGCATCGCCAAGGAGGCGGTCGCGATTCATGGAGACGCCATCTTCGCGCCGCAAGAATCCCAGCGCGCGGCTCTCTTCCGCGCTCGTTCCTACTTTTGCCATGGCAATCGTTTCAAACACCGGCTTCAGCGTGTGAAACAAATCCAAATCCTCGCCGCCTGCCGCGTGTTCATTCGCGCGGATGAGCATTTCCTTCGTCCCGCCACCCCCGGGAATCAAACCGACGCCTGTCTCAACGAGCCCGATGTAGGCTTCCGCCGCAGCTTGAATTTTCGCTGCGTGCAATCCTATTTCACATCCTCCGCCAAGGGCCATGCCTTGCGGCGCCGCGACCACCGGCTTTGGCGCATACTTCAGCGCTAGATTCACGTTCTGAAATTGCTTCACTCCCATATGCAGCTCATCCCACTCCTGTTCCTGCGCCGCGACCAGCATGAGCATGATGTTTGCGCCCACGGAAAAATTCACAGCCTGATTGGCGATGACCATGGCGTCAAAATCCGAATCCAGCCGTTTCAATCCTTTTTGCAGCATGGACATCAAGTCCGCGCCAATGGCGTTCATCTTGGCGTGAAATTCGCAGCACACGACGCCATCGCCGAGGTCGATCAGGCTGGCGCCGGAATTGCGCTCGACTTCGCGGCCCGCTTCTTTCTGTGACTTTAGAATGATGATGCCTGGCGGCGTTTCGAGTGGCTTTGCCAAGCCGCTCTTCACATCGAAAATCGTCGTCTTGCCCTTTTCCGATTCGTAAAAACCTTTCCTGCCGCTGGCCAGAAGTTTTTCGATCGCGGGCGGGAGCGCGCGGCCTTCTTTCTGGATTTGCGCGGCGAATGCCTTCACGCCGATCGCGTCCATCATTTCAAAAGGTCCCATCTCCCACGCGAATCCCCACTGCAGTGCGTGATCCACGTCCACGACGCTGTCGGAAATCTCCGGCACGCGCCGTGCGGCGTACAGACACATTTCTGAAAGCCCGCCCCAGATGAACTGCTGGGCCTTGTCGCCTTTCTGTCCTTCGAGCACTGGCCCGACCAGCGCGCGAAGGCGCTCTCGCGTGTCCTCAATCGCTTTTCCCATTTCCAGCGAAGGAAATTTCGCCTTTTGGCGCGGCCGGTACTCCATGGTGTTCAGGTCCAGCGTCAGAATTTCCTTTTCGCCCTCGCCTTTCACTTTCTTGTAAAAGCCTTGCCCCGTCTTGTCTCCCAGCCATTTCCGCCGCGCCATTTCTTCGACCAGCGCAGGCACTTTGTACATTTCGTGCGACTCATCGTTTGGCGCCGTCTCGTAAATGTTCTTGATCACATGCATCAGCACGTCCAGCCCAACGAGATCGGCGGTGCGAAATGTCGCGGACTTCGGCCATCCGACCGCGGGCCCTGTACAGGCGTCCACTTCTTCGATGGTCATTCCCAACGAAGTCATAAGCCGGATGGCATTCAACATCGAATATGTTCCGATGCGGTTGGCGATGAAGTTCGGCGTGTCCTTGGCGACCACCACGCCTTTGCCGAGCCTGCGGTCGCAGAATTCGCTAAGCGTCTCGATCACTTCGCTGGACGTTTTTGGCCCGGGAATCACTTCCACCAACTTCATATAACGCGGTGGATTGAAAAAATGAGTTCCTGCCCAATGCTGTTGAAACTCTTCGCTCATGGCTTCCGCGATCAACTGGACCGGCAATCCGGAAGTGTTGGTGGTGACAATCGCGCCTGGCTTGCGGAATTGCGACACGCGCGATAACAAATTTCTTTTAATATCGAGGTTTTCCGCCACAACTTCGATGATCCAGTCCGCCTCCGCGCAACGCGCCAAATCGTCCTCAAAGTTTCCAATCGACACTTTCTCGGCCAACGCCGGCGTAAAAAACGCCGCAGGCTTGGATTTTTTCGCCGCCTCCAGCCCCGCGCGCACAATCTTGTTGCGCTCTCCGGCGGGCGCACCGGGCTTCAAATCCGGCGGAACGATGTCCAGCAAGATGCACGGCAGCCCCGCGTTGGCCAAATGCGCGGCGATTCGCGAACCCATGGTTCCCGCACCCAACACAGCGGCCTTCTCGATTCGACGTTTCATGGCCTACCTTTTCCGGAACCCTTTTTATACATGGAGACGAATGGACAGGTTACAAAACCGCCATCCCCTGGTCAAACGAACTATGGCCCCCGCCACAATGCGCGGGATACAGTAAGAAGAGAATGAACTCCCGCAAAGTAACAGACGCTCTCGGCTGGCTTCAGTCCGCCAAGGAACGGTTACTCTCCTTGGCCGAGCCCGAAGAGCGCAAGCCCGCGGAGGTCCCTCGCGTGGGACTCGCGCTCGCGGGCGGATTCGCACGGGGCATCGCTCACATTGGCGTCTTGCGCGTCCTGCGTGAGGCCGGCATACCCATTGACGTGGTCGCGGGCACAAGCGTCGGCGCTCTGATAGGAGCTGCTTTTTGCGCTGGCACGCCGCTGGCGGAAATGGAACGCATCGGAGCAACCACCAGCTTCACCGATTTCGGCCGCTGGACGCCATCGTGGCTTGGCCTCGCAACCAACCAGCGCATGGAAAGATTTCTCGCCCGGTTCACTTCGGCGAAGACATTCGAAGAAATGGCCATCCCCCTGGCGATCGCTACGACCGACATCAACGCTGGCGTGTCCGTGTATTACACGCGCGGCCCTGTCGGTCTGCCGCTACGCGCGTCGTGCGCCTATCCGGGGCTTTTTGTGCCCATTCAATATGAAGGTCGCACTTTGGTGGATGGATTTTTGACCTCGCCGGTCCCCGTGGAAGGTGCGCTGCTACTCGGAGCTGACGTCGTCATCGCCGTCTATCTCGAGGCGGGCAACCTCGAACAGCCGCGCACCTTCACCGATGTACTCAGCCGGTCCTTCAACATTGTCCAGCGCCATACGGATCTCACGTGGCGCCAGCAAGCCGACGTCATCATTGAACCGGACGTAAAACCCTTCGTTTGGGACGACTTCACCAAGACGCCGGACATGGTCGCGGCGGGCGAAGCAGCCGCTTTGGCAGCGTTGCCGGAAATTCGCGCGGCCATCGCCGGCGAAAAACGGGACTCCGCCGCATAGCGTCAACAACCATCCCGTTCCATTTCATGCGCAAGTAGTTTCTGCAGACTATTCCGGCGTGACCTGCACGACAACAGGCGCGCCTTCGCCTTTGCCACGCTGCGTGAGCCACGCCCCCAGCCCCTCGGCAAAGCGCTCCGGCGTCAACCGGAAGCTAGCTTCTACCCGGCCATCCGCCACGGGCAAAGTGTCGTCAAAATCAGCCGAATTGGTAAAATTGCGCATGCAGAATTGATCGAGCCAATCGAGCGGGCAGGCGCGGCTCTCGCCGCGAATAATGACATTCACCTTTAGTTTTTGAGCGTACACTGCGCCATCATAACATCGTGGCGAGAGCGTTTAGCAGGACTCGCGAAGCTAACTACGAAATGCGCGGGCGCTTTACACTGTGCGCAAGACCAACGCGTTCGAGCGTCCAAATAAAATACCAGCCGATATCCGTTTGCCACCAGCGCAAGCCGAGGCGTGCCGATCCTGCGTGTGAATGATGGTTGGCATGCCAGTTCTCGCCCCATGCCGTAATCTGGAACGGCCCGAGCCACCACACATTCATGCTGGAGTCTTCGATGCCTTCTTTGGCGTGCCCCAGATGCGTGAGGCTATTGACGAAGCATTGCATGTGCAACGTATAGACTAGGCGGATCGCACCAATCCAAAAGAAGCCCATCCAGCCAAAGCCGAGCAGAAATCCAGAGAAGATCGAGACAATGATGACGGGAGTTTCCAGCCAGCCCCACGCCGTATACATGCCGCGGGTCAATTCGGGAGCCCAGCGCTTTTTGTCAGCAGGCTGCGTTTGATAAAGCCAGCGCATGTGCGCCCACCAGAAGCCACCTTGCTTGGGACTGGAAATATCGTCTGGCGTGTCCGTCACGGAATGATGCAGCCGATGGTAAGCGACCCAGCTTGCTGGATGCCCGGAGCCGTTGAAAACCGCCCAAAATATCAAAACCTGCTCGACGAACTTATTGACCTTAAGCGTCTTGTGCGCCAGCAGCCGGTGATAGCAAACCGTGGTGCCCAGCCCGCCGAAAGCAATGAATAAGAGCGCCAGCCCAACAACTTTCAGGCTCGGCAGAGGGAAAAGAATCAGTCCAACAATCGTCAGGACGTGGATAATTACGAGATAAGCAAACACGCCTTCCTTGCCGTGGACAGGCTTCCAAAATGGACGTTCCCACGGGCGCGCTTCTTGTGTAGCCACTAGTTCCATGATTTCTCCGGCGATCTGCTTAGTTTAATGCGTGAATGCCCGGTGTGCTGATAGCGGTGGGGCAGTCATAACAGTACCATTTTTCTAAGAAAGGCGTCGTAATTCTGTACAGAATTAGACACCAAAGAGGAAACTGTCTCGCGGCTGGTTCAGCGCTCATTCCGCAGAATGAAATCGCCTTGCGCTTCAACGAATCGGGAATGCGGGAAGACAAGCGGCGTGGCCCATCCACAACAAAAAGGCTTAAAAAAGAGAAGAAAATTCGACTTATCTCTGCAGATCTCGCAGCGCATCATTCAGCTGGCCCAGATCCGAGTCCAGGCGGTAAAATCCGGGACGCCACTCTCCCACCGTTTCTTCCGCGCCAAATTTCAGAACGGCAAAATCGCCAGCGCCAGCCTGGCTATCAGATAGACTCGGAAAACTATCGCCAAAAAAGGTGACAGGATGCTTTCTGACTACCTGTTCGCATTCATTTAAGGAAAGCACCGCTCGCAACATCCCCTGATTTTTCGCGTGTGGCTGGCAAAAGTAGAGGTTTGGCATACTGGAGTATCATCAGCAAAATCGCGGAAAACTCAAATAGTACACAGGTCCTTTTGTTGGCGTAAGAGTTCCTAGCCGCCACCCCCTCCTCGGCCGCTAAGCCACTTTCTCCCGTACTTTCGCCCAATTTTCTCTATTATTATCGGCCTCTAATATGGCCAACCCCGTGCTGTCACGGCGGTGGGCGACGGCCGCTCACGCGAAATTGGGAATGAAGGTCTGAACTTCCGCGGAAGTCCGTCCCCAAGCCTTCACCATTCTTCAGATTACTTACGCTGCACCCAAGCCAAGCCATCCGGCCCATTTCCCATCGCGATTTTGCCGGTCACTTCCAATGTTTTCAAATCGATCACAGCCACGGCATTCTCTCCGCTCAGCGCTACATACGCTTTTGCCCCGTCGGGCTGGACCAGAGTGCCCTCCGGTCCTTTGCCCACTTTCAATCTTTTGCGCTCTTTTCGCGTCGCCGCGTCAACGAAAACTAGTTCCCCGCCTCCATCATCTGAGACCAGCACTAGCTTCCCGTCTGGAGTGAATTTGAGCCGATTCGTGCGCTTGGTCTTCAGATCCAGCGTTGCGGCCACTTTCTTCGAAGCCACGTCGATGACCGACACAGTGCCGTCGCCGGAATTTGCCGCCCACACTTCCCTGCCGTCCGGCGAAAGATCGAATCCTTCCGGCCCTTTACCGACAGCAATAGTCGTAACGGTCCAGCCGTTGCGTCCGCCGCCCGGCTCGATCATGCAGATGGAGTTGGAACCAATGTTTGAAGTGAAAATTGTCTTCAGATCCTTCGACACAACAATCATGTGAGTCACGTTCTGCCCCGTGCCGAGCACCCAATCCACCTGATTGCTTGCGGGATCGTAGCGGCCAATCACTTTGTTCGCCTCCGCCGTGAAATACACCTTGCCATCAGCAAATGCCAACCCGTGCGGCGAGCGCAAAGCGCCAAGATCGACAGGAGTCATGGCTTTTTGCGCCGTCAAGTCCACCACCGACAGCGTCTTCAACATGCCGCGCTCGCTGGCGTAGTTCGAAATATAGGCGAATTTCCCATCGTCAGACGCAATCACTTCATGAGGCGCCCCGCCAGATGGCACCCGGCCCAAGACCTTCAGGCTAATTGGATCGACGATAGCCAGTTGCTCGTCACTCTTTTCGAGCACAAGCAGAGTCGGCGACGACGTTTGCGCACCTGCACCAACTGCTCCCATCAAGCCTGTCAAGGCGACAGCGAAACAGGCCGCTATCCGCGTAAAGGAATTCCTACTTCTGAAAAACATTGCCATTGGTCCACCTCTCGGTCCAAGCAGGGCAGGATATCATTTCCGGATTTCTAAGAGGACACCCGTCGGTAACAATCGGCGCGGGACCAGTTTGCGATTGAGTGACTTCGAATTCCCATGCCCGGTAATCCTAATCGCGCAACATCCCGCCAAGGGCAACTAAACATCTTCACCAACCACCCAAGAGGCAAACGGCATTTAGGCAAGTGTTCACAACTGAACAGACCCTCGCCTTCGTCGCGGCTACCATGGGCGGAGGTTGGAAACCAGACCGCATGAGTCTGCTCTTCCACTTCTAATCCAAGCTCTGGAGGTAAAGGATGAAAGTCAAGGTCGCGATGGCGTTTCTTGCATTGTTCATGTTTGCTGGTGTTGCCGCACAAGCCACTGCACAGGAAACAAAAAAGACCACCCACAGGAAAACACGGACGCTCACGGGCTGCCTTCAAAAGGGCGACGGTGCTAATGAGTACAGGCTTACCACTACGAAAGGCAGTACTTGGGAAATTAAAAGCGACGCCCTCAATCTCGGGGACCATGTAAGTCATACCGTCACGATTACTGGCGTAGTCTCCAACGCCACACTGCATGGCGCTAAAGAGGACGCGAAGGACGAGGCAAAAGAGCATGGCATGGATAAGAACTCCACCGAGCACGGTCACATGACTGTCACCGACTTGAAGATGGTCAGCGAAGGTTGCTCAAAATAACAGTGTGCCGAGTGGCATGCAGTCAACGACTCGGATCGCGGGAATCATTTCAATAGACCTTTAATTCGGTTGCCAAGTACCTCGCGTGCAGTCTTCTCAGAAACGAGACGATTTAGCAGGCCGAGATCAGCGTCCACCGTAACGTCCTGGTCCGTGACTTCGACAGTCCCTTTTATCGGTGTGCTAAGTAAGCCCATTTTTGCCGTAAGCGAGAAGCTGAGTATTGATCCTTGCCAGCTCCTCTGCTCTACAACCAGACGCACCGGTAGTCCTGCGGCTCCTTGGAACATTTCGTCGAAGGAGCGATCAATGGACTGGATGATTTCTGCTTTGGGGCGGTTATGTGAAATTGTGATCCGCATGGTTCGCCCTCGCCTATATTGCTTTAATCCCGCCCGAGTATTCTAAAATTTAAGGAATCCTGCCGCCGCAAATTAGAGCTAAACAAACACAAAAAAAGCCCGCAGTGGGAACTGGGGCAAATTCTGCACTTGCCCTGGGACTCCTCGAAAGAGATGGGGAAGAATTCTTTCGAGGAGCCTCGAGACAAGCTGACGTTGCGTCGTTAATGCGGAATGTGGGCGTCAGTCCCGTTTAGGGAGTGACGTGGACGCTGATGGCGACGTTGCTGCCATTGTCCTGGCGGTACGTAACATCTGCGCTCGAGCCGACTTTCAACTTGCCCTCAACCGTCGTGTTCTTGTCGATGTTGAAGGACATAGTTGTCGCGGTGCTCGGCTTCATTGCCGGATCCTGAGAAACGGAAGTGGGGGATCCAACCGTCAGAGTGAACGAGTTCGTGTCAACCGAAGCGATTTTTCCAGACACGGATTGTGTCTGCGCTGCAGTCTGTGCTGTTTCCTGACTTTGCTGCGTGTTCGCCGGCGGTAGAGCCAAGGCTCCTGCTACGAGAACTGTACCGGCCAGGGTAGAGAATCCAAATTTCAATGCATTCTTCATTGCTAATAATCCTCCTCGGAGATTTTTGGCCGGGCGCAGGTACTAGTGCAGACTGCGTGCCACAATGGCACGAACTCAAAGATATGTGAAAACTCCAATGGTATTAATGGTTTACGACGGTTATGGAGAAATTAGGAAAGCGATGCCTACTAGTACCAGGACGAGCAATCTCTTCACTGCACTGTAAACAAACGGGCTAGGTAATTATTGTTGCGAAATTACAGGTAACTTGGTATTGCCAGGCGTATTCGGCTTGGGCGATTCCTGGGTCTCGGCCTTTGTCTCCGTATGAGGAGAGCTTGCCTCCGCAATGGGCTGTGGACCGGAATCAAGAAAAGAATTGCTCAGCGAGGCTGTTAGCAAATACGATTTTCCATGGTCGGTAAGTTCCGTCAGCAGCAGCTCGTAGCGAAAACCATTCGGATGAGTTTTGCTTCGGAGAAGAACGAGAAGGCCGCGCACTTCCGCATCGGAGTGAATGACCACGCCGTCGCCGATACCCAGATCGGACGCAACGGTTCCGCGGAATTCGGAGCCATCACGGTCGACGTTGGAGTCGATGGAGCTGAGGAGCTTGATATGCAGAACGGTGCCCCTCGGAAAAGCGTCGATGGGATCTGCGTCGTTATGACGAAGCCGGGTTTGCAGGTGAAACGCCAGAATCGCTCCCGCTGGGACGCGGATGGGATCGATACCGGGCGCCGAAACCTGTGCAAATGAGGGAGTTGCAAACACACTGGCCGCACACAGAAGTGCGGCAAGAAGACGAGACATCGGGGATTGACCTCTCTGCCTTTGAACCGAACAAGCGACGAAGCGACGCCATATTAGATTCGGTGCGGAAAACAGTCAATTCAAAATCTGATCGGGTGTGCGGATCGTTCAACCGACCTGAGGAAAAGTGCGCCATCGCCAATCTTAGGCCGTAGTAGGCATCGAACAGCGATACTCTTCCGGCCGAAAATACCAAGGCTCTTATCGCGCGGCAAGTGCAGTATTTTCATAGTGTTAAAGAAAACACTGGCGTGCCTTACTGCAGGACGTGAGACCTCGCCGGCCAAGGACACCTTCGTTTTGACGTCCTCGTTTCATTCTGTCATTCTGTCACAGAATGATAGAGTGAATTGAAATGCCTTCCATTGAAATCTCTGACTCCATTTTCAAGCGGTTGCAAAAGCTGGCGGTCCCGCTGGTGGATACCCCTGTGACGGTGATCGAGCGCCTCCTCAGCCATTATGAAGCGCAGGCCGGGCAAACCGGAGTGATCGAAAGCCAGCCCGATTCCAGGGAGGGCCGCAAGTCGCAACCCCAACGCGCGTTTGAAGCTGCTACACCTCCCAGCTTGAGGCACACCAGAATTATTACGGCGGACTTTGCAGGGCGAAAGGCGGATAGCTGGAATAGCTTGGTTCATGTTGCTCACATTGAGGCCGTGCAGCGCCTGGGTTCGGTTGAGGCGGTGCGCCGAGTCAGTACGGCAAAGATGATGCTTGGCCGCTTGAGCTCAGAGCAAGATAAGAAGGGTTTTCGTTACGTTGCCGAGATTAACGCCTGCATTCAAAACGTGGACGCCGAGCACGCTTGGTCGAACACGTTCCGTCTGGCGAAAGCGCTTAAAGTTACTGTGGAAGTCGATTTCGAGTGGCTGCAGAGAAGCGGGGCAGCCCACCCGGGGAAAACAGCGCACTTGTTGTGGAAACCAAAGGATGAACTTTCCTCGACGTAATGGTCACTTCAGTTAGCTCTCGATTGAGACGCGAAGCCGCTTGAAAAAGTCCCAAACGTAAAACCGACGCCTGCGGGGCACCCAGACACATAATTATGATACACTCTATAGGCACACACTTAGTGTGAGTTCATGAAAAGCAAACGCGCGCATATATTGCTGCCCCACGATCTGGTAAAGGAGATTGATTCGATCGTCGGGCCACGGGGCCGCAGCGCATTTCTAGTGGAGACAGCTCGGGAAGCGGTACGGCGCAGGAAGCTGCTGCGCTTCCTTGAGAGCGACATTCCTGCCTGGAAAGATGCGGACCATCCCGAACTAGTTGGGGGTACGGCGGCGTGGGTTCGTGAGCTTCGACAAGAGAGCGAGAGGAAGCGCGCGAGGAAGCAGCGGCGAGCGAAAAAGTGAAGCTGCTGCTGGACACGTCGATCCTTATTGACATCCTTCGCCTCCGGAAGCAGCGCAACGCATGGCTTGCCGACCTTGCGCGTGACGGGCACACCTTGTCGACCACTACACTCAACATCGCGGAGATCTATGCCGGCATGCGGCCCGCCGAAGAAGGCAGGACGGAATCGCTGCTCAGCGGCCTGGAGGTGTACGAGTTGAGCGGAGCGAGCGCGCGGCAAGCCGGCCGGCTGAAGAACACCTGGGCGCGAAAGGGCCACACACTATCTCTTGCGGACGCGATCGTTGCGGCTATCGCGATTGAGCATGGTTGCGCCTTGCTCACTGATAACCGCAAAGATTTTCCGATGCCGGAAGTTCAGCTATACCCAGTGCCATGAAGGGGAAATCTCGAGCCCGCCGCAGCAGGTTTGCGGAACCCCGCCGGAACCGAGAGGCAATTTTGTTGCGAAATCCTGGTTTCCGATACAATATGAGCGTCCTGTTGGACCGGCAAACAATGCGCCAGATCGATATTGATTCGCTTTCCGAAGAAGAACTCGTTGAGTTGAACCACAAGGTTGTGGCTCGACTCAGATTCCTCCATCAAATGCGTTCGCACTCCGCGATGCTGGGTTTCCGCATCGGCGAAAGAGTGAAATTCCATCCCGACGGCGGCGCCGTGGTGTTCGGAATCCTGACTCGTTATAACAAGAAGACGGTCACGGTTGTCACCGATTCCGGAGAAAACTGGAATGTAGCGCCGGGATTGCTGAGCAAGGTAGATTCCGCGATGGCTCGAAAGAACAGGCCAGACGATGACGGTATCGCGCAATTCCCGAATCGCACGGCCGAGAAATAAAGACAGGAAACAGGTGTTTCCGGGCAGCCTACTCCAGTAGCAGGACGTTTGCTCCTTTTTGACGCAGGGCCTGATCGAAAGTGACAAGGCGAAGGTCAGCGGCAGAGGCAAGAGCAAGCAGATATGAATCGGCCCATTCCTTCGGGGAGGCCTGCGGTGACCGGGTTAACGCTCTGAACTTTGGTTCGATTTCAGCCGGCTCTTCCAGAAATTCAATTCGCTCATCTTGGAGCCAACTGTCGTACGCTCTCCACGCTTCCTGCTGGCCTTTTGCCAAATCGGGACCTATGACGGCGGCCGAGCTCAGGAGCCGGAGCAGGCCAAGTTGGGTGATGCGACAGAAAAAGAGCCGCGCCATAGGGGCGAGATGATCGAACCACCGGCTGGCGGTGCGGTGGTGCGTGTGCCGGTCGTAAGTAAGCGCCACCCAAACGTTGATGTCAGGGAAAAGAAATAATCTCGTAGATTCTGTCATTGTCGAGATCGAGCGTGCCGGGTTGCTTCGATTTTATGAGTGGAAGCTTGACCCTTTTCCGGGACTTGCGTGGGCTATCTTTTAGGATCAACTGGACGGCGCGAAGGATCAGTTCCTTCGCTGAACTGCCTTCGCTGGCAGCGCGACTTTTCAGGCGCCGATAGACGGGATCCGGAATGTCCACGGTCGTTCTCATACATTTATTCTACCATATTTATGGCTGAGAGTAAGTAACTGGGAGTGGAAGGGGGTGCCCCAGACGTAAAACCGACGTCTGGAGCACCAGGCAACACGCGCGACACTTATTTTCCCCGGTGGAAGTTGGATGGATTTTTCTTTCTGACTACGAATGTTTTCCACTGACCGTCTTCGTATTCCCTCACTTGAGTAATACAGCCCTCACGAGAAATCCTAGCGGTAAACGGCTTCTTTCTGCGACTCAGTTCGCGCAGGATATCAGCCTTGGCTGAGATGATTCTGGGGCCCCATTGCTTTGGCCCTTCATTATTGTCGGTGGTTACGAATACGGCGATTCTTGCATCAACTATTTCTTTTGCCCAGGTATAAATCAGATCTTGATCGCCAGTCAGCAAAACACGATTCTTCAATCCGCAGTCATAGATCAGGACTGGGTCTGCTATCTTGGATTCCGCTTCGCCGAATTCGTCATAAATGGTGACGAGCAGAAACGCGGCATCCCGAAGCATTTTCGCCAACTCGTTTCTCCCAAAAGTCCGGTCGAGAAAAAAGATTGGCGGCTCGTCAGGCTGCTGCTCTCCACTCGTAATCTTCAATCGCTTCTTTGACTTCAATCTCTTCTAGTCCGTAGTCCCTCGCGATTTCCGGCTCGAGCTCCCCAGACTTCTTTCGGCCCCACAGCACGGAAGCAGAAATTCCGCGATCTTTGACGATTGGTTTTCCAGAGGAGAATAGGGGATCGATCGCTAGCCGCCGAGAATTGATGGGAAATACTCTAATCGGCATGCCTTGTCCGTCGCGCGGAATCAATGTCAGGTACTTGTCGAGGATCTCCCTCATCGCGCGTTGCCCATGGGCCGTGGCATTGATGGTCGCGCCGAGATGTCTCAGAAATATTTCTTTGCCGGAGGTCTCAAAATCGTGGCTTAACAGCGGATGTGGACCGGGAATTGTTTCATGAACGTAGTCGAGGGCCTTGCGCACATTTTTGAATGGAACGCCTCTCTGTTCCGTAGTAGATCGCAGAAGGTGAGCTTCCACTAGATTGTAAAAGGACAGCAGCTTGTTCTTCTTGTCCGCCAAGGTAATGAGGGGTTTAAATGTGCGATGAACCCCCGAAGCTGTGACGTAGTCTTGCCCTTGGGTCCAAGCGTGAAGCGTGGTTCGAGGGACGCGAACGTAAAACGCCGCTTCCGAAATGCTGTATCTTGGGAAGTCTCTTACATCCCCGTGAGTTCGGACGGTGTGTTTTCTTGGCATGACGGTAAGAACTCTTTTGATTATTGGGTCCGCGCAGCGCAATGCGTGTGGTGCAGCCGAGCGGCTATAACCAATTCTAAATCAATCTCGCCCGCTAGGGAGCATTTTGTTTTCTGTCCGGGTACTCCGTGGGCTTCAGTGAGTCCGTCTCCTGCCTAGAACTCCCTCGACCCCTTGACCATTTTTTCGCGACGTCGGTAGCACCGGTACCCAGCAACGTCCCCAAGGCGCGAAGGTAGACCTCTTGATTCGGCCTGGTGGGCCCATCGACCAGCGCAGTAAAATAGTGGATTTGAGAAATGCTATCGTGTGGTCTGAGAAGGCTGAAGAATCGCTGCAAATTCAGCCACTTGTGGGCCCCACCGCGGACGGCACCGTAATAGAGGTTAAAGCCATCTACGTAGACAATGGTGCGGTCGGCCATGCGCGGGACAAAAAAGAAGGGCAATCATATGGATTGCCCAAACCGGCATTGGTTTGCCGGGGAGTCGTGCATTCCAAAGATATATCCGGGCCATCCTAAAGTCAAGTATTTTTACGAGACATAGAATTCTCTAGATAGTACTGTTCGCGACGCGGCCGAAGGTGCAGCCATACCCAGTGACATGAGGTGGAAACCACACTCGACAGACATGCGGCGCCCGCAACGAAGCGGCCCAAAAAATGAAAGCTCCAGACGTAAAGCCTGCGTCTGGAGCACGCGGCCGGTGCCGTCATCTAATCAGGCTAACTTGTAATCCGAGCAACTAGGCTTTCTATCCTGCTCGAATCACGCAATTCTTCGAGGGGAATTCGGTGAATTTGATTGCGCTGCGGCGAGCTCTTTATGCGCCTCAGATATCCTCCGTCACCGGTCACAAAATGCAAACTCGGATCAGCTAGATAAACTAGCTGTTCCGAGTCAAAAACATCGTTCTCGTCGGGGACATAGCTTGGATTGTTCGCTGCGACCTTGATTCTCTCTTGTTCATATTCATAGTAGGCGCTTAGTTTGGATAACACCTCAGACAGAGGTCTGACATCAATACTGACCTTCGCTCTGTTAGCGATTGCTCTAACCCAAGCAAGGGACAAGTCGGCGCCGGTGTCCGCGGCTGCCACGTAAAGATTCACAAGTTCCTGAAACTGTGCGGCCTTTTGTTTCTTATGGTTATCCAGTAAATTTTTCAATTCACCCGCTGCTTCATGAAACTCGGTGGCGGACTCCGCTACCAAGCAACTGTTAATCGTCTCCTCCACGAAGGACGGAAATTCAAGATCATCGGCGCGTGTGCAGAAAGCGAACTCGGCGATCGCATGGGAAGGCCAAGGCAAGAGATGTAGATCTCGGGGATTAGCCCAATTGCGAATCGCACGAAAGTGTGAAAGAACATCCTCCTTCGTTTTCAGCGTTAAATGAGTGAGTGCCTCAAGAAAGGTGATTGGCGAAAGGAGAATACGTCCCTTCAAGTCCTCTCGGATGGGTTTGGCCTGAAATGCACGTCCCAGACAATGGAAAGCGTCGGTGTCGACGTAAACAAAACCTCTCATAAGAAACAGGATAAGCTAAAGAAGTCAGTCTCCACGTACCAAAGCATAAAGAAAAAGGGCCGCGGAGTGAGCACGCGGCCCTGAGACACACTACTGAAGTTGTTTTCTCTTTGACTCGATACGATCTGACAGAATCCGCCCGAATCCTGAATTAAATCAGGTTGTAAACCGAACGTGTATCCCTGCAAATCGTGAGAAGAGCGGGATACATTTGCGTGGCATGATCCGCACACCATAGCGGAGTGAGCCACGACTACTTTAGAAAGGAGGTGATCCAGCCGCAGGTTCTCCTACGGCTACCTTGTTACGACTTCACCCCAATCATGAGTCATACCTTGGGCGCTTGCTTCCTTGCGGTCAGCGCGGCGACTTCTAGTACAACTCACTTTCGTGATGTGACGGGCGGTGTGTACAAGGCCCGGGAACGTATTCACGGCGTCGATCTGATACGCCATTACTAGCGATTCCGGCTTCATGCAGTCGAGTTGCAGACTGCAATCCGAACTGAGC
>Ga0185299_10003411_pt1 | contig 21219 bp, 20 predicted proteins | sample PaiPotPPA55metaG_FD_128002 | JGI IMG/M metagenome (GOLD analysis project Ga0185299, IMG submission 128002) | Iron sulfur acid spring bacterial and archeal communities from Banff, Canada, to study Microbial Dark Matter (Phase II) - Paint Pots PPA... ... | reverse complement strand
CAGGGTGCAGTAAGGTCCAGCTTTCGAGCGCATTTCGCTGGATCACATTGCTGTGGCCTTCGAAAGGCTTTGCAGTGGAAAAAATGGTTAGCATTCTCGACCCTTTGCTCTGAAGACGCTAACGTGGTCTGCCACATCGACGCGTCTACCCAATTCTAGCAGGAAATCGTCGAACCTCCATCGTACTGTGAATGCGGTGCGCGCTCCGACAAGCGGACAAGCGGTGTACCGCCGAACGTACCGGCCCCGGACAAAGCGGGCCGCGACAAGGCAATGGCCAGAGGTACGAAAAAAGGAAGCGGGTGTGGGGGATCTTCGGATCTTCGAGCTCCCGCAGGAGCGCCGCTGCAATGCGCGACCGAGCACACCGGCGGGAGCACAATCCAAGGCTTGTTCGAAGAAGCGATCCAGGTCCAGCCGCTTCCAAAGCTCCAGACCCAGATAGCATGCGCCGAACCGCGGAGTCCTTTCCAAACGTACCTTTCTCAGCAGAACTCGAGCCACCTGTGGATCATCCGCCGGCACCTCGACATGCGAAGGAAAAAGCTTAACTGCTGCGCTTCTCCCTGTTCGTTGAAGGAAGTAGAGCTTCATTCCCAGGAAGCCGAAAAACAGACTGGTCGAAGCAAGATTAAATACCTGACCGGCTGCAAACCAGACGAAAATCAGGAGTGGTACTAGGAATGGAGGTCGGAAAATCGCTTTTTCCTTTCCGTTTTTTCCCGCGGCATAGAAAGAGATATAAACCAGAACCAACAAGACATCCTTGGCAAAGAACATCGCTAGGTTGTTGCCCGAGATACCTGCGTGCGAAATCTTCGACGAAGAGCCAGCCAAAGAAGATGTATAAGCCATGGCCCCAATTGTTCAGAATCTTGATTGCAAACACTATGCCCGCTACACCAATAGCGGACAGCATGAAAACTTTTCAAATTGTCTGCCAATATAATTTGACCGGCAACGTAAGTCACAAGTATGGCCGCAACAAGAAAATACGATTGACGACAAGAGCTTCCGTTTGGAACCGTCGGCAGTGAGTGCGAAGGGTTGAGGCAGGTCTTATCTCGTCTCCAAAAAGGTCTGGGATGTGCGACACATTTCCGCCAAACTAGGCTAGCACGTCAGCATGAGTGGCGGTACTTTTTGTAAGACACCGCGGATGGACACTGGATGGATATGCAAGGATGATTGACCTCTGCCACGAGTCATCACTTCTGACGGAAAACTTCGGCTGCATAGCGAGAGAGTCAAAGCCATGCATGTCCCGGTCAAAGGATTGATGGGATAGGAGATAGGAGGGAGCGTAACCGTTCGCTTCCGGCCGTCTTATTGTAATGCCAGGCTAGGGCGTTTCGGGGGGGGGGAGACTCCGCGCACGAAGGACGCCCACCAAACAATACCGACCCGGGCCGCCCTTTCGTGAGAGTGCTAAATTTAGTTTTGGCATTCCTATGTTCTGCAAGCGCCATCTTGGAGTGCCGGCTGTATCCACGGAAGGCGGGCAGGTCTTTTCCTTTGGGAACTTCGAGTGCTCGGCCAGCAGTCCACTTGTATCAATCAGGATTGCTGCCCCGACGGGCTGGAAAAGCAGTTGTTGACTCACACGGCCGAGTAGACAGTCACTGGAAGGTGGATAACCTCACTTGAGGCAAAAGAAATGACGGATTCGGCGCGTCGCGTCCCTCAACTAGACGGCATCCGAGGCACTGCAATCTTGCTGGTGATAATCTGGCATTTCATCGTTGTTCCTCTCAAACAGGGACCGCATGACAGCGCCATTTCTCGGATCATCGCGCACGTAGGTGTGCTGACCTGGAGCGGCGTGGACCTCTTCTTTGTTCTTTCCGGTTTTTTGATCGGCGGAATCCTCATTGATGCCCGGGAGTCGCCTAACTATTTCAGGACATTCTACTTTCGGAGAGCGTTTCGGATTTTGCCCATATACCTTCTGGTTGTAGTGTCATACCTACTGGTGTGGAGCATCGCCGCGGGGCATCAAATTTTTCTGCGCGAGACGCTCGGTGTCCCGATGCCTCGGTGGGTCTACTTTACCTTCACACAAAACTTCTGGCTCGCACATCACGCATGGGATTCCGTATATCTGGGCCTCTCGTGGTCTCTGGCGGTCGAGGAGCAGTTCTATCTTTTGCTGCCCACAGTGATTCGCATCGTGCCTAGACAATTGTTGTTGCCCGCAGCGGTTATTCTCGCGCTTAGCTCTGCTCTTTCCCGATGCTTTTTATATTTGCATTACGGCCCCACATGGGGCGCTGCGGCCTATACCCTAATTTCTTCTAGGGCAGATGCCCTCATGCTGGGAGTTATCTGTGCGGTGCTGTTCCGGGACCCCAACTGGAAAGCAGCGCTGACAAGAAATCGCTGGGCTGTCAACGTATCTCTCGCGCTGTTTGGGCTTGGTGTCGCAATCCTCACCTACAAACGCTGGAGCATGGGAACCGTGCCCATGTGCACTTTGGGATTTACTTGTCTCGCCTTGTTTTATAGCTCCGTTCTAATGGTCGCCATGATTTCCCCGCAAGGTTTGCTGAGCAGAACCTTTCAGGCATCCTCGCTGAGGTGGCTGGGTACGATCGCGTATGGGCTGTACTTGTTCCACGCAATGCCATTAGTCGTTCTATTTCGCATTTTTCGCCACCGCTCGCCCGCTCTGACAAATTGGCTTGACGGAGTGATTGCCCTCTCTGCCCTTCTCATTGCTCTCGCCATGGCTCGTTTATCCTGGAAATATTTCGAGTCCAGGCTCGTGCGGCTAGGACACCGATTCACCTACGGATTGGCGCCGTGCCCTACACCTTACTCTTCCAAACGTTGCTAACGTTTGCTCAGTGATTTCGCAAAGCAGGCACAGAAGTAGGCGGAAGACGTTTGGATGCACGCCTTTGTGAGTTAAGTCGCATCGCACCAGACTTCAGGGTGGCTTGTGAGTCTTAAGAGGGTTTTGTTACACGCTCTTATTTTAATGCGTTCAAGGAGCGCGGTTTCTCTGTATTGAATAGATGTTGGCTAGTGCTCGTGTCCATGTTGGCGACGATGACAGCGAGCACAAAGCGAGATCAAATTGTCGAGTTCATCCTTCCATCCTTCCCAAGTTTGCTACGGAATTGCTGGTGATGGACCTGTAGGTCCGCGGAAGAACCGCAGATCTGACACCGCCACCCGTCTCGCTCAATGACTCGGCGACGAAGCGACGCATATTCTTCTCTGGAGAGCTTCAACCTGGGTCTGTTGAGCGTCAACTTCTCGGGCCTTTCTGGACCTCTTTGACACCTCTTTGACGCTTGCATAGACAGCACAAGAGCAAGCCTTTAACTTGTTAAGGCCGAGCACCCGATCATTCGCCTTCCGGAAGATTTGCGCCGGCAAGAAAATCCGCGCAGATCATCTCCAAGCAATACCCGCGAGATTTGTCGCTTCCCAACATCAGCGCCGCCGTCTCAAGGGCTTTTTCGACCACCGAAAGTTGACTTTTATAAACTTTGAAGTACAGAATCTCCCATGGCTCCGTTTCCTTCCCTGTTAGGTGACGTTCTACTGCGCATTTGAACCCTTCTTTCGGTAATTCTTTTGCTTTGTGCAACCAGGTTGCACAGTCGAACGTCTCCCCATTGCGCGCGACCTTCACTAGCTCCGTCGCTTTGCTCCAACCCACCTGCTGTAATTCATGTTTTGGAATTCGTGTCAGCTTTTCGTGGATCGCCATTGTTTGATCCTCTGGTCGGAAGTTTCCGCCATTGCTGCCCAGGCCTCGGGTGCTGAGACCGCGTAATTCTCGAACAGCTTTATGTGCACGCCGTACACCTTCGCTCCGTAGCTGCGAGCGATCTGGACGGCGAACGGCGCGGCCGCTGCGGCCCGCTGGAGAAAAATCGGTGGCGAACAGAATTTTCTTCAGTGTGATTCTGGTTCTTGCTTGAACTGCTTTCATGAGGCACCTCCATCGCGACAGTTAGTCTGTCAGCTCGGCGCTTTGCGTGTCCGGAAGTCCGCATCTTGGAAGTTGCTCCAATGCCTCTCGCGATCAATCGGAAAGGCAGGAAATCCATTGCAAAGATTAAGGCGTTCGCTGCGGCGATTCTCGCAGCCGATGGTGCAAAGTCCTTGGAATGGTTACTCATGGAAGTTGCTCCTATTGGCCCGAACGCGGCTAATTACTATAGTTAGGACACCTCTTAGCACCGCTCTGACAGCATGCATTTATAGTGTTTTGGCAGGCGCAATCGCTAAGCCCCCGGGATCATAACTACATTTTTTTTGAAACACAGAAGCAGCTTCATGCAAGGCGCGGGGTGAGCCGAGAATTCGTCGCCGGTAAACGGAGTATTTAGGAAATCGGAGAAGCCAGCAGTTTCCGCAAGGGACTTGTCGATCAAATCGCGAAACGCCATAGACCAATCGGGAAAGAGGCGATGCTCGGATGTATCGGTCATGAGCATCTGAAAACCTTTGTGCCCTGGACTTTCTTTGATCATCGAGACGAGTGTCATCACGGTTTGCTCCTCGCCTTCGAGGACCTGCAAGAAGTGACCGTCCTTGTAGAGGAGCATTCCCGTAATTCCAAGCCGGGTATAAATTCCGCGGATCTCCTCTAACAGGGCATGAAGTCTAGGTTTGTTGAAGACATATGATGCGGTACTGGCGCAAACCACATGAAACATCTGACCCTCCGCGTATGGAAATCTCCGTGGTGGACACCGAGCGTTACGCAGGCCAGCGACTTGAATGCGTCGCAGTGGGCACATACGCGAACTGACTTTGTCGCGCCAGCCACAGCGCATATCGAACAGACTGGAATATCGTCCACTGATGCTGGCCGCGCAGAACGCGATACCAGCCGAGAATGGATAGAGGCTTCATGGGTGTATTCCTTTCTGCGTCCCCATCTCCTGCTCGGGCGTCGCTGTCACGTTGACGCTTGCGCGCTGCGAATTCTGTTCGCCCGGGAAAACGTTAGCCTCCACTAAGAAAAGGCAATTGGGGGGCCACAGACTGTGCGTAACGAATACAGCTTGGAAGTAGCTGGCAAAGTGAGAGATACATCCATTCGAGGTGCGCCTTGGCCACGTCGGTCGGTACGCAACCTGTCGGAGTCTTGGCATCCCGTCCAGTGGGCTGGATGAGCTGAGTGCTGCTGCCTCTGTGCGAGAGAAGACTGACATGCCCCACGTGACCGACCGTCGGTGAGCGTTAATCACAAGCGTTGGAATTTCAGCGACGGGTCGGACGCTCGCAGCAAAAGTAGGGCTGCGACCGCTTGATCTCGACGCCTCGCTGGTCGGCCTTAAATGCAGAATCCCGTTTGCTAACTTCGTCTACCGCCACTCGGCGCGTGGGCCACATCCAGTTTGTCCGTGACTCCTCAGAAACTCCTGGTTTGCGAGTTCCCGCGCCATCTGTGCGCGCTACGGGAAGCGGTTCATCAGGGGAACCTCAAGAACGTCCAGAAATCAGGCCACACGCCGAGAGGGATGCTCTGGTAAAAGTGCCGGACTTTGCGGTGACAGTCGCGGCGCAGTTGGCAACACCGGTGACAACACCAGCTCCGCTCAGCTCGGCGCTTTGCGTCTCCGGAAGTCCGCATCTTGGAAGTTGCTCCAATGCCTCTCGCGATCAATCGGGAAGGCAGGAAATCCATTGAGTGGCTTACGGCAAAGATGAAGTCCGCTGCGGCGATTCTCGGGACCGATGGATGCAAAGCGATCGGGCTGCATTCCTGCTGTGGGCGCGGATCGGCGGAAGCGCGCGCGCCGGCTTGTTTTGCGACGTTCGAATCAAACACTGTCCCGAGCCGCGTTTCGTTTGACATCCCCGGCGATCGGGCATAACTTGAATGTGACAAGACGGATTTGCGAGCGGTGCCATTGGCACCGGCTCTTCGACCAGGACGCTGCGACGGAGTTTAGCTTTCGCTGCGCCTTTTTTTTTGGCGAGGAGCTCTAATGGAGACCCTCAAAACCACCGGCCAGATTTTTCCCGACGGCCACGCGATCGAAATGGTGCGACAGGCTGGAGATGAGGCCACGAACCTTGCTCTCCTGCATTGGGACGGTGAGCAATCGCGAATTTCGACTAGCCTGGAACTGAATGGCAGAATTTACGAGCCCCCTAAGCTTTCCTCGACGATCTTACGTGCCCTGCGCTTTCCAAGTGAGCTCCGGGGGTTTGGTTCTCCCGCGGCGCTTGTAAAGAATCTCACGGCGGTTATCGCGAAGTATTCCGGACTTTCCGATCACCTCTCTCGCTTGACTGCTTTTTCCTTAGTCGCGACTTGGCTCGCGGACATTGTCGGCGCTGCGCCGCGGCTCATCGTACATGGGTCACCGGGTCGCGCGGTGGATCAGTTAATGAAAATCTTGAACTGTCTCTGTCGCCGCGCGCTAGTGCTGGCGAACGTTACTTCAGGCGGCTTATTGTCTCTCCCGTTCCCGCTGGAACTTACCTTGCTGCTGCGGTATGAAAAAATGACCAAACCGCTGCGGCAATTCTTAATGGCCTCGAGAACGAAGGGTCAATTTATGGTTCGCGGCGGCGAACTTATAAAAGTCTTTTGTCCTATGGTGCTGCAGTTGGAACAGCCGATTGGTAATCCGGGGCTGATCGCCGGTATCGAACTTCCGACGCGTGTGATACGACGAGACGTTCCTTTTTTCGATTCCACGGCAGCGGAAGCTATTGCCAAGGAATTTCAGGGTCAGCTCTTGGCATATCGCCTTGCAAATCTGCAGGCCGCTCGCAACAGCGACTTCGACCCAACGGAGCTGACATCACTGGTTCGTGAAACCGCCCGGTCCATCGGCGTTTGTTTTTCGAGCGATCCGAATCTCCAAGCGGAGATAGTTGCACTGCTGCGGAATGCCGACGCGCACGAGCGAGTTTTGTCTTCCACTTGCCAGGAAGCTGCTGCCGTTGAAGCGATGCTTTTTCTTTGCCATGGGAAAAATGGCAAAGGCAACGGCGCGATTCACGTCGGAGAAATTGCGGCGGTTCTGCGGGTACTTAATCAAGGAAGAACCGAAATAGATATTCCATCGCCTCGGGCGCTGGGTGACACCTTGCGGGCGCTCGGGTTCATGACCGAGCGGCTGGACAGAAATGGCCGGGGCACAATGCTGTGCCGAGATATTCGGCGCAGAGTGCACGAGACTGCAATGAATTTTGGCGTGCCCTCGTTGTCTGAAGGCCTGCCAGGCTGCGAGGATTGCAAGTTTGTGCGAGGTGTGAGGAAGTCAAAATGATCGTTGCGAAATACGCGTAAAAACTGTGTATGTGATGCACGTATGCACGTCTTTTCGCGTTGTGGACGGGGCGAGGAGGGATTATGTACCGGAATTCAGATGCGCTCGGTTCTGACCTAGCCCGGCGCATGCGCGCCCAAGCTGTACCCCTGGACGTGGGAGCGTTTGCGGAAGCAGTAGTGGTCCGCCAAGAGCGCGGATGGTTCGCGAATTCTGTAGCCCTGAGTTATCTGACGAGTACCCTACTGGGAACTATTATCACTATCTATATTAACTTTATAGGTAACATAGGAATACCGTTTGCACTCAGTGGTGTTGAGCTGTGTTTGCCCTGGAAGAATATGCCTGCAAGTTTGCTTCAAGATCCTGCCGACTCCGACGCGCCAGCAATTTATAAATTCTCTCGATATAACGATTCGCAATACGATCGGAGCGAGGTGATCTTCCAATCGGGCAAGACACTTCGTCGTGGACAGTTACTGGAGGGATACCTTCTGGCAATCGACCCCGAACCAATTCCTGGTGAAATTCGTCACGGCACTGACATTACCGCGAAGCTGACGATTTTTGATCAGTTCGAAGCGGAGCATTCCAGCGATCTGATCCTGTCGGTGGATAGATCCGCTGAGTGGGGGCCGAAGCCCGTTGCTCCTAAGCCCAGAAAAAGACTATTCGACAACCCGGACCGCAAGATCACCACGCAGCGCAACGACGCCGAAAGCATCGTTGCTGCCACTGACCACAAAATTTGAGAGGAGAATTTTGGAAGTTTCCCAAGCAACTACCGTTGGCTTCCGAATATTTATAGTCGCTCAATCGTTAGGGGGTCGGGGATTCCGGCAAAGTATTTCTGCAAAGCTTCTTTGAAGATCTTATTTTCGGCGGCGGTATTCGCAAACAACGTCATCGAAGATCGAAACTTCAAGTCATCTGGGCTTGGAAAAATCTGGTCGACCGAACGGCTCTCCACGAGCATCACAAGCTGAGTACAATGCCTCAGTCGTGGCCCGAGGATAGGATTTCTCAAATAGGCTTCGGCCTCCTGTAGCGATGAAATCGCATATCGGATCGCCATGGCGCTGTGCCCAAACCCCTTAAGCTGCGGGAAAATGAACCACATCCAATGGCTTTGTTTCTGCCCCTCACTTAATTCCCTGCAGACTTGCTCGAAACAATGACTCTGCGCGTTCACAAAGCGTTGCAAATCGTAAGGATCGTTCGCGCTCATCTTCTGTCCCTGGCTGACATCTGCAGCCGCCCGTTAGGTACGAGGCCGTAACTGGAGGCATGTGGTGTGGGCAATGAAAACTCAGAAGTTTTCCAGAGTCCAGATGTTGCCTTGGATTCGATAGTCCTGGATTGCGAGATGGCGGCCATCCGGGGAGGGCCTGGCGAAGGCGGCAGCGTCTCCGAGGTTTCTCTGCAAAACGACGGCGTTGCCGCGTAAATCCACGTGAAGAAGAACCATGCCACCGTGGACTCCACTGTAAATGAAAAAGCCATCGCCTTTGGCAGTCCAATCTAACGAATCAAGGTTTCCCCAGCCTCTCACCGGGAGGGTGTGGGTGCTGTTGGTGAGCAGGGAAAGAATTTCAATTGGATCATCGGGGGTTTTGGTGAAGGCGAGGCGGGAGCCATCAGGAGAAAGATCCCAGTGGAGTTTTTTCGCTTCGCTGTGGATGTCGATTCTGGCAAGCTCTGCGCCGCGGCCAGAGATCGGATCGAAGGCGGTGAAAACGAATTGGGTGCGGTCGTCAGTGCGTTCGGCGAGAACGCAGAGAGCAGCGGGTGACTTTGCGCAACGAAACTCGCTGTAAGGGCGCGCGGTAAGGACGAGTTGCGAAGTTCCGCCGGTTACGGGTATGCGCATCACGTGCAGGGCCCCTTTGGCGCCTTCGTCGGTGTCGATACTGTAGATCAGCCACGAACCATCCGGACTGACGCGAGCGTCCACCCCATCGTAGGATCCGATGACGAGGGGTTCGGGGGAGTCTCCATCCAGTGGCTGTAGGTAAATGGCGCTATGCCCATTGCGATTCGACGAGTAGAAAATATTTTTGCTGTCCGCGGTCCAGTCCAAAGGATAGTCCTGACCCTCGCTCGGCGCGAAGAGGCGCGAATTAGAAAAGCGGACGGGGTCTGTTTCAAAGTCGGCCATAGAAATCGAGGAGCGACCCATCCATTTGAGGAAGGCGAGTTTGCGTCCGTCGGCAGTTACGCTGGTATCAAGTGGGCAAAAACCGGCCCAGTTGGTGAGCCGACGGGGACTGCCCGAAGCCACACCGGTTTCAAGGTCGAGATGCATCGCCCAGTAGTTGCAGGTCTGGCCGGCGGCACCGGTTTCACCGAGAGGATAGAGCACCCGAGAGTCGGGTGATAATGTGTATTCCCAGACTTTATTGGATTCGGAAGGCGGAAAAACGTGAGTGACTGGGCCGCCATCGAGGTCGCGAGAAACCAAGCCGCCTACGGCAAAATGATTGGCGCCGTACGCGACACGACGGCCATTCGGAAACCAGCGGAAGGCGTTGATCGAGCCATTTTCGTCGGTTTCAAAAAGTTTGCGGGCGTCTTCTCCGTTGGGTCCCATGAGCCAAATTTCGCGGTCGCCCAAGCGGCCTTTGCCGGTCGCGAAGGCGATGGAAGAGCCGTCGGGAGAGATGGAACTTGCGATGGCATCGTCGCGAAGTTTGCGCGGGGGTCCGCCGAGCACCGCGACAATCCAGATACTTGATCCTTGAGAGCTGAGGAAGGCGGGACTTCGTCCGGCGGGATGGGCATCTGCGAGAAAGCGGGTGCTGTCCGGAAACCACTGTTGAACGATGCGCCACTCGACATCTTTGCCGTTGAGAGAAGCGGGTCGCGGAATGAGGCTGGTCTCACCAGTTTCGGTGAGCTTCAGGTGCATCCCGTTGGTGTCGGTATATGCCAAGTACTTGCCATCGGGAGAAATCGCGCCGTTCGTTACGGGATTCTCTGTGAGATTGGTGGTGAGTTGCCGCAACTTCCACGCCTGTGGAGGACTGCCGGGAGCGGGGCGGCGGGTCATAATCCATAAGGTCGCAGCTGCCATGAACAGCCCCACGCCGGTTGCTACCATCATTTGCATCAACTTTGTGTGGGGTCCGGGCTTGGTCTCGATTTTCGAAGGCTCAAGATTCGGGCGTATGTAGACGACGGAATGAACATGAGAATCGCGCGCGGTCGTAAGTTCGGAATTCGCGGGGATCGCAGGGGCTGCGAGCGGATCCGCGATGCCGACGCGGTTATGTCCGTTTGAGTTGACGCGGACCGATGCGATGAAGCGATAGCCACGGCGCGGCAGCGTCTCGACAAAGCGCGGCTTCTCGGCATTGTCCGCCAGAGCGCTTCGAATCTGGTTAATAGAAAAATTGATGCCGTGATCGAAATCAACGAATGTGGATTCGGTCCAAAGGCAACGCTGAATTTCTTCGCGAGTGACAACTGTTCCAGAACGTTCCGCCAAAAGCAGAAGGAGACGGAACGGTTGCGGTTGAAGTTTTATAAGGATGCCAGATTTGCGGAGTTCACTTGAGGCAGGATTCAACTCGAACGGGCCGAAGCAGAGGTTCGGCAAGTTGGGCAGGCTGGGTGGAATTGCGACCATAAACTAACGCAGAACGTCGATTGCCGGGGATTCTATCAGTTTCACCAGAAGTAGTGCACTGGAATCTTCTTTCGTTACACGGGCCATAAGAGACTTATTTTCAGCAGCTTGAAGCCTAACCAAAAACTAACCAAAAACATACAGGGCACGCATTGCTACGGTATCGAAATAAATCTAGTGTGCGCCTCACGCGGCATTTATTCGCAATTTTACCTTGAGGAGCCGATAAGCCTGCGAAATGCGAGCCCTCGCGATTCCTGTCCCAGCGAAGCTCCGGGAGAACAAAAATGGCGGTAGGAAGCGTCATGAAAAATGCACTTTTGGCGATGGTTTTAATCAGCAGCCTAAGTGTGCTGAATGGCTGCGGCGGAACGAGCGGCCCGCCACCTCCGCCGCCGGTTCCGGCGACGCATTTTTCCGTGACGCCGGCGACGGCCACACCAACTTCCGGGACCGCGTTCATGATCACGGTGACCGCACTGGGCGCGTCGGGGCAGACGGCAACCAGCTATTCGGGCACGCTGCATTTTACGAGCAGCGACAACAATGCGAGCCTGCCAGCCGACTCGCCAATGAACAGCATCACGGGAACATTTTCAGTCACGCTGAACAGTGCGGGATCGCAAACCATCATGGTGACCGACGCTAATTCGCTTAAAGGCTCGAGCACGATTACCGTGGGCGCAAGCGCTCCAACTCACTTTTCGATTTCGGCGGCGATCTACGCCGCGACAATCGGGACGCCTTACAGCTTCACGGTAACCGCGGCTGATGCACTTGGTAACACGGTAACAAGCTATTCGGGAACGGTGCACTTTACGACCAGCGACACTGCGGCTGTCCCGCCAGCAGACGCGACGCTGACCAATGGGGTTGGTAATTTTTCGATCACATTGAAGACGTCGGGCGGACAGAGCATCACAGCGACTGACAAGACTTCCAGTTCGATCAATGGGACTTCGAATGTTATCCAGGTGAGCGGTCCGGCGACACACTTTTCCGTGGCGAATGTTTCGAGCAGCGCCGCCACTCGCGCAGCGGCCACCTTATTCGTGGTAGCGCTCGACGCGTCGAACAACGAGTCGACCAGCTATGCCGGGACAGTTCGCATTACGTCGAGCACGGACAAAAACGCCATTCTGCCATCGGCTGGACCGCTGCACAGCGGAGACGGAAACTTCCAGATTACGTTTGAAACAACAGGCAATGAAACCGTCACTGCCACTGACACGGTTACGGCTTCCATTACTGGATCGACCACGATATCGGTCGCACTAACGGCGGCGGCTACGATCACCTCGGCAAATCCGCCGAATGGGACTGTCGCCTCGAAGTACGGCCCGACCACAACAATCTATGAAAGGTGTCCAGCCCTGATAGGGCCCCCGGGGAGGACTTGCGTTCCATGTGTGCCGAACACGGTCGCGGGTTGCGGCTCAAATCTACCGAGTTGCAGTCGAGCAAGACCTGACCAGGCCTGCATCGCGACAATTATTTACGACGGCTTCGAGTTGACGGGCACCGGTGGCATCAAGCCCTATCATTGGAGCGCATCGTCGCTGCCACCTGGACTAGCCATAAAGCCGGAGTCCCAGGAGACTCTGATTAGTGGAACACCGACTCCGGGTACGGCTGCAACGTATCAGGCGATGGTGACGCTGAACGACTCAGGGCAGCCGCCAGCGCCCTTTACGATGACTTACCCGATCGTGATCAGCAACCCGCCGCCGCCGGTGGTGAACACCACTCCATTGCTTCCAGGAGCGACGGTCAACCAGCCACTCAGTTATACATTCTCGGCAGCCGGGGGACTTCCGCCCTACCAGAACTGGAAGGAATCGGGCATGCTGCCTGCGGGGATTGCTCCGTTGACCAGCGCAGGGGTCCTTGCCGGCACGCCGACCGTGACGGGATCTTTTCCGATCACGGTGACGGTGGATGATTCCCTGGGGCAAGTTTCCGCCGCACAAGGTTTCAATCCTCAGGTTTATGCGCATGGTTTCAAAGCCACGGGTTCTATGGGAACCCCACGTTCACAACAGACCGCAACTTTATTAACGGACGGAACGGTGCTGGTTGCAGGGGGTCTTGGACTTACCAGTGCGGAGAAATATGATCCTGCCACGGGAAAATTCACGGCGACGGCAGGTATTATGAGCGTGGCCCGCGAGCTTCATACCGCGACTCTGCTGAGCAGCGGGAAAGTGCTGATCGCGGGCGGGGAAACCGGCACTACTTCGCTGGCGACTGCGGAGCTGTTTGATCCGAGTACCGGAATGTTCACGCTAACGACAGGCAACATGAGCGAGGCGCGGACTGGTCATAACGCGACTCTGCTGATCGATGGGACAGTCCTGATTACGGGTGGAAACACTTTAACGGGGGACCTATTCGATCCGAGCACTGGAAAATTCACACCGACGACGGGGAGCGTGGTGACGGCGCGCACTAACGAAACGGCGACGCGGCTTCCGAACGGGAAAGTGCTCATTACTGGAGGATTCAACGGAAGCACGGAGCTAGCAACGGCGGAGTTGTACGATCCCGCGACGCACAGCTTTATGGCGACCGGCAGCATGAGCGTGGCGCGCGTTAATCAGACGGCGACTTTGCTGAACACCGGGGCGAACAGCGGGAAAGTGTTGATAGCCGGAGGAAACAATATCGGCAGCGCCGAGTTGTACGATCCTTCGACCGGGAATTTTGCAGCGACAGGAAGCATGGCGACTGCGCGCGCGTATCACGCCGCGATATTGTTAGACGATGGGACAGTATTGATGGTGGGAGGATTTGACGCCAACAACGCCACTCTGGCGCTGGTGGAACTTTACAATCCCACCAGCGGGACGTTTGTAGGGACCGGAGGCCTGCAGACTCCGCGGGCATACGACAGGGCGACGTTGCTGAAGGACGGTACGACGGTGCTGGTGACGGGTGGGATCTCCGGCGGAGCAACTCTTGCGACCGCGGAATTGTATCAATAGGATCAGCCCGGGCAGAACAGACTACTCGGCTACTCGATCGTTCACACGAAATCTCGCGCCCGAAAAAAACTGAAGCTGCACGGGCAAAAAAAGACCGCGGCGCAAAGCCGCGGCTACGACACCAGGCTCGAAAGTCGCTGCTGGTTATCTGCGGCGCGCCTACGGCGCACGACTGTTCTACAAACCACAACACGATTGAGATTGCAGATCGGTACATGCGGGGGAAGAGCGTGAATTTCGAATCGTGGCGGATGCTATGCTGGCCGAGCGGATGGCGTTGCGGCACTGCGAACAATATCGGGACGTTGGCAATTACGAGGTTGGCACACGCCCGGCGTTGGTTCGTCGCTCTTTATCGGACAATGGCTTAATGGCCGAAACTGAAAGATTGCAAGAAGACTTGGGACTGCAGCATGGCGAGATTCCCGGCGCTAACGTGGCTGAGACTACGGAGCTGCCGGCTCCCTCGCGGGCGCCATGGCTGGCGTTTGCGGCGGTAGGACTGGTGATTTTGCTGTTTGCGGGGATTCGCTGGCGGGTGCGGGAGATGCCGCTGGAGCGGGACGAAGGCGAATACGCTTATGCAGGGCAGTTGATTCTGCAGGGAATTCCTCCGTACCAGCTGGCTTACAACATGAAATTGCCGGGGACGTATGTGGCGTATGCGGCGATCCTGCGGACGTTTGGAGAAACCGCGGCGGGAATTCATGTCGGTCTGCTGGTCGTGAACGGGCTCACTACCGTGATGGTGTTTTTTCTGGCGCGCCGGCTGTACGGAGATTTAGCAGCGGCTACCGCCGCGGCGAGTTTTGCGCTGCTCTCAACCAGTGAAGGGGTGTTGGGACTGGCCGGACACGCAACACATTTTGTGGCTTTTTTTGCAGTAGCCGGACTGCTGTTTCTTGTAGCGCCACCAAGATCGGGAAGCCTGTTGAACGCAGAGTTCATAAGTACAAACCCTGAAACCCTGAAAACATATTTTGCGGCGGGAGTATGCATGGGGCTAGCGTTTTTGATGAAACAGCCGGGAGTGATCTTCATTTTATTGGGCGCGCAGGAAATTGCGTGGAGCGGATGGAAGGATCCGGAAGAACGGAAGAAGTTGCGTGCGCGGCTGGGCGTGTACGGCGCAGGGGCGGCAATTCCCTACCTGCTGACTTGCGCTGCGCTGTACCGGGCCGGGGTATTCGCTAAATTTTGGTTCTGGACGGTTTCGTATGCGCGGCAATACGCAACGTCCACGGAAGTCATGCAGGGTTGGAAATATCTGCGTGAAATTGTGCCGGCTCTTTTTTTCGGGGCGCCGGTGGTGTGGTGTTTCGCCGCGATAGGGCTTTTCGCTCTAGTGAGAGAGCGAGGCAAATCCGCTGCGCTGAACTTCGAGGTTAGTCTGCTGGGTTGGTCGTTTCTGGGAGCAAGTGCGGGACTCTACTACCGCAATCACTATTTCATCGTAATGCTTCCGGCAGTTTGTCTGCTGGCGGGGAAGGCGATGGCATGGAGCGTCGCACAACTTGTCGAGCGAGTTCGCATGAGCCGGCTTAGGCTGACAGCGATTGCGGTCGGAGTGTTTGCCTTCGGATGGGCGCAGGCGCTGTACGCGCAGCGAGCGATTTTTTTCGAACTGGGTCCGGAGAAAATAGTGCGGCTGGAGTATGGAGGGAATCCGTTTCCCGAAGCGATTGCCTTTGGGAAATATATTAAGGAGCACTCCGAGCCGGGCGCGCGAGTGGCGGTGCTGGGATCGGAGCCGGAGATTTATTTTTATGCGCAGCGCCATTCGGCTACAGGATATATCTACACCTACGGCCTGATGGAAGAGCAGAAGTTCGCATCACAAATGCAGCAGGAGATGATCGGCGAAATCGAAAAGGCCAAGCCCGAATATGTGGTGAAAGTGATGGTTCCGGCGTCATGGCTGCGCAAGACAAATTCCGATACCGCTATTTTGTACTGGGCAGAAAAATATATTCGTGACGATTACCGGCTGGTGGGAGTTGCCGATGTCGGAATGACGACCACGTATCACTGGGATGACGCTGCGGAAGGATATCGTCCGTTGTCCAAGTACAGCGTGTATCTTTACAAGCGAAGAATTTAGGGCCAAGCGCGCAACCTCTATAGACGCGTTCCTTTTGAACATCGCAAGCAACCGTAAAGGGTAATCGCGCGAGCGGCGCTCGCTAGACAAAACTGGTTAGTGGGTGTGCGCTACGCCATTGAGTTCGGAGTCGGCGATGGAGCTGGCAGAGCTGAGATAGGTGCGCGAGATGCGGTCGTGCCAGGTGAGTTCGTCTTCGTCCCACTGCGACCACAGGAAGCCGAGGAAGAAAGTTCCCGCGGAAAGCATGTAGCCGGCCGCACGCAGAAGGAACTGGCGCGGCGTCGGTTCTTCGCCCGAGAAGTCCACGACGCGAAGACCGCGCAGCATCATGCCCGGAGTGGTACCGCCAAAAACCGTGAACAGCGTAAAATATTGCAGATAGACGATGGCAAAGGAAGCTGTATAAACGGCAGTGCTTAATTTGCTGAAGGCGAAGTGTCCACCGAGGGAGCCGAACAGCGCAAGAAATCCGCCACAAGCGAACAGCAGGCAGGCGGCATCGATCAAGCCGGAGAGGCGGCGTTCGTTCATGAAAGCAACGGGATATTGGCCGGAGTGTTGAGCGACGGTGCTTTCTGAAAGCATCGGCGCAGTGTCAGCTGTGGTGTTCTGGGCCGGGGGCACGGAAACGTCGATAAACATCTGCGCTTCGTCCGAGGCGCGTCGGTTTGCGGTACGGCCTATGGCAATGGTGAATGAGAAGTCTTCTTTGAGCGCCGGAGGTTCTGCGACGGCGACGGCAGCGGCAGTTTTGGACGGAGCGGGCGAAGCTGCAGCTGGCTGTTCGAACGGAAGCTGCGGCTGGCCGTCGTCGAAGGTGCTTTTTCGCCTGTGCGCACGATAGGAAGCCACACGGTTGGCCACTTCGCCGCGCCAAACGGAATCGGCGAGTTGATCCAACCGGGGATTTCCGCGGGTCTGGTACGCGGGAGGCGCCGACGAAGCGGCGGCGTCAAGAAGATGCGAATCACAAAAACTACAGACGCGTACACCCGATAGGAGTATCGCGCCGCACTGCAAGCAAGTTTTATTCACCGGTAAGTTTTGCGCTGCGGACGCTTCCACTCCGGCGAGGAGCGAATCAGAAAACAGAATAGCACACAGGAAAAAAGCCCAGGAAGGAAATCAGGATGGAAGTTGCGAAAGAAGCACCAGGGACAAATTAAGCTAAGGCAACATCTGCTGGGCCAGAAGATCCCGGCTGAAGGCGATGCGGCGGCCAAGCGCGACCGCGGCAAAGTAGGTGCATTGCGCGCGTTCGCCGTCCGCCCATGACTTGAGGGAAGGCACGGCCAGAGCAACGGACGAGCGAACGAATCCCAGGAAGCGGTAGTAGGCGCCCACCGCGCGAAGCGAACTGCGATCTTCAGGACGCTCGGGACAGAGTTTGAGAAGTTGAATCACGCGCGAGAAGTCTTCCCCCGAGGCGGTGCGAACAATTCCAGTGACCTCCTGGACTTCGATGGGAAGCGGTTCCTTGGCGCAAGCTGCGATCAGCGAGCGGCAGTAAGAAATGAAGAACTGCAGCATCAGGACCACGGAACAGATAAGAATGACGGCGGCCATCATCGTGGGATCACCGCCAAGCTAGAAGGCACCAGACGCGCATCGTTAGGGATGCGCCAGAAGGCGTAGGCCCAGGCACATGGCAGGAAACATCCAATCATAGGATTCAGAGACTCAAAAACAGAAGCTAACGATGGATTAAGATTTCGCAGGGCGTAGTTCGCAGCGTACAGGCTGAAATAGATGCCAAGTGAAAGCACGATCTGGATCAACTGAGCGCGGGTTTCGCGGAGTTTAAGGATCGCAGCCCAAAGAATATAGGTGAGCACCAAGCCGACAAAGTAGAGGTTTTGGGCCAGTTCGAAAACAAAATGAGTGAGAAGCTTGGCGCTCGATTGCTGGACCACGGCAAATGAGAAGAGAGCGGTGCCCGACAGAAGAAACAGCGCCCCAAACTGCACATAACGACCGACGTTCAGTTCGTGGAAAACTTGCGAGTACAGGCTGCTTAGTGCGAAGAACAGAAGAATGGTAAGCAGGGCGTCGGAATAGTAATAAAAGTAGGCGTAATTTGAGGACTTCCAACCATAATTCTGCAGGATCTCGAAGCGAACAATGCTGGCAACAACTTCACATGCGACATATAAATTCAGGACAAAATAGCGGCGGATTGATTTGGACCGGTACGCGCACACCAACACGACCACTTCAAAGAGTGTGCACAGGAACCAAACTGCATATTGTAGCGGACCGGGCACTTGGCATCCTATTAATCCGCGCCCAGGTCCTTTCAGCGAAGAAACGAACCGCTGATTGGAATTACCTTACTTCCAGGGCGACGGAGGCGTTGGTGCTCCACCATTCTTCCAAGGAGATGGAGGCGTCGGCGCTCCACCGTTTTTCCATGGAGATGGAGGCGTTGGTGCTCCACCGTTCTTCCATGGCGATGGCGGCGTAGGAGCTCCACCATTTGCCATGATTACAGATCCACTGCCGCTACCAGCGACAGCGGTTTTCAGTCCCATCGCGCCGACAAGAATGACCAGCGCTGCTACTACCGTCAGTTTCTTTGACATTGTTCCTCCGAGGAACACAACTATCCCGGAGGTACTGTACCGTTTTAGACACCAATGTCAAGAGGTCTGACGGGCAGACCTATACTTTTCTTGTCGAAATCGGATTCAACCCCTCGTCGCCGGTCTGGTGACCGACGATGGAGGAAGAGTCCTTGTCGACACGAGAATGCTAGAGGCTGGAAATGCGTTTCACAACAGTACACTAGTACTAAAACTAGGGTAGGGCGTCTGGGGCCACGAGTGGGGTTAGAACGAGCTTGCCGCTCTAGAATTCGACTTTGCGTGGCTGATCTCCTGCGATAACGCGACAGTGCAAGAAGGCTTGACTCGGTCGGAAGCCTCTTCGTAGGATAAAAGGCTGCTTTCCGCCGGCGTAGCTCAGTGGTAGAGCGAGGGTCTCATAATCCCTAGGCCGTGGGTTCGATTCCCCCCGCCGGCACCATTGCTTCGCCTTGATTTGAAAGGAATTACACGCGAGCGTTTTCGCATGTACCCGCCCTGTACCTCTTGTGGCGGTTCGTGAGTCTGCCAAGTCCTCCGAACATCGGCTTCCAACTGCTCCTGCCGTGCACGAACCCATGGCGAATAATGCCTTTCGGTGACGCGCACGCTATGAGCAGTTACCAGACGCCGGAAATCCCTGAAGCAGCCAGAAGCGATTCGCAGTTCATGCGCAGTGTCGAGAGCCTGTGAGCACTGTAATTCCGGGAATTTTTGACGAATCGCAGGGCACCCTCGACCGTTAGTAATCTCAAAGCCGCAACGCCGCGAAGGCGAGCAGTCCGTGTTCTTCAGGGAGAGTCAGCAGAGCGCCCCAGTCCAAGGGTTGCGGAGAAACCGCCCAGAAAGCCCTCTGCGGGATTCGAGAACTTAACTTAAGCGGAATGGGCCGAGGTTGGTTGTGCGAAGCTTCCTGAGAATTGCTTAATTTGCGGCAGCAACGACGCGCGCCGCGGTCGGTAATCTCTGGATCTGAACCAGTCCTGTCAGACTGGGCTTCCGAGAGAGCAAATTGGCCGAAGGAATTCCAGTGCGGGCGAAAGCCTTTTCGCAATCCTGGGAGGATGGCCCGCGCATGTTTCCTTCCATATAAGCCAATCCAGGGCAGCGCGTGCAGGTCCCTCCATGCGAGCACTGAGAGCAGGCCGGCATATTCCGCAGCTTGATCGACCGCACCTCATTGAGCTGAGGTGAATTGCGCCAGATATCCAAAAACTTCGACTTCCTCACATTGCCGGTTGGGAGCGGGAATTGCACGCAAGGGTAGACGTCGCCGTATGGAGAGACGTAGCACGCCGTGTGACCTGCGCTGCACGGCAGGCCGTCCAAATCATCTTCGGTAACTTTCGGCGGCGGCGCGCAGAACTCTTCCGCGTTTCCGACCAGGCTCTCATCGCGAAACACTTTTACGAGTTCAGAGTGGTTGAGCCCCAATGCCAGCAGCGAGCGGTTCCCGTCCATCTTGGGAGTGATGGTGGGGTCCATGGTCACACCGACACCAAGTTCCTCGCCAAGTGCTTTCACGCCGGGATAGTCCCTGATGTTCTGGAGCATGAGGGCGTTTGCAATCGTGACGTTCAAGCCTTGTGACTTCAGGAAGCGTATAGCATTTACCGAACGTTGGAGCGAACCCCGAACCTTCGTAATAGCGTCATGAACTTCGGGACAGGCGGAGTAGATACTGATCTGAATCGAATGCACGCCCAGCGAGCGGAGGCGTTTGGCTTCCTTCTCCCGGATCAATATCGCGTTCGTCTTGAGCTTGACGCTGAAGAGAAGCGCGCGGGCGTGTTCCAAGATCTCGAAAAAATCCTTGCGCAACATGATCTCTCCACCGCTCAATGTTAGGAAAAGAACGCCTGCTTCCGCCAATTGGTCGAGGAGGTTTTTGATTTCCGATGTGGTCATCTCGCCATGGTCTTCATGGTCGAGATAACAATGGACGCACCGTTCGTTGCAGCGGTAGGTGAGATCTAGTTGAATGCTCAGTGGGACCCCAAGCTTGAGCGCCCGATTGCTGATTTCCTGCATCAACCCAGTCATGGTGTCTCCCGCGGCGAGCAGGCGAGCCGCACGATGGGCTGGTCGGAAACGAGCAGGATACCTTGACTGGCCAGTTCCTGCACAAGCGCTTCCGCGTCTTCCAGTGCTACCTGGGGCGCGACGACGAACTTCGCGCAAACTCGATTGGCGATAATTTCATCGAGTGGAGTCCGGCCGTCCGCTGCTTCCCAAATTACCGTAGCCACCTCATTGAGCGAAAACACGCGGGAATCGCCCGCAGACATAATGACCATCTCGTCGCCCAGCAGCCGCGCTGCGGTTTGGGAACTCCGTGCAATATAGCGCTTCTCGCTCAAGCGATCAGCTCCCACACGCGGGTATCCGGCAAAAACGTAAGCTGGCGCACCGGCACTCGGTCAGTGAAAGCGCACGCAGCATGGAACACCAACTTAACAAGTTTGGGGTCTCGCGCAAAAAATAGAATGTTCTCGAGAAGGCCGCGGGCCGCGTCCGCCGGTCTTATCGGTTCAATCTTGTTATCGCGACCCTTCTCGAGCAGGTATAGTGCCCCGATTGGCGCGCCCACGTTCTCGCCCAGGCGGGCCAGTTCGCCGGTAAACGGCGTGCCGAACGCGTAGTAGTGGTCATCCAGTCTGCGTACGTA
>Ga0185299_10003409_pt1 | contig 21245 bp, 17 predicted proteins | sample PaiPotPPA55metaG_FD_128002 | JGI IMG/M metagenome (GOLD analysis project Ga0185299, IMG submission 128002) | Iron sulfur acid spring bacterial and archeal communities from Banff, Canada, to study Microbial Dark Matter (Phase II) - Paint Pots PPA... ... | reverse complement strand
CACGTTCCGAACGGTTTGGAACTGGCATAAGCGCTTCTGCTCCCAATTATCTCCGGAGATCATGCCTACGCCCAGTTGGTGAGTCGCCTTCCAATAGCGGGGGATTCTGCCACGGCCTGCTAGATCTTCTTGATGGCACATTCGCTGGCCTCGCAGAGGGCGTCGCTCAGCGCCGCTATGCTTTTTGGCTAGGTTCGGGGATCTCACGTGACCGCGTTGATGATCTTAAAGGCGTTATTGCGCGGGTTCTCACTCATCTACGAGACAGGATCGACGCTGGCAACGCCACCTGTCCATACCGTATTGCGTTACAAGAGGCGCTGACATTTGCCCACCTGTCGGTAGCCGATCATGCACGGGTCGATTTCACGACTCCGGTTTTTTCTTGGCCGGTCATTGAAACGATACTCACTAACCTGACGGGTCAATATTCTCACCTTCTGGACATTCGGGTAGGCGGCCACGCCGAGCCAGATTATTTGCTCTGGGAAGTCGTCGATGTACCGGCGACATTCGCCCCAGCGCACGCTACGCCGGACTGTGAGCACTTATGTCTCGCAATTTTGGTGCTGGAAGGCGTCGTGCCCGACGTGCCGACAGCCAATTGGGACGGTCTCGTAGAAGCCGCCGTTGACGAACTAACCGGCGCGGCGGCTACAGCATTACGTGTTTGCGTGGTGCCAGACGATCTGCGTGAGCCGCCGTTACTCACGCGTCTCCTCAAATTTCACGGGTGTGCAGTTCGTGCCGCTGCTGATCCAACCACGTATCGCCGGCTGCTCATAGCACGCTATTCTCAGATAACTGACTGGCAGAATAACACTGACTATACGCTCATCCGCAGCGAGTTGGTCAGTTTAGCGGCGAGGAATCGGACCCTCATGGTTGGCCTATCGGCTCAAGACGTGAATATCCAATACTTATTTGGACAGGCGCGCTCTGTCATGGCCTGGACTTGGCCGAGCGATCTCCCCGCGCATGTTTTCACTGAGGATGCCTTAGGGCAAGACCAGCGCAATATTCTTCGTGTGGTGTATCGAGCCGCCTATGACGGAAACGTTACGGCAATTGAAACCAGCGCGCTCTTTCGCGCCTATGCCAAGCCCGCCTTGACTGCATTGGTTTTGCACGTTCTTTCCGCAAAGTTGCGCACGTTCGTCCAGAATGTTGACGCTCCGAATTTAAACGACGCTGAACGGATCGCTGTGGGAAAGGGCATTGTCACTCTTCGCAATCGTGTCTCTGCGGGTGCGGAGCCTGATCGACTCGCCTTCTTGCGGTCGCTAATACGAACGGCGACACAGGCCATGGCGCTTTTTCAAGAGGGAACGCCAGTGGCTGACCGGCGCTACCGAGCACTCGGCACTGAGCCAATTCATATGATAACGGCCGCCCCCAATCTCGCCACCAGCGGCACGCGCGAACTTGCCGCCGCGCTCGCCGTCATTGGTCTCGGCGTCTCCACCGGCACCTGGACAGTCCGCGAGGCCGATCCGGCTGATCCCCGAAGCGGCGCACTCTGCTTGGTCTCTGGTGCCAACTCGACCCGCATCTTCTTTGCCGCCAATGATCGGGCGGGTGTTCAGCTCGAAATCAATAACCTCGTGAAACCCGACGATACTGACGCGATCGTTGTCCACTCGACGTCTCCAGTCCCAAAGATGGTGAGATCACCGCTCGCCCCTCCGGGCCGGACCGGCCGCGCGGGTCTCCGCAACGTCGGCATGGCCGAACTGCTAAGAGAAGCCACAAGCTCTGATAAACTCGTTGAGCGCTTTCGGGAAGAGGCAGTCCTATGACCCAGAGTCAACCAGTGACCCGAGTCGTCGACATTCTAATAAATGCCGGATATCGCCAACGGACGGCGCCCATAAGTGTTGCATCCGTGCCATTCGAGTTTGCCGCGCTTCTACTTGGTTCGGATCACGCAAATGACCTCATCGTAGTTATAGATACACTTGTTGATGGCGAGGCCCGCATTCGGCAGAAGGTCGAAGGGCTCAGCCGCGCACTCGATCTTGTCTCATCCCGGCGCCCGCTCACCGTCGTGCTGGTCGGACCGCCTCCTCGGCCTACAATTGTCGAAGCTCTGGCCCGCGTGAGTCGCGTGCTCAGCGTCGGCACACCAACCGGCGATAATGCCGATCGCTTTCTTTCCGACACGCTAGCGGTTCTTCTACCTCTTGGCCTGCCTAGTGCAAGCGATTCTGTCGTCGATCCACTGAACGAAGTCCGCAGACAGCTACCCACGGACATTGATCAGGATGACCTTGCTCCGATGTTCGCAGCAGCACCAAGCGGGACAGATGCGGTGAAGGAGGCTTTTCGGGTACTATTAGAAACTCCTCTCGATCTCGACTCCGAGGATATCGCATGAGCCCGTCGCTTGGCAGCGTATCAATTTCAAATTTCCGTAGCATCAACGGGACCATCACAGTTCCCGTCAATGCTCGGGTCATTTTAGTACATGGACCAAATGGATCGGGAAAGACCAGTGTTCTCTCTGCCATCGAGCTTGCTCTGACCGGTGAAATTTTGGCCATGCAACGCACCGATGCGAATTATCGCTCGCACTTGATCCACCGGGGAGCAGATCATAGCCGGATTATTCTCGATGTTGCCGACCTTGCGACCTCCCCCTCGGTACCGCATCAGAACATAATCAGACCGGCGGGCATCACTGGCGGCGCACTGCTTGCTGATGATGTGGGACGGTTTTTCAGTGAACGCTGCTATTTGGCTCAGGCCACCCTCGGCCGGCTACTCGAAATTTATCAGAACGCCAATCCGCGCGAAGAATCGGCTCTGACACGTTTTGTCAAAGATCTGCTTGGGCTCGACGCACTCGACGCGCTGATCGACGGGTTGCGTCCTGCGGCCGATGTTCGCAACACACGGCGCTTGTCGCCTGGATATGCGGATGCCGAGACGAAAATCCAGGTGATTGAAGGACGCTTAACCGACAATAGGAACAAGCTCACACAGGTGTCGAACGAAGCCATGCAGCGACGTGTCGCTATCCACGCCGCGCTCGCCAACCTCTCACCGCTTCCTGACCCGGCATTGGGCATAGACGTTCCGCAAGACGTAGAGATCATTCTCAGACGTGATGACGACGATCAAAAGCTTATCGCGCTCAATGGCTACCGACGTGATCTGGCGAGTTTCCGACAAAGAGCTTTACCGCTTTCGGCAACTCCGGAGGCCCATGACGAAGCCGCCGCTTTGGTTGACGAGCAAACAGCGCGCGCCGCTGCTGACACGTGGCGATCGACGATTGGAAGGCCGATCGAGGCTCTCATCTCTGACCTTCGAGGAACATTCCCCGACCTTCCCTCCGTCGCATCCACAGATCCCAACACGGCGTTCCGTACCGCAGCAACACGGATAGACGTCGAGCTTCAGCGCTGCTCGCGCGTCATCGCCGAGGACGACGCGCTTATTGCACAAGTAGACAAATTGAACCAGGCCGTAGAGCAAAGCCGTGCGCGAGTTGCGCTCGCCGATGAACAGCTCGCCTCCATAACCGGCGAAGCCGAAGGACTGAGTAGGGCGTTAGCGTCAATCATCCCCCATATTCATAGTGACGATTGCCCAGTGTGCGGTCGGAATTATCACGAAGTGTCTGAGAATCCACTGGTGCAGCACGTCTCAACCCAGGTCGCCCGTCTCACCGAGCAAGCGGATAGATTACAGGGACTTGGACGCACCCGTACTAGCGCAGTTGCTGAACAATCTAAGGCCGAACGCGACCGGGACGCGGCAATTGGCAAGCGCCTTAACCAAGAGGCGCGGGGAACACTGAAAGCGCGTATCTCTGGTCTCACAGAAGCCAAGCGGCGACTCGCCGATGTTGCCGCATCGGTTGATGCCGGAGCTGCTGCCATCCGTCGTGAGGCGGAGGCCCAGCGACGCCTATCAGAAATTCGTAACCGTGACCGGCTGGTAATTGAACTTAGGGCTTCACTCGGTGAACTATGTCTCGCCCTAGAGCAACCTACGCTCGGCACTTCTGAGATCTCTGCCGTTATCCAGCGGCTCGATATCTATGTTGCCGCTCAGGAGGCAGCCGCCAACGAACGCCAGAAGCGAAGACGCAACGCCCTAGCCCAGTTCCAGCTTCTACGCGAGCAGGAAGCAGAAATTGAAAAACTTCAACAAACTCTGTTGTCGGACGAAGCTCTCAAGAAACGGTGGGACGATGCTTTTGCAACTGCCGAACGTCATCGGCAGGCCGCCAGGACACTGGCGCGCGCGGCTGCGAATGCTCGAACGGACATAGTCGGCCGCGTCTTCAACAGTTCGCTCAACAAGATCTGGCGTGATCTCTTCGTGCGGCTCGCTCCGACCGAACCCTTTGTGCCGGCCTTCCGCCTTCCGCAAACATCAACCGAACCTGTAACGGCGCAGCTCGAAACGGCTCATCGCGAGGGCGGCAGCGGGGGTACTCCCGGCTCTATGCTTAGCGCGGGCAATCTGAATACGGCTGCCCTTACCCTGTTCCTTGCGCTTCATCTTTCAGTGAGACCGCAACTTCCCTGGCTCATTCTCGACGATCCGGTCCAGTCCATGGACGAAGTCCATATTGCGCAATTTGCTGCGCTCCTTCGTACACTGTCCAAGGAGCATCACCGGCAGATTGTCATCGCCGTCCACGAGCGACCGCTATTTGACTATCTCACCCTCGAACTGGGTCCGGCCTTTGCGGGTGATCAATTAATTACGGTCGAGCTGAACCGATCAAACGCCGGCGCGAGCATCGCCGAACCTATTTACTACAACTGGGAACCCGATCGAGGTGTCGCCGCCTAATCAGGGGTCACCTCACAAAATCTTTGCAAGCCAGTTATGACGTTACTGTCATGCCAAAGGCAAAGGCTTTAGTAGATCGCGATCGATCAAGTTCCGGAAATAACCACCTACGGCCAGAGCGAGCGCACGATCGCGAATCAGAACACCGAGCTCGATATTTCGGTCCAAAGCAGCCTCGGTAAGGTTCGCAGAGGTTATGAATACCGCTTCATCGTCGGCGACAACCGCCTTCGCATGTAAAACGCCACCGGGACCTTCCGGGTCAAGCGCTCGCGGGTCATAAAACACGCTTGGGCGTGCCGATCCGGGCCAGTCAGTCTTCCAGAAACGATCCGCGAACCTCCGTACTAATTGTTCTGAAGCGGTAGTGTCGCCCCATTTTCGTTGGATATTCAGCAACAGCGTGACGCGGAGTGCTGGCGTTGACTCCATGCGTCGAGCCAAAACCTCGAATGCCTTAGGACCGTCGAAAAATGCGTATGTGCTCGCCCAGATCGAGCGCTCTGCAGATCCCAGCAATTCTTCGTATACACGTCTGGTATCCCGAGCATGTAAGCCTGGGACTTCGGGGCCGGACCAGACAAGGTCAGGCTTTCGAATTCTCGCCGCAACCCGTTCAACAGTCCGAAGCCAGGCGGCAGCGGCCGGCCCAGCGATCCCGAGCCGCCCGAGTTCGAGCAGCGCCCCGGCGAGATCTTCCGCATCCGCACGATTCCCTAGAACCGACCCCAGTGAAGCGGGAGTGGGTGATGGGCCCAGAAGGCCGGATTCTAGAGCACTTACCAAGCGATCGCGGAGATGGGACGGGAGATCGAGCAGCACGTCGCTCATGCAACCGCTCCGAAGAACGCAGCATCGGGAAAACCGAGTACCGGCACAACAAGTGCGCGGTCCAGGTAATCATTCCGCATTTCGCAGGAGGTCTCGGCTACCAACGCGCAGCCGTGGCACGCAGCACCATGGAGCCACCGGCTCTCCATACTCTCGCCAGGAACATGGTGGGCGCAGACCGGATCGTTCGAACAGAGCGCGCTCATCCTAAGTGCCTGTGCAAGATGATCCTCGATGTGGCGCGCCTGCTGCACAAGACCACCGAGGGTCCCCTCTGCATCGGGGCTTCCTGTGTAAAGGAGAATTCCGAAGTGTTGGGCCTCGGCATCCGCGTAGATTCGCTCTCGAATAGAACTTGCAGGGTAGCCGCAGCGCATGGCAAGCGATTGGATGAGGAGATGCGAGAGCGTGTGCAGGAGCACGTACGGCCCACCAGGAAACAGGCGCTTGCTCTTCCGGTCCATTCCCCAGTGCTCGTGTCCTTGCGCAAGCGCATCGAGGCGTTGCTTTACGGCGGGTCGCGCAAGCCAATTTTTCACTGCTTGCGCCCTAAGCTGAACGAACAACCCTTCACCGCGGTTCTCGACCGCCGGGAACCACGTTGGATCAAGGGCGATCTGCGCGCGCTCGACATCGGTCTCATATTCACCATTGATATCCGGTGTCACCGCCTCGAAGCGTGTGAATCCGACCAGGGCGAGAACCTCGCGCAAGCGGTGGACCTGAATTACAGATTCGATCCCGCCGCTGCGCTTTGAGTGCCGCCAAGCTCGATCCGGCAACCGGCGGGCGTGAAAATTGTGATCAATCGGCACGTCGTCGCCAAAACCTTGGTGTGCTGCGAGCAAGGCTTCCAGTTCAACCTGCTTGACGGGTTTCTCTTCAGCCTTGCCGCCCTTAATTTCACGTATCGCCGTGAGAACCTCATCGTCGCTGAATGGGGCGAGCCCCTCCAAGACCTTCGGCTTTTTCTTCAGAAACGCGAGGTCCGACGCGTCGTCGACGATCTGGAGATCGTCCCAAAACTTTCTAACAGCTGTCTCCACCGCGCTTCCGCGGTCCGGCAGTGACAGCACGCTGACCACCTGGGGGAAATAAGCGTTGGATGCCGTGCGTGTCAGCAGACGGCTCGGTAGGTTGCACTCCTCCTCCGTGTTCCGCCCAAGCCATGGTCGCGCACCGCGGCACGTGCCCAGCGGGTTGATCTCAAGCAGCGTAGCCTCGGATAAACTGCGCGGTGATATACCGCACTGGCATCTCACGACGAGATCGGCCAGATCACCGCCCGTGCCACGCTCGTCGAGCCACAGCCGTTGGCGGCAGGAGTCTTGAGCGCCGTGCACGAAACGCCGCCAGTCGAGATCATCCACGTGTCCCTTCGGGCAGGCCCGCACGAAGCGTCTTGACCCAAAGGAACCTTCCATTTGATGGTTCCACTGTTTAGATCGTAAGCCACGACCGACGACCAGGGCGGCCCGAGGATGTAAGGCTGGTCGGGATAAAGCCCCCAATCCGTGTAATAGCGGACGCTGGGCGTTTGACTGTCGGGCGGATAAGCCGGGCCCTCGATTGGGCTGTAACGAACGCCAGGGCTGGGCGGAACCTTCAAACCGCCAGGGGCCCCTCCTGAAGCAACTACAGTCCCGGCCGGCGGCGGGGCTGTCGTCTGCATTCCCGATTCCCCGCCCATCGGGCCTGGCCCCTTCAGCCTGCTAAGGTACTCGAACAACCCCTTAACGGCGGTATCGTGCAGGTCCGCGAAGGAGGGCATTTCTCCTTTACCGGAATGGACGGTCAAACGGAATGATTCGAGTGACAACCGCTGGCCGATTCCGGCGAGCGGTGGGGGCCCTGCGCCGGCTCGCACACCGTTTTTGCCATGGCACGCCTCGCACCTTTGCTGGTAGACGGAGCCTTCCGGACTGCCCGCGCGGGCGCGCTTGCTCAGGGGGTCTTCCAGACTCAGCTTGTAGATGGTCGGCCAATCCTGCGTGTTCAGGTACAAAAGGCCCTTGGCGGGATCCGCGGCTCCGCTGCCCCAGTTCGACCCTCCGCGTGCGCCCGGCAACGAGATCGTCTCCGTCATCCCCGGAGGAGTGAAGAGGCCTTCGTTGCGCATGCTCGCGATTCGGTCCTTCCAACTGGCACGCTCCTCGGGCGTCAGGATGTAGGGGTTTACATCGTCAGGCGTTATCTTCTGACGCGCGAAAGCTGGGGGAGCGGTGGGGAAGGGTTGCGTTGGCCACGCCTGCTCGCCGGGCATTTCGCTTTTGGGCACGGGGCGTTCTTCGATCGGCCATAACGGCTCGCCTGTCACGCGATCAAACACGTACAAGAAGCCCTGCTTAGAGGACTCGGCCACAACATCCACTAGCTTTCCCTCGTGGTGCACGGTAAGCAGTTGTGGCGCGGCGGTTGAATCGTAATCCCACAAATCGTGGTGGACCATCTGAAAGTGCCAGAGTCGCTTTCCCGTGCGCGCATCCAATGCGAGCAGGGAGTTGGCGAACAGGTTGGTGCCGATTCGATCGGCGCCATAGTAATCATAGGTGGGCGACCCAGTCGGGAAGTATGCGATTCCGCGTTTTTCATCGAGCGTTATCTCGCCCCAGGTGTTCGTCCCGCCCGAATACTTCCAGGCATCTTTGGGCCAGGTGTTGTAGCCGAACTCACCGGGATGCGGAACGGTATGAAAAATCCAGACCATTTTGCCGGTAATGATGTTGTAGGCGCGAAGATCGCCCGGAGGCGACAGATACGCCTCGCCAGTAGAAGATCCCAGTATGATCAGTTCCTCGAAGACCCGCCCCGGCGTGTCGGACTGAATGCGATTGATGGTCCGTGTATCGCGGCCCAGGCCTTCCTTCAGATCGACCAGGCCGTGGTTGCCGAAGGTCAGGATCGATTTGCCGCTGCGGGCGTCGATCTCTTCGAGATAGTTGTTGATGGCGAAGATCAGGCGCCGGTCTGTCCGGTCCGGGTTTTCCCAGTAGGAAATGCCACGGGTCGTGAGACCGGGAAGGTTCGCGTGGATCCAGATCTCTTTTCCTGTCCCGGCGTCCAATGCTACCAGCGAGTTGTTCCTCGCCAGCACATACATGACATTATCGACAACAATCGGATTGAATAGGTATGAACGGTTATCACCGGTCGGATAGGTCCAAGCGACCTGCAACTGGCTCACGTTGGACTTGTTGATCTGGTCAAGTGCGACGAAGTGGGATGAATCCGCGCCCCCGCCGTAATCCGCCCACGTCTTATGGTTCTGCTCCGCCGCAGCGAACGGGACCGCGATTCCGATCGTGAACGACAGCACTGCGAACTTTCGGCCGGCGCAGAGAACGCCGCAAGCCCATGCATGATTGATGTAGACCAATATAGCTTTCATCGCCTTTCGCGCTGACAGTTGGTTAGCATATCAGGTTATCCGAGCAATCGTAACGCGGAGGGCGCGGAGGGCGAAGGTGACCTGCCCTCGATAATCTCCTCCAGCCATAATTGAGAAGCTCTAGCAGCACTATGGCATGGAGCAGAAAGAGTTGCGCCGGAGGATATACAGGTTGCCATCATCGGTGCGCACTTTGAAGAACACATCATCGGGACCGTACCACTGATCGAGCACTTCATCGACCATGTAGTCGCGCTCTCCCAGTTGAAAACGCACGGGCCGCCCGTCCGCCTTCGTGCCGGCATGGCATTCCACCCGCAGTTTCATCTGCTTCCATTATCATTGTGACAAGCAGCTGTTCAACGCCTGACGGGAATCACTGATGGACGAGCTATTGGAAAGGGGAATTCGGCCAACTCTTCGTGGCGCTGATGGAGTTTATTCGCGCAATAATATGTCATAGAAGGAAGGTGCCAAGATGCCGGAAGATCGGATTAGGGTTGCGCCCAATACAGTAGCGTATGCTGACAGGGAGAACCACAGGCTAGTAGTGGAGTTTGCCATCCCAGGAGCGCCAACGGATACCATCGATGTGAAGATCCTGGAAGACAGCGTCCACCTGACAGCGCCAACAAGGGACATCGAGTATGTTTCAGCACTGGCTTTAGGTTGGCCGGTGAAACCTGATAAAGCCGAAGCGACCTACGAGCACGGCCTGCTCCGAATCGAGGTGCCCTTCAAAGATCCGATGGAAGGTGCTGTGAAGATCGCCATCAAAGCAGGTGGCGCGGAAACCAAGACCAAAACAATCGGCAATTGATCGTTTTGTCGGGTCACATAAAAAAGGAAACCCAGCCCCAGGTCGCTGGGGGGCCGCACTTCAGTGCACGCACCCGGAGATCGCGGGGTTCTTCGAAGTCTCGGTCGATACCGTGCCCGTGAGCGCATTAGGGACATCGAATCCAAACGTCTCGGGCTGCCCCGTCGCTCCGAAAATGCTGAGCGTGTAGGGCGCGTCAAGCGTGCCCGAGTTGTTCAACAGGAACGTCGAACGGAAGTTGTTCCCGTCCGCGGTATGGGCGATGCTGATCGATTGAGAAGAGTTGATCGCGCGGGCTGACGAAGCGGAAATTGCCATCCTGGCAGTACCGCCCGAGATAGACTAACCTTAGTCCAGCCATGGACGTCGCAAGCCTCGCTCTATCGCGCATGCTCGGACTCGCGGTTGTAGTGCTGGGCTCGTGCCTCATACCGTTGGGTCCGATCGAGGCCCAGAGCCCGGTCGGGACGCCGCTCTATCCGCTCACCGACGACAACTACATCAGCTACCCGCTGCCCCCGTCGGCGCCGCAGTACGGATCGATCAGCGGCAAAAGGATGAAAGCCGATGTCAACGAGCTAGTGGCGATCTCGCGCCAGAGTCACGACGACGGGAATCAGTTCTGGGGCCGCATCACCGGCACGCAATATGACGCCAAGGCGCGTCAGTGGGTGATGGCCAAAATGAAAAAGATTGGGCTCGAAACGCGGGAAGAGCCGATGCAGCTTCCACCCATGTGGTTTCCGTCGCACTGGGAGTTCAGCGTCGCGACGCCGCAGAAGACTGTCTTGCTGCACACGGCGCACCCGGTGCAGGAGTCGCCGTCGACTCCGCCGGGCGGGGTGGAACTGGAGGCGGCCTGGGTGGGCTTGGGGACGCCAGCGGATTTTCAGGGGCGCGATGTGCGGGGCAAAGCGGTGTTCATCTTCGCGGTTCCGGAACCGGGGACGCTGGTGACGTCGGCCCTCCGCAATGGCGCCACCAAGCGAGCCGAGGACAATGGCGCCGTCGCCGTGATCCTAGTGGTCGGCATACCCGGCAACATGGAGCACCAGATGTTGACGTTTGGCGCCAAGGTTCCTTCATTCTCGATGGGACAGGAAGACGGAGATACGGTGCGCCAGATGATGGAGCAAGCGCCGCAGGGGCAGCCGCCCAAGATTCGCTTCAGCCTTACCGCCAGCAAGGTTTCGGGATTGAGCACGGGCAGCGTCTGGGGCGTGTTGCCCGGAATGACCGACGAAAATATCATGGTGATGGCGCACCACGATGGCTATTTTTACGCCGCGATGGACAATGCCGCCGGCGTCGCCACGCTGCTTGCCTTGGCCGAATATTTCTCTCACGTCCCCAAGGAAAAACGCCGCCGGACGATTTCGTTCGTCACCTTCGCGACGCATCATGAGCCGGACGAGCTGTGGGGGCACTGGGTAATGTCGAGCATGAGACCGTTCCTGCAGAAAACCGCGCTGATCATGAACTGCGAGCACACGGGACTAACCGAGTTCTACTCGTACGGCGGCACGATCCGGAGAACCGATGGAGTAGCCGCGAGGCGCGTGGCGCTCAGTGGCAGCCAAATACTCACCGATGTGCTAATGAACGCGATGCGGCTGTTCGGCGTGACGACGTACTACGAGCGGGACGCGATCCCGCTGGGCGAAATTCGCGCGTTCGCCGAAGCTGCGCCTGTGTTTCAGACCATTCGCAACGGTGTATTCTATCATTCGGACCACGACATTCCCGATACCGTCCCGGCGGCCGGGATGGAGGAACTGACGCGGGCGTACGCCAAGGCGATTGACGACGTCAACCAGCACGACATCGACGATCTCAGGGCGTCAAAGACAACGCGAGCTCCCCAATAGCCGGTGCTGCTGCCGGCCGCCGTTCGACAGCGCCCGACGCGGGAAAGAACACGAATGGCGAAGCGCAGATCGGATCGCATCAGTGGAGAGACGCTCGCAGGGGTGACTCAGTTAGCCGGGCGGATTTCTTTTTTTGCAGTGAAGCGCCACCGCGAATCGGTGCGCCTCCTCCAAGACGAGTAACACCGCCGTGCCGAAACCCGGCGGCTAGAAGCGAACGGGAAGCGCTCCGGCGGAGACGCTGACTCCTGATGCGGCCGCGGGGCCGTCCGGATCGCAGGCTGCCAGCTTGTGCCTCCAGCTTCATCGTCGAGAACAAAGCAATGCTGCTCCAATCGGCCGTATGCGAAGCAGGCGCGAAAACGCGTTTGCCACTCCGTTCAGTAAACGCCGCGGCTGTGCTGGCTTACGCTGTCGCCGTCCCCGCCCTTCAATTCGCGGAAGATGATCGTGGACAGGATGGTCAGCGCGCCCAGGACAAAGAACGCCTTGTGAATGCCGTGAAGGAGATCATCAGCATGGCTCTCTGCGCATCGGGCATCCGTGACCCTCGCGCGCGCGTAGGTGTGTCCACAATTGTCTAACGGTGTGTGGAGTTTGACGAACGCCTTCACGTCGGCGTTCAAGGAACTCGATCCGATACCCCAGTTCAAAGCGACGGCCAAGCTCGCGGGTTTTTTGCAATCAGTCCGGATATAGGTCCCCACTTGGCGTAGCGATCGGCATACGTGGATAGCGGGACTGGGAGAGTGCTGCCATCCACTGTTGCTCAACTGATCCAGCGCGAGAGTGAGTCGCCTCGGGCGGCCGGCGAAGCACAGCAAGTTGTTGCTGTGTGCGGTCCACGAGAGCTTAACGTAGCGTTTCTCAGGTCCCCGCCGGTGAGATCGCTGGTCGGTGCTGTTTACCAGCGCGTTTTGATCCGCGCACTGCTTCCTCGACTGCCGCTATTGCGAAGATTGCGGAACCGCCCGCAAGCAACGCAAGCCAGAGAAGACGCCCGAAGCCGTTAAAGATAATCCCTGGCAGTACTCGAGCTAGCAGTGCCAAAGAGGACTCGGAGAGGAGCAGTTCGTGAGCTAGCGCTGCCGCCAAGGCTGCGGAGAGCAGTGCGGAGGGCAGCCAGGTCGCACGTCCCCAGCGGCGTCGAGGCACCACGAGGATCGGCAGGAGGAGTAAGAGTACGACTACAGATATCCAGCGTTGTAGCGGCCGTTCTTGGCACCTCGAAACGCAGGAAGCCATGACTTTGCCAAACCAGCGGGCAGCAATTGCGTAACTCTGCGACACGCCTTCACCACGGTAGTAAGCGACGGCCAGGAACATTTGAGATTCCTCGTCACCCTGGTCGGCAGCTTTACGGTACCAGCGGACAGCTTCTGTGTGGTCATGCGGTACTCCTTTGCCGTTGTCATACATGTAGGCGAGACCGCTCAGGGCCATCACGTAACCCTGGTCTGCGGCTTTTTTGTACCAACGGATAGCCTCGGCGTAGTCTTGCGGCACGCCCTGACCGTCGGCATAAGCGACGCCGAGACCGTATTGAGCCGTCGAGTCACCCTGGTCGGCAGCTTTGCGACACCAGCGGAAAGCCTCAGCGTAGTCCTGGGGGACTCCCTTCCCGTAGTAATACATAGTTGCGAGGTTGAATTGAGCTTTCGCGTAACCCCCATCGGCGCCTTTGCGATACCAGCGAACAGCCTCAGAGTGGTCTTGTCGCACTCCCGCGCCCTTGAGATACACGTTGCCGAGCCTGTTCTGAGCTTTCGCGTCTCCCTGCTCGGCGCGTATCCGGATTACCGTCGCTTCCTCAGCGAGACTACGCGCGGTCGCGTTCTCTCTGTATAGCGGCCAGAAGATTGCCGCCCCGCATAGAGCGGCGACGCACGTGACTGCTGCCGCGATTTTCCGATGTGATGTCATTTCATCGCTCTCCGCTATGAAATGGAGCTTCCGCGAAGTTCGAAGCAGGTGCCATCTCCCATCTAATCGGCCCATACAGGCTGAAAAGTTAGGTCCCGAGTGCCTGGTACATACTCTGTAACGCGCAAGAAGGAGCGAATTGTTCCCGCGGTGCTCTCGGGATCACTGGCCTGGCCCTCCGTCCGCTGGGCGACGGAAGGGCATCTTTGCCACAAAGACGTGTCGCACCCGGCCGGAGATCTAATGGTCGACGCATAGATCCTTCCTGGACGCCGGAGCGTTTACCGCCCTTCTACCGGGTGATGGACCGGGCGCGCCGCATCCGATGCATGTGCAACTTCTTCACGAGCAATCCAAAGACAAGATGATGTTGCTAAGCGGGCTATCCACAAAGAATACGCTTGTGTTTTCATGGCCGACCTTGTCTTTCCTCCAAATTGGCGGAAACAACCCCAAGTACGAGGATCAGGCGCCGGGTGAACTTCATGTCGGCCGCCTGAAAGCGGGCCGGGAATGGCGCCAGCGTGATGGCCCGCTGGCTCACTTGGCGGTGCGCTTTTTTGCGATATGCTGTCGAGCTTGTTCTCTTTGGGTCTCAGCCGGCGTTTTGAAGTGTTCGTCGGTCTTGTGCGCTATTGACTCAAGCGCAAGGGCGATACGCCTATGCAAAAGGAGATCATCAGCATGGCTCTCTGCGCATCGGGCATCCGTGACCCTCGCGCGCGCGTAGGTGTGTCCACAATTGTCTAACGGTGTTGCGCGAATTCAAGAAGGCAGCTAATGTAGACGCTGGCGCGCGCCATCCGACTCAAACACTCGAAAAGCTTCGAGCAGACCTAAGGAACTATTCAAGCTGGGTAACATGCCTCTTTGATGCCGTCAACGCCGCTCGCGCGCGACTCGATCCGTCCTACACCCCGAAAACGCCGAAAGAGTTCGCCGCTGTCTTTGCTCGGGCGGTCCCTCCAGTACCGTACGAATGAGCATAAGCGGTAGAACTCAAGTAGTCACTGGAACAGATTCAGTTTCTCCTTGGGCACGTCTCAATTCAAACGACCGAGCGATACCTCGGCTACAAGCAGTGCATTCGAGCCGCTGTTAACGACCGGATCAGCATCGAACCCGAGGGCTGAGTGGTCCAGCACCGCGTCCGAGTGGCCGACCATCCTGCCAGTACCGGGAGGCGCCGCTTCAACAGGTAGGGCGGCCAAGTCCGTCTGTATGCGAACTGCAAGTAGAAGGAGTACACTTGAGCGCATACTCGATTCCTAAGCAGTTCTGAGTGCTGATTTTCAAGGAGGGGGCGCGTGGACCCGGACCCAATTTCATCCGCGGCTCAGGGGGATGCTGGCGATCCCCAGCCCACAGTCACAATTTCCCCAGCCGCCCTTCGCAAGCTGGGCGGTCAAGGACGCTCACTTCCCGGGACGGTCGGCCGCTATCGGATCATCCGCTTGATCGGCGAAGGCGGCATGGGAGTGGTTTACGAGGCGGAGCAGGATCAACCGCGCCGGATTGTCGCCCTGAAGGTCATCAAACCGGGCCTGGCGAATGCAGAGTTGCTGCGGCGGTTCGAACGGGAATCACAAGTGCTCGCGCGGCTCCAGCATTCCGGGATTGCCCAAATCTATGAGGCTGGCGCGGCCGACGCGGGTTTCGGGCCGCAGCCGTATTTCGCCATGGAGTTCATCCACGGCGTGCCGCTCCGTGAATTCGCCAACTCGCGCCAGCTTGGCGCCCGCGAACGCCTGGAACTGATGGCTAAAGTCTGCGACGCCGTGGAGCATGAGCGGATCATCTGTGAAGTTGACATCGTATGGCGAGGGGAATACAACTAACATGTCATGTTCTCAACCGCGCTTCTCCTTTTATTCGTCGCCCAAACTCACGTCACCGTTCCCAAGACCGTCAATTCCTTGGATGACATTGAGATCGGCATGCCTCGGGATTTTGCGATAGCCGAACTAACGAAGCAGGGCTTCACCTTGCGGGATTCATTCTCGGGTAACGCGCTTTTGCGTGATCGTGAATGGCAAGTATTCTACAAAGATAAAGCGATCGGGTCGTTCTCTGTAGCCAATGGGCGCATTACTGCTGCCGAGGTTAACATCTACGACAGTGGAGACCCGCCCAGCGGCAGCACAGGCGCAATTGGGCTTGGTGAGGCGTTGTACTGGATTTTTCACGACAATGGGTTGCCGATTGCTGCAGATGATCGCGACTTTAAGGAAACTGGAACGGCTGCTCAAATCTCTACCAGGGATGTCGAAATGAGAACTCCGAATTCTTCCTGGAAAATGCTCTTTTTGCATCTGAGTAACGGAGCTTCATACCGCATCAGCCTCTTACGGACCAGCGGTGAAGACTCTCGAGCGATCGTGACAAAGCAAGCCCCATTCATCAAGAAAAAGTAAGTACTGACTACCCAATCGCGGTTATAGAAGTACGGAGAAATCGACCAAATCTCGCGTTCTTCTCCGCAAAGCGTGCCGGGAAAGCGCGGCGGATCAAGCGAAGCTGTTCCAGGCGCTTGGCGAGATCGCCCGCGTGCTGGGTGAGCATTACGGAAAGACGAACGCCGCCGGAGGTGCGGTGTGACCGGCGTAAGACGGGACGGCAAGAAAGCGAACGGATAGAGGCGAAAATGGCAGGATGGTTATATGGGCGAGACGAGACGCATGCATACAGTTCCACGCTGCTATCTCGAACCCTTTGCGACTATGGCAGGCCGACGAAGTCCGGCGATTTTGCGTTACGAGCGCACAACCCGCGAACCGGTTGTAATCGGCATTGGTGACGCAACGGTCCACAAAGATATCTACGGGTTCGAAGATGATGGTGGAGAGTGGACGACGGCAATTGAAGATGCGCTCATAGAAATTGAGGGACGCTTCTGTGACGCACGCCTCAAGCTTGTATCTGGGGCGACTCGATAGACCGAAAGAAGCGCTTACCATTGCATGATTCGGTATTGCAGTGCAACTCCAGCACGAGAAGATTCACACTCCCTAAATTGCTGCGATCCGACACGTCAGTTACAGCGACGGCTCTCCCTGGTGGAACGTTTTCTAAGAATTCCTTCAGAGAGATCGCTTCGGGCGATGACAGTTCTGGCTCGTCCATTGGGGCAACAACAATTCTAACGCTGGCCTCGTGGTTGAAGTTCGCATCCTTCTATCACTCACCTTGTCCTGTGCCCGCATGTTCGTCGGGCACACTTCCATGATTTTTCTTGATCGCTCGATTCGACGCCATACGTCGAATTTGAAAAAGTAGCTACCGAGTGCGCCGTAACTCAGGCACAATGTGAGTTTCACGCCGCGAGGGGATCGAGTCAGTTTCCGGTTTGCGCGTTCCCGGAATGTGGCCTAGTGTTCTGGTCAGGGTCACCACCCCGACCGGCGGCTCCGGTGATAGAGTGTGTCTCAATGGCCCGGTGCCGCTCCTGCTCCGCCGAAAACCCCGAACGGAACCACTTCTGTGGGGTTTGTGGTGCGCCACTGGTATCCGCATCTCAGGCTCCCACGGCCACGATGCCTCTTCTTATCACACTGGTTCCCTCCAGCTCCCTTGACGAAGGCCGATTCCCTCCCGGCGTAGTGCTCGCAAATCGCTACCGGATCATCGGACTCCTCGGCCAGGGCGGGATGGGCGAAGTTTACCGCGCCAACGATCTGAAGCTGGGCCAGCCGGTGGCGCTTAAGTTCCTGCCCGCAGCCACGGCGAAGAACCAACAACTGCTCGCCCGCTTCCACGCCGAAGTGCGCATCGCGCGGCAGGTATCGCATCCCAACGTCTGCCGTGTTTACGATATCGGTGAAGTGGACGGCTCCACGTTCCTTTCGATGGAGTACGTGGATGGCGAGGATCTTCGCTCCCTACTGCGCCGCATCGGACGCTTGCCGGGAGATAAAGCGGTGGAGATCGCGCGCAAACTGTGCGCAGGGCTCGCGGCGTCGCACGACAAAGGCGTGCTGCATCGCGACCTGAAACCGGCTAACGTCATGATCGACGGCCGAGGGCAGGTGTTGATCACTGATTTCGGTTTGGCAGCAATGGCCGGACAACTGGATGGAGCACGCCTGAGCGAGGGCACACCCGCCTATATGGCTCCGGAGCAACTGGCTGGCAAGGAAGTTTCAGTCCGTAGCGATATTTACGCTCTGGGCCTGGTGCTGCATGAGATGTTCACCGGCAAGCAACCCTTCAAGAATGGTTCCGAGCGTACCACGCCAACCGCCGTAATTTCACTGGCCACGGATATCGATCCTCTCGTCGAGCGCGTGATTCTGCGCTGTCTGGAGGTGAACCCGCGCAACCGCCCGGCATCGGCGCTGGCGGTGGCTGCGGCATTGCCGGGTGGCGATCCTCTGGCCGCCGCCTTGGCCGCGGGCGACACACCGACACCCGAAATGGTGGCTGCATCGGAGGACACCGGTGCGCTCTCTGTTCGAGCGGCGGTTGTATGCCTGGCGCTCATCATCGGGGGCCTGGCGGGCGTGGTCGCGATCAGTCCGTGGACCACCATCATGCGGGTCACTCCATTTCCGAACTCGCCCGAGGTGTTGGCGGAGAAGGCTCGGGATCTTACGGTGCAATTCGGTTACACGGAGCCGCCCGCCGATAGCCACTACAACTTTTTCATCGATACAGACTACTTACAATATGCCCAACGGGAATTGAAGCCGGAGGAATATCTCGCGCTGTTAGCCAAGGGGCAGCCGCCCCTGATTGGCTTCCTCTACCGCCAAAGCCCGCAGTATTTGGCGACATTGAATGCCGACACTGACGTGTCCGCTACCGACCCACCGCCCGTGCTCTCGGGCATGGTAGAGGTGAGGCTCGACCCGCCGGGACGGCTGATCTATTTCGCCACGGTACCTCCCCAATTGGAGTCGGAGAAGCCCGCCGCGCATGCTCCGGATTGGGACGCGCTGTTTGCCGCCGCTGGACTTGACAAGTCCCGGTTCAAGGAGACCGAGCCGGAACGCCTTCCTCTGGTGAACTTCAATACCCGCACGGCCTGGGTTGGATCATACGAGGCGGCTACGCCGGCGCGATCCCTGCCGATGCGCGTCGAGGCCGCGGAGTGGAGAGGCCGCCCAGTGTATTTCCAGATTCTGGGACCTTGGACGAGACCCGACCGTATTCAGCGGCGGGTGCAGGAGACGGTGGGCCAGCGTGCCGTCCAGTGGTTTTGGGTCATAGTTTTACCTGCCGTCTGCCTGGCAGCGGCACTGCTCGCTTGGCGCAATTACAATCGGAAGAGAGGTGACCCTCGCAGGGCGTCGCGCCTGGCAGCCTTCGCGTTTGGTTGCCACCTGGCCGGGTGGTTTTTTACTGCACACCACGTGCCAGCGACTGAGGAATTTTTTGGCAGTTTCTTTTCGGCGCTGAGTAAGGCCCTCTTCTGGGCTGTGGCACTCTGGGTGCTCTATGTGGCGTTGGAGCCGTATGTAAGACGGCGCTGGCCCCAAAGCCTGATCTCTTGGAACCGCCTGCTCGGAGGACAAGTGACCGATCCTCTTGTAGGCGGGCACCTGCTGGCCGGAACCACACTGGGAGTTGGATACATTCTATTCTTCGGGGCGGAAGCGATCGCGCTTCCAACGGGTGGCGTCGCGGTCAACTTGCCCACCGCTGTGCTGGGAACACGCTCGGCACTGGGTGCTTGGTTGGGGGCAATCAACCGCTCTATTGCACTGGCGCTATTGTTCTTTTTCTTGTTCTTTCTTCTCCGCTCCGTCCTCCGCAGAAGTTGGCTGGCTGCCGCGTGCTTTATCGCTTTTGCTGCCGTGTCGGCCTTCATTCAGCCGGGCAGTCGGCCCTTGGTCTTCGCTGCTTTTGCGGCTTTGCAGATAGGCTCAGTCCTCTGCGTCCTGATTCGTTGGGGAGTTCTTCCGATGACTCTGGGCATCTTCGTGGGCCTAGTCCCGTATGTGTTTCCGATGACCTCCGACTTCTCGGCGTGGTACGCGAGTGTGACGATCTTCGCTTTGGCTACAGTGCTCGTTCTGGCGGCCTGGAGCTTCCGCATTGCGCTGGGCGGGCGGAAACTTTGGCGGGAGGGTTTCCTCGATGACTGAGTAGCAGCTATCGAGAGGTGGCGCGGCGGAGCGCACTCCGGGGACAGATGACATGAAGAAGAATCCGCTAGCGTTCGGCGGCTCAGCGTAAGCAGAGACCGGCCTTCCCCCAGCTCCTGGATAGTCGGCCACTCTTCCACTACTTTTCTGCGGAACCTCGACTCTGCCCGAACTCCGATTTTGAAGGAAGTGTACGAGTGCGTCATCCAGGCACGACGCGCTCAGCGGCGTAACCGGCTGTCGAAGCCGTTTTTCAGAATTTTCAAGGGCAGTTTCACGATGTGAGGCTGCGGGTCGTCAAAATGGGCGTAGTTCAGAACTTCGCACCAGCGATTGCGGTCACAGCGTTCCAGTCGCTCGCTCTCTGAAGCAAAGCATCTCTACGAGAGAGCTGGGTTCGTCGAGGTGGAGCCCTTCAATAATGAACCATATGCGCACAATTGGTTCCAGAAAGATCTCCGCAAGTAATAGCGACGCCTATGCACCGCAACGCACCACCGTGCCAGAGCCGCTTCGGAGTCTCGTTTGCGGGAGCCCCGTCGGGTTCGCGGTTCCAGCTGTCGTTGTTGATTCGGCTTTGGCGCGGAAATAGCGCAAGGTTGATTGACGCGCGACCATGCGTAGCGGGTCGCCTGGCTCGATCCTCCCGGCGGTCAAGAACCGAGGACAAAATGTCCTCAAGACCGCTCAGCTGCAACAAGCGATGTCCGGGGACTACTTGGGCGGTCGCGCCGCCCGCCGATTGGCGGACACACCTCTTCGGTGCCTCGTCACGGGCTTCGGGGTGTCGGCTGCCTCAAACAATTGCCGAAACCCGTGTTCCAACAGTTCGACGGCCTTCCCCAAGGCGCCGAGTTGTCCAACCCGCACTATCGCGACGGACCGGTGCAGGTCAAACGATGGGGGACGCAATACTTTCACGGAATCGATAGAATTATTCCTGGCAATAAAGCGAGCAGGCAGCAGCCCGACACCATAACCGGACTGAACGAACGCTAGCTGCAAATGCATGTTGTGGATTTCAGCCGCAATCATTGGGGTGAAGCCGGCACGCTCCATCTGATCGATGAGCCTTGCCCGAAGAAAGCACCCGGGCGGATTGAGCACCCAGGTGCTCGGCCCAAACTTTTCCAATCACCGTCAACGTTGCCTGCGGCGCCTTGAACGATCTCCATGCGGTCGCTAGCGATGATATTCGTCAGAAGGCTCTGGTGCAAACGCGAGGGTGCGGGCGATGATGAAGAGATGCAACGATTCGTCCCGATCGAAGATGTGTTTAAAGGACGACACTTCGACCGACAGATCATCGTTTTGTGCGTGAGCTGGTACACGAGCTTCAAACTGAGCTTGCGGGATCTGGTGATCATGATGGGGGATCGGGGGATCTCGGTGACCCATACAACGATCCTGCGGTGGGTGCAGCGCTACCTTCCAGAATTTGAAAAGCGCTGGTGGCGCTACGCTCGGCCCGTGGGCGGATCGTGGAGGATGGACGAGACCTACATTAAGGTTCACGG